>Ga0209380_10000649_pt1 | contig 24516 bp, 19 predicted proteins | sample HubBroMetageWFT6_FD_188347 | JGI IMG/M metagenome (GOLD analysis project Ga0209380, IMG submission 188347) | Warmed and freeze-thawed soil microbial communities from the Hubbard Brook experimental Forest, New Hampshire - Hubbard Brook CCASE Soil... | ecosystem: Environmental > Terrestrial >... | reverse complement strand
TGACCGCATCAAGGCAAGCGATTCTCCGGCGGCGCGTTACATTGGCAAATACGCGCGCCTGCGTGGCAACTACAACTATCTTTGGGATGAACTGGCGGCGGCCGCGTGGCTCGATCCTAGTCTGATCACGAAAAAAGAAACGCGGTTTATGGATGTGGATCTGGACCGCGGCGCGGGATATGGCAACACTCTGAGCTGGACCGAACAGGACAAGCCCAAGACCCAAGCACAGCCGGTCGAGGTGCAGGATGATCTGGATCTCGAGAAATTCTACAACCTATTCGTCGATCTGCTAAGCGCGCAAACACCGCCGAAGAACTAAACAGTGGGTGGTGCGGTTGATCGGGAAGCGAGCCAAACGCGCGATTAACGTGTCGCAAAGAACGCGACATTTCGCGCGGCTCGCCCAGATTCCTCACTGCGCAAAGAACGCTTGTTCGGAATGACAGCCACTACCCCGCGCGGCGGCTATTGCGGGAGTTGCGCCAGCATGCTTTGCGCTTGGGCGTGATCGGGATGCTGCTTGAGGAGCTCGAGAAGAACGGATCGAGCTTTTTCCGGCGTGCCCTCTATGCTGTAAACCCTGGCCAGATTCAGATAAGACTGATCGAAGGCGGGCGCGACGCGGATGCACTCTTCGAAACTCGCCACTGCTTCGTCCCGTCGCTCGGTGCGCAAATACAGGATTCCGAGATTGTTCAAGGCTTCCGGATAAGCGGGACGCGACTCCAATGCCCGGTGCAAATATTCGTAGGCGTGCGCGGTGTCGTCGGCTTGCGCGAAGACCATCCCTAATCCGTAGTTCGCCTCGGGATCGCCGGGGCTGACTGCAAGAGCGCGCTCAAATGCTTTGCGGGCCTCGTCCCAATTCTTCAGCACACGATATGCGTTGCCAAGGTTGTTGAGGGCGATCAGATGGTCAGGGCTCGACCGCAAGGCCTGTTGAAAACACTTCACCGCTTCTTCGGTGTGGCCTTCGCGTGTGGCGAGCAATCCGAGGTTGTTCCAAGCGTTCGCCAGAGTGTCAGGATAGTTAGCGCGAAGTTTCGTTGCGCGCTCAAAACAATCGCGCGCTTCTGCTGTTTTCTGCAGATTCAGGTAGGAACTGCCCAGGCCATAAAAAGCCTCGGCACTCGACGGATGGTCGCTAAGAGCGCGCGCGAATGATGCTGCAGCCTGCTCGAAATAGCCTCGCTGAAAAAAGACCGATCCGTAGGAAAGGTAGTTGCGGCCAAACTCGAACGTTTCGCTGACGCCGGGAAAAGGCAGGGCCCGAGTCAACCGTTCGGCATCGGTTTGCGGAATGTGTCGAAGGTCTTGTTCAACACGTTCGGAATCGACCGGCCCCTGATAGACCTTAACGATATCGCCCCGGTCATCTATTAGAAAGGAGGTTGGCAGAGTCAGATCGCGGTGCCGGTCGAAAAGGTAGCGATAAAGAATGCTGTAAATACCAGCGACATCGGCCGAGCCGTGAAGAATGGAAAAGGAAAACTGACGCTGGCGCGCGAACACCTGCAGTTTTTCGGCGGCGCGCTGGTCGCGAGAATGATCATCAAGAGAAGCGCCATCAAGATTCACCGTAAGCAGCTGAAGACCCTGAGCGGCCCACCGCGCGTGACGCCGGTTGAACTCTTGAAGCGTTCGCTGGCAATCTGCCGATTGCGTAACCCAGAAATTGAGCAGAACAGGTTTTCCGCGAAGCGCGGCCAGGCTCCGCGTTTGTCCAGCCAGACTAGACAGAGAAAAATCTGGCGAGGAAACGGGCGCGAGCAGCCATGTCTCGATTGTCGAGGGAAGCGTTTCAGTTGCCTGCATCGACTCATCGGTAAGCGGACGCTGCAAGGTTTGTGTCTTGAACGGTTCGATGCGGAGAGTGTCGGATCCCTCTTCTACCCAGATTCTGTGATTCAGTGGGAGGTCGTGAAGATTCTGCCGGAGACCGTTCGGCCACAGAACCGATGCTCTCAGCGGGCTCATCGCTTCTCCCAGGCCGAAGAAAATTTCCTTGCTGTGCTGCGAGAGAAATCCTGATCCCGCTTGCAGCATTCGCGTCTGGCGGCCAGATGAAGTTTCCACCGTAACCGCTGCGCCGATGGCGTCGCGATTGCTCTTCGTCCCGCGCAAACAGAAGGCGATCGACGGCGGCAGGTTCTCCATTACGTTCTTCAACACGCGCAATTGCGGGCCATTGCGGTTTTTCAGAAATACTTCCTGCCTGCCGTCATGATCGAAATCGGCGAGGGCAAACGCCCTGCCATCTTCGAGAAAATCCATTGCAATCGCGCCGGAAATGTCGGAGAACGTGCCATCGCGGTTGTTGGCATAGAAAACATTTCGCTCGAAGCCGCTCCATGTGGCGTCAGCGCGAATGAGTTCGTTGATGGCGCTCCAACCTTGCTCATATTCGTGCGAAGGCCTGGCCTGGTCGGGTGATTTGGCTACTACTTGCCGCCAGAAAAAACTATTCAGATCTGCACTGTTCAGGTCTATGTTGTGCACATCTGGGCGCGAAGTTCCGGAGACCATGCCGTTCGCAATGTAGAGATCGGGGAAGCCGTCGTGGTCGAAATCGAATGCGTCGCTCGACCAGGACCAGCGGCCCATGCCCACTCCGGCAAGATCCGTTCTATCCAGAAAAGCATCGCCGCTATCCGGCTTCCCGCCGTTGGCAAACAATGAATTACCCATAGCATGTTTCTGATAGAGGGCTCGAACTTCTTTCGACGCATCTTTCTTGAAAATCTCTTGCGTGGAGATGCGCTGGCCGGCGGCTGTCCACATATTGGCGACATAGAGGTCATTGTCACTGGGGCCGTCATTGGCGCCGCGGCTGTTGTAGTCGAGCCAGCAGACACTCATGCCCGCGCCGATATCTTCGACTCCTGCCTGCGGGGCAACATCGGTGAAGGTTCCGTCCCCGTTGTTGCGGTAAAGATTTTTTCGGCCGAAATCATTTACCACGTAGAGGTCGGGCCAACCGTCGCGGTTGTAGTCGCCCCATCCGCAGCAGAAACTGTAGCGCGTGTTGTTCCGGTCCAGGCGCGTCTCGGCGGTGACGTCGCGGAAGGTTCCGTCGCGCTGGTTGCGCATCATGAAGTTGGGAGGGCCGTTCTCGGCATCGTAATAGGGAACGGGATATTTGTATTGATCGGTTCCCTGGTAGTAGACATAGAGGCAAAAATAAATGTCGAGCCAGCCGTCACGGTCGTAGTCGGCGACGGCAGCGCCGGTGAAAGTTCCCTGCGGAGGGTTGGCGAAATGAAACGCATCGGGCTTCTGGCGAAACTTTCCGCCGCCCTGGTTGAGGAACAAAAGCGGGCCGTTCGCGCGCACAACTACAACGTCCTGGCGTCCGTCGTTGTCGAAGTCGGCAAAAAGAGCGCAGGCGGTGTTTTCGAGGATGCCCAGGCCGGATGCTTCCGTAATGTCCTCGAAGGTTCCATCTCCGCGATTTCGATAGAGAAGATTGGGCAGGCCCGCGGACTGGCAGACGTAGAGATCGTCGAAGCCGTCGTTATCGATATCGGCGACGGAGACTCCATTGTGCCCGTAGACATCGATGCCGCAGGCGCTGTCGAGCACCGTGCGCCAGTAGTCAGTGCCGCGCAGCAACTGCGCCGAATAAGAGGAATTGCCGCCGAGGACGGGAGCAGTAACGTCCACAAAAATTGGAGAAGAGGAACGACTCTTGGTCTCGTCGAGGGTCCGCCAGGTGCGCAAGCGGAATTCACCGGGTGAAGACGAAGCAGACCATTCGAGATCCCAGTAGCCCACACGCTGCTCGCGAAAGAAACCCGCGCCTGTGCCAACCAAGTCGTAGCGCACGCGAGTTCGCAGGCTCGCGGGAGGTTGCGAGGGAGAGGCTGCGCTCGCTTCGATGCCGGTCACGAGAAATTCCGCAGTCACGACCTGGGAAAATGCGCTCATCGCAGATCGCAATTCCTGCAGAAAAGCATCCCGCCGAACACTGAGTGCAGAATCGAATTTGTTCTGGTGGACTTCGAGCGCCGGGCCGGGACGCACGAGCCGCGAATCAACCGGCCGGAGGGATGATCCGACAAAATCGACGGCGAGAGCGTTTTCAAATGTTTGCAGTTCCTGGGGAGAGCGGAGCAGGCTCGAACTCCACTCGGCCAGAATCGCCGCGACCTGATCATGATATTTCTCGGTGACGAACTCGTCACTGCCGGCCTGCATTTTAAGCAGGAGGGCATCCAGCGGCCGCTGGTTGCGATAGTGAGGATGAAGATGGAACTCCCCGGCGGATGAAGGTATTGGGGACGAATCGAAGGAGGGGTGGAACGGAAGAGATAAGCCGCGAAGGCTGGCTGGAACCAGCGCTACTGAGGCTCCCTGGCAACAGCGCAGAAGAAAATTGCGGCGGGCGGGGTTGGCTAAATCAAGATCGAGCGGACGACGCGACTTTCCTACCCAACTCAGAGCGACGCTCCCGGAGGCTTACGCGACTGGATGCCAACGCGTAGAGCCGAAATCTAACAGCCGTGCGGGGACGCGTCAAGGCCGGGCCTGGAGCAGTTTGGCTTACGCGTCGGCCGGTTCAAGTGGAGATCCTTCGCTACGGCTGAAAGGCGGCTTCGCTCAAGGACGACGGGGTCGTGTGATAGTGCAGGCTGTAAAGGTCGCGGGCCGGGCGCGAAGTGAACAGCGTTGATGCCCGTTTTCGGAATACGAAGCATGACTTCCCGCCGCGGGAACCGGAGTTGGCTCCAGACGAGCTTTCTCCTTGACCCCACCTTCGTCTGACAGCTAGCGTTTGAATTGAGTTGCGAATAAGGAAGCGAGCCAAACGCGCGATTAACGTGTCGCGAAGAACGCGATACTTCGCGCGGCTAGCCCAGATCCTTCACTGCGCAAAAAACGCTGGTTCAGGATGACAATCAAACTGATCACTGCCAAGGGCGGGACGAGGTTTGCCAAGCGATGGGAACTGTAGTTTCGGGATTTTCGGGACAGGCTGCTGCGGTTTTCCTGCTGGCTGAGAACCGGCTGCTGCGCGAAGCCCTGTTGCGCATCCTGTCGAAGAAGGATGACATTCGCGTGGTGGGGGCCCGATGCTACGGTCCCGACATGTTCGAGGAGATTGTTGCGGCTCGAGCCAACGTGGTGGTACTCGATTCGGTCGCTCCTGTTCTCGCCGAACGAAGTGTAGTACGCGAACTGCACCGGCGGAACCCTGCCATGCGAGTGGTCATGGTGGGCATGGAAGCGGAAGAAGCGATTTTTCTTCGCGTGATACAAGCCGGCGCGGTGGGTTACGTGCTGAAAGATGCTTCCGCGGTAGAAGTGGCGCGGACGATACGCTTGGTCGCAGCGGGGGAAGCGGTATGCCCCGGGGTCCTCTCTGCCGTGCTATTTCAGTGGGTGGCGAAACACAAGCCCGCCATGCCAAGCTTGCACCTCAAAAACAGTCTTGGTTTGAGCCGGAGAGAGCAGGAATTGGCCGGCTTGATTCAGCAGGGGCTCACCAATAAAGAAATGGCTAGCCGGTTGAATCTCTCCGAGCAGACTGTTAAGAATCACGTGCACCGCATGCTCCGCAAAATTGGAGCGCCGGACCGGCTCTCGATGGCGGAGGTGTGCCGTCAAGAGAGTCTAGCACTCTTAACCTAACATTCCGGGCCTGACGTTCTAGTCTGACCTTCTAATGACGTCCGGCTGCGGCCTCGCGCGACATGGGTTCGCGACCAAGCAAGATCTGTTCGAGGTCATTGGCGGAAACAGACGCGAAATCCCGAACAACGCGAAATGCGCCCGCGGCGGTAAGATTTTCGGGCGTTTCGTGCAAGGCAACTCCAACGCAACGCAGACCGGCGCCGACTGCAGCCTTAATTCCTGAGATCGCGTCTTCCACGGCGAGCAAACGATGCGGTTCCATTCTGAGGCGATCACAAGCGAGGCGGTAGACGGCGGGATCAGGCTTTCCGAAGATCACATCCTCCCCGGTGACGATCACCTCGAAACAATTCAGCAATCCCAATTCCACCAGCGTCGAGCGGGCGCGGCTGCGGCTGGCGGAGGTAGCCAGAGCCACAGCGATACCACTGCGATGCAGTTCACGCACCATGCGGACTGCTCCGGCTACCGGAGCTACTTCGAGCCGCATTTGCCGGAATATGCAATCTTTGCGCTTGCCGAGTTCCTCGAGCTCGAGGTCCGGACAGTTCCCAAGAAAGTGCCGCAGGATGTCGCTGCGCTTGCGGCCATCCAGAATGAAATCCAATTCGGACTCAGGCACCTCGCGTCCGAGGGTCTGGAAAAACAGCCGCCAAGCCTTGCGGTGCACTGCATGACTGTCGACGAGCACACCGTCCATATCAAAGATGACACCGCGCAATTGATTCATGATGAGGTCGCCAAGCTCAGGCCTGCGCCGAGGCCGGGCCATGTGATCTGCGCCCTTTGATAGTTGGGCATAGTGCCGATGTCAACTAAATAGTCGACGATGGGATAAGCCAGCATCTTGCCGAGCAGGCGTGGCAGGACGTGAAGCGCAATGTCCGCTGGAACGCATGCGGGGATGGCCTCGAAAAAAACCGGGTCCGCTATCATGAGTCCGGAGAAGACCCAGTTGCCGCGTGGAGCTTGCGGTTTCTCTTCGAAATCGACGATGACTCCCTTTTCATCAGTGATGGCGACTCCGCAGCGCGTGGGATCGGGCACCTGGTAGAGGCCGAGAGTTGCGACGGCTCCGTGGCGGAAATGAAATTCGCTTATGCGCTTTAAGTTTGTGTTGGTGAGAACGTCGGAATAAAGGATCCAGAATGCTGGATCGGAACCGATCCAGGACCGGTTGGCCGCGAGCGTGCCGGCGGAGCCAAGTAATTGTTCCTCAGGAACTAAATGAACCTTCACCGGCGGACTGCACTGCTGAAGATGGCGCTCGATGGCTTGGGAATGAGCATGCAGGTTGATGAGGACATCGGTGATACCGGACCGGGCGCAGAGATCGAGCCAGATATCGAGTAGCGGCCGGCCACGAATGGGGACGAGGCATTTGGGAATGGAGTCGGTAAGTGGACGCAAACGCGTGCCATGACCTCCAGCCAGAAGAAAAGCTTTCACAATGGTCCCCTTCGGTCTGGAATCTCGCGAACTGGGTCTCTTCGCGGCAAGAGCCGAATGCGCTTCAGAAGGCCGACGTCGATGAAACCGGCAGGAAGGTCCATTGCGTACCGGCGCGCTCGTCGTGATCGATGAAGGGATCGTTGACGATCACCTGGGCTCCCTGACTGTCGAAGGCAAAAGCCATCTCCTGCACGCCTTCGGCCTGCATGGCGGCGCGCACGGCATCCTGGCACGCAGGTTCGGAGTAGACCAGGAGAAATCCGCCGCCGCCGGCGCCGGTAATCTTTCCGCCGAGAGCGCCATGCTCGCGTGCGGTCTCATAAAGGTGGTCGATGCGCTGGCTCGAGATGCGCTGGGAGATGCGCTTCTTGGCTTGCCAGGCATCGTCGAGCAAGTGGCCGAAATGTTCCAGATCGCCGCACAACAGAGCTTCACGCATGACGGCTGCCGCCTCCTTCACCTGGTGCAGCGCTTCCACTGCGGGGCCATCCGGCAGGCGCGTAGATTCTTCCTGTTCCGCCAGAATGTCCCAGGAATGGTGGGCGGCTCCGGTAAAGAACAGCATCAGGTTCGACTGCAAGGCCGAAAGAACGCCCGGATCCAGTTGGAGGGGTTCGACCTGGGTGGTTCCATCCGGGCTGAAGCGGATGTAGTTGAGGCCGCCAAAGGCGGCGGCATATTCGTCCTGCTTCCCCACGTGGCGTCCCAGGCCGACGCGCGTGATACGGAAGGCGCGCTCCGCCAGATCGTACTTGGGCAGCGGACAGCGTAGGTAGGTGGTAAGGACCTTCAAGAGATTCACGCAAACGCTGGCAGAAGAGCCCAGACCTGTGCCGGGAGGAATTTCGGAGGCCAGAAAGAGATCGCCGGCAAAATCCGCGCCCAGATCCTTGAGCACCGCGAGAGGAATCTCGAGACCGCTGCCCGGCGCAGGCAGGGCGGCGAGGTCGCTCCAGTTGCCAAACAAGCGCAGGTCGGAGGAGATGACCTGGATGCGGCCGTCAGCCCGGTTGCCGAGGATGGTATAGAAATACTTGTTGATGGCGGTGCTGAGAACGGCGCCGCCGAACTGCTCGAAGTACGAGGGAAGATCGGTGCCGCCTCCGCCGAAACTAATCCGAACCGGACTGCGTCCGATGAGCATGCTGTAACATCTCCGGAAAAGGCTGTGTGCTGGCTGAATACAAGATGGACTGCGGCGCGGCGTCGGCGTCCGGGGCATCGCCGTCGTCTGCAGGACGTATAGGCAGCTTGATCAAACGCAGAGCCAGAGTCCATATCGTCTCGATCAGCAAAGAAAGATCCTTGAGCAGCGAAGGATGCAGCATATATTGCAGGTCGTGCCGGGTTTTATCCTCCGATGGATGCTGCTCGCGAAGGCCGCGCACCTGGGCGAGACCGGTCATCCCCGGCTTGATTGAAAGCCGCTGCTGCTGCCATGCGGAATAGCGCAGGGCGCGCTCCGGACCCTCCGGACGCGGGCCCACCAGACTCATCTCTCCGCCAAATACATTCCAAAATTGCGGCAATTCCGAGATGCTCGACTGCGAGAGAAAGCGCTCGAAACCGGAACCGCTCTGCGGATTGCGGTTCACATTAAGGCGCAGCATGGAGAACTGGGTTCCCCGCCACCCGATGCGCTGTTCCCAGCGGAAGCCTCGCCCGGTAGAGAAACGGATGGCAGCGGCGCAGAACAGAACGATCGGCAGTGTAGCCAGAGCCAAAACACTCCCCAGCCCCATATCCAGAAGACGCTTGCCGATTCGGGCCGAAGCCGGCGGCACCATGTCTTCGATTTGGAGCAAGGGCAGACCGCCGAGGTCGAGCAACCGCGGCCGCGAAAGATAGAGTTCGTAGGGCTGCGGGACCAGGCTGATCCTGATCAATTGCTGCCGGCACAGCGCAACCAGGTTAAGAACTTCGGTCGAAGCAGGCGGCCGCGCCAGCACCAGTTCCTCGACGTTGTGCTGCCGCAGGAGGGCCACCACGTCCATAGTAGAAACGGTGGCCGGAGCCGCTGTTGGATCGCGCCTCGGCCGCGCCGCCGGAGTTTCAGCTCCGGGGCTCAGAAAGCCAACCACTTTGCACAAGAGTTCGGGATGGTGATCGAATTTCGCTGCCAACTCGTTGGCCAAACGATCGCAGCCGAGGATCACGATACGATGGAACTCCCCGTTCCGGTGTCGCCTTAAGACAGTGCGCAGGGCAATGCCGCGAATGCTCACGAAGCCGAGGAACAGAAACAGGGAAAAGGCGCTCAGCGTGAGCCTTCCGATGTAGCGGTCGGAAACGGTTTCCACCGCGAGGAGAAGCAGCGTCAGGAGCGCGGTCGCGAGCACCAGATGCGAAATCATGGTGGAGGGCCGCCACCCGCCGCGGAAGCCATCGAGATGCATGTTCTCCGAGAGGAGTATCCAGGCGAAGACCGTGGCGACAATGTAGACCACAAAATTCGATTCGCTCAGCGGGACCTGGCGGCAGCGCAAGCCCGAGCATAGCGCCTGCTCAGCCAGCAGAGCTACTGGAATCCAGGCCAGATCGGCCGCCAAAATCCGGTTGCGAAGCTGTTCTGGTTTCATTCGGCGCTCTTGCTGGCGAAGGCTGGACGAGCGGTTTGTTGAACTGGATTTGCAAGCAGCCTCGCGCCGCCAGTATCGTCTTTTTCATGAATCTGCTTTTCCTGAATCTCATGCCGCACCACGCGGAACACGGCGTGGGCGATGGCAAGATGAAGGTCTTCGATAATCTGCATGTTGCCAGAGGAGACGATGACGCAGACGTCGCAGAGGGACTTCATCCTTCCTCCCTCGAACCCAGTAACTCCGGCCGTTCTTGCTCCCGCCCGGCGCGCAAAGGCCAGGGCCGCCAACACGTTGGGCGAGTTTCCGCTGGCGCTGATGGCGCAGGCAACGTCGCCGGGTTCGAGGAGGGTTTCGAGCTGCTCGACGAAGATGTTTTCGTAGCGGGTGTCGTTGGCCCAGGCCGTGATCAGGGCAAGGTTGTCGGTAAGAGCGAGGGCGCGCAGACGCTTTCCCTTCGGGGGCACGGTGCCCTTTCCCAGGTCGCAAGCCATGTGCGAGGCCAGAGAAGCGCTGCCACCGTTGCCGAAGAGAAAAATAGTCCGGCCGCCGTCGTAGGCGTGCAGAAATTCATGGACCAGATCGTCGATAGAGGGCAGCGGTAGACTTTCAATGGTCGTGGACAACTCTCTTAAGTACGAGGCAACATCGACTGCGGTCATGGTTGGGGTCATGGTTGGGGTCATGGTTATCGTCATGGTCGTCGTCATGGTCGTCGGCTGGTCGGCATGGTCAGCTTCAGGCTCTGAAGGTTGCATTTAGCTGACAGAAAAAATTCCGGCACTAACTGGTGGCACTGAGCAGCACTCCGGCTGCGCGCATAGCAGCGGCGGCATCCGGCAGGCGCGCGGGCACGCCGCCGCGGCTTTCAACCCACTGCACAAAATCGTCGAGAATTTCATCCAGCCCGCGCTTCGGTTTCCACCCCAGACCTTTCAGCTTTTCCACACTGGAGACGCTGTGCCGGTTGTCGCCGCGGCGGTACTCGCCGCAGACCTCGACACCAGCGGAGCTGGGAATCCGGCCGAGCACGCGGCGGGCGTACTCGAGGATCGTGGTCGGGCGTCCGCTGCCAACATTGAAGACCTGGCCGCTGGCCTCGTCATTTTCGAGCGCGAGCATGTTGGCCTCGATCACATCATCCACGTGCACAAAGTCGCGTGTCTGGTGGCCGTCTTCGTAGACCAGGAGCGGCAACTGCTGTAATGCGCGGCTGCAGAAGATGCGGCAGACCCCTGAATAGTTGTTGTACAGCGACTGCCGTCTGCCCTGGGTAATGGAGTAGCGCAGCGCCACGGTCGGAATGCCGTGCAGCCAGCCGAGTCCAAGCGCTGTCTTTTCCTGCGCCAGTTTGGAGACGGCATACTGGTTATAGGGATTGTTAGAGCGCTCCTCGAGCGGCAGAGCCTGGGCCAAGACTCCGCAGGCCGGGCAGCATATTTCCCACTCCCCCTGCTGCAGCTGCCGGGGAGAGCGCGGCGGGGGCTGGAATCCGCCGTGGTCCGGGCACTGGTACTGGCCTTCGCCGTAGACCGCTTGCGACGAGGCGACGATAATTTTTTTCACCGGCAGGCGGTGCCCGACGATAAGTTCGAACAGCAAAGCCGTGCTAACGGCATTGACCTCGAGGAAGCGGGAAAAATCCGGCATGTAGTCCTGATAAGCCGCCTGATGGGAAACCATGTCGACATCTCGCAGGGCCGAGAGCAGCACATTGCGATCGGTAACATCGCCGTGGATAAATTCCGCGCGGGCAGGCACGTAATCCGGCAGTCCGAGGGGATGAACCTTCGGGTCGAGACTGTCGAGGATCCGCACCTGAAAGCCCTCGCGGAGCAGGCGATCGACGAGATGTCCGCCAATAAAGCCCGCACCGCCGGTTACAAGAACACGCATGATTTCAGCAATCTCCCTTGGCACCGAAGCCGGCTGCCCAGAATCGACACCTTCGCGACGGCCGCGCTTACTGGCCTGACCCTTACTGGTCTGACCCTTACTGGCCTGACCCGGAGAACACCGCAGCTACGGTGCGCAGCAAAATCCTGGTGTCAAGCCAGAGCGACCAGCGCCGGATGTAATCGAGGTCCAGGCGCACCCAATCGTCGAAATCGTTGATCCGGTTCCGGCCTTGGACTTGCCACAGACCGGTGATTCCCGGCTTGACCGATAATTTTTGTTTTTGAAAGCCGGTGAAGCGCTCGTACTCGCTCAGCAGCGGCGGCCGCGGGCCAACCAGACTCATATCGCCTCGCAGCACGCTGTAGAGCTGCGGCAGTTCATCAAAGCTGTATCGGCGCATCCACTTTCCCGCCGGAGTGACGCGCGGGTCATCGCCGATTTTGAAGACCGGCCCGGTCATCTCGTTGAAGGCCTCCAGCTGTACTTTGAGATCATCGGCATTGGCCACCATGGACCTGAATTTGTAACTGAGGAATGGCCGCCCTCCCCGCCCCACGACCTTCCAACGGTAAAAGACCACGCCGGGTGAACTCAGTTTCACGATGACCGCCAGAACGAGAAAGAGTGGCGAGAGCAGGAGCAAAAGCGAAGCCGCGCCTCCCATGTCGATCAGGCGTTTGACCGTCTGGCGAAACCCGCTTTTCCAGTACGGGGAAAAAATCACGCCGGAATGATCGCTTAATTGGGTCACGCCCGACAGAGCCGCTTCTAATTGCAATGACATACCTTCCCAAGGCTGGAGTCGCTTTAGCCGCGCCCACCTGCGAGAACCAGCAACTCCTTCTCGAAACGAGACAAGATCGTTTCTTTTCCTATTTCGGAAACTGCATATTCCCGCCCGCTTCTTCCCAGCCGTTCCCGCAAACGACAGTCCTGGGCAAGATCTTCAATCGCATCGGCGAAACCCGAAGCGTCGCCGGGCTCTACCACGATTCCCCGGCCCTCGACCGCTTGGGCGAGCTGGGTGCCGGTCCGAGCGGTAGCCACAACCGGCCGCCCGCTGGCCAGCATGCCGGTAAGCTTCGAAGGCATGACCAGGTCGGCCGCGTCCGCTCGCTGGGGCAAAAGATGAATATCGGCCAGATTGAGCAGTTCGTTGAGCCGCTCGAGTGGTTGCAGGGCAATCCATTGGACATTGGCCATCTGGCGGGTGCGGCCTTCGAGAGCCGAGCGGCCCGGTCCATCCCCGCAAAAGACAAAGCGCAGACCAGCGTGCCCCGCCAGGCTGCCAGCCGCCTCTGCCAGCACGTCCAGCCCTTGCTTGTGCGCCATGGTTCCGGCATACAGCGCAACCGTCTCCTGGGAAGAGATGCCAAGCTCCGCGCGCAACGCACTCGGCCGACGCAAGGGAAAGATGGCATCCGTATCCACCCAGTTGGGAAAGAGACAGCAGGCGGAGGGCATGACGCCTTTGGTTAGGAGCCTCGCCATCATCTTTTCGGAGATGGTCGAGACGCGGTCACAGCCTGACATGAGTTTCTTTTCCGTCCACTCGCCCACCGCCCGCAGCCCGGCAGCCTTCAGCAACCCCAGTTCAAAGCCCGCGTCCGCCTCAAAATCCTGCACGTGCAGCCAGGCCCGGGCGCGGCTGCAGCGCGCTGTGAGCAGCGCCGCCGGCAGGCAAAGCAAGGTAGGCTCGATCACCACGACGATCTCGGGTTTCCAGCAGATTTGGCGCAGCATGACCGGAAAGCTGGTAAGGGCAAAGCTGGCCAGATGCAGGATTCGTTTCGCGGCCGAGAGCTGCGGCCGAACCCAGAGCGGACAACGGAAGACGGTCAGGCGTCCCAGTGCCGATATCGCGTCCGCATCCCGCAGACTGGCAAGAGCAAAGCGCGAGAGCGCCGAAAGTTCTGCCGAGCTGCCTCCCGGAGCATACGCGCTGGCAGCTGCCGCGGCCATCACCAATTCCGGCTGAGCCGAGGTTCTGCGGGATCGATCGTATTTCTCATGATCGTCTTTCTCATGTTCGTCTTTCTCATGATCGCCTTTCTCATGATCGCCTTTCTCATGATCGCCTTTCTCGTGGTTTCTCTCGTGATCCTCACGGGTATACCGCCGCGAGGAAAATGCGGGAGGGACTCTCCACTCCGGATTAAATGGCGGAGCTGTCACCACGCGCACCTCGTGGCCTCGCGCGGCGAGCCATTCCGCCATCTCGCCGGTGTATTTGCCTACTCCCACCAGCTCCGGCGCGAAGTTGAGGCCATAGATCAGGATGCGCACGGAGTCACGGGCTGAGGCGGAGATGCGTGGGCGGGCTGCGGTTCGCCGGCCCCGGAACAGAAGTCGGCGTAGGTCTGCCGCAGGCCCTCGCGCAGACTGATTCGCGGCCTCCATCCGAGAGCGAGGAGGCGCCCGACGTCGAGCAGTTTGCGGGGAGTGCCGTCGGGCTTCGAGGCATCGAAGACGAGCGACGGTGAAACTCCAACTACCTCGGCCACGACGGCCGCGAGTTCGCGCACGGTCAGATCCTCGCCGCTGCCGACATTCACCATGGGGGCAAGGTCATCTCGGTTCGCGAGCTGACTGAAGGGCCGGGGCGCGAGGTTCAAGAGAAAGATGCAGGCATCGGCCGCGTCGTCGCTATGCAACAACTCCCGCCGGGGCTTGCCGCTGCCCCAAAGGACGACATTTTTGGAGTCGGTGATTTTCGCCTCATGCATTTTGCGGATCAGGGCCGGGATCAGATGCGAGTCGATGGGGTCGTAATTGTCGCCGGGGCCGTACAGGTTCGTGGGCATGGCCGCCAGAAAACCTGTCCCGCGCTGGCGGTTCGAGGCCCAGCACATTTCGATGCCGGCAATTTTCGCGACCGCGTAGGCGCGGTTGGTCGACTCGAGCGGCCCGGTCATGAAGGATTCCTCACGCAAGGGCTGCGGCGCCAGCCGGGGATAGATGCAGCTGGAACCGAGAAACAACAGCCGCGCGACCTGGCTGCGCCAGGATTCATGGATCACGTTGGTTTGAATCTGCAGGTTCTCGACGATGAAATCGGCGGGGCGCGTGTGGTTCGCCAGTATACCTCCGACTTTGGCCGCAGCCAGGAAAACGTAACGCGGCCGGTGCTCAGAAAAAAAACACCGCACCGCATGCGCATCCGCCAGGTCCAACTCCGAGTGGGTCTTCAGCAGCAGATTGCCATATCCCGCGGCCTGCAGGCGGCGGACCAGCGCTGAGCCCAGCAAGCCGGTGTGACCGGCCACGTAGATTTTGTCGGAAAACTGCATTTTCAGAAACTCGTAAGCTGGAAGCTCATAGTCTTGAAACTCGTCGGCGATCAGCGATGTGGCTCTATTCGTGGTGGGCGAAGACTTTGTAGCCGTTGGTAGTTACCAGCCGGTCGCGTTCGGCGGCGCGCAGGTCGGCCGTCGCCATCTCGTGCACCAGTTCGCGAAACGTAACCCGGGGCTGCCAGCCGAGTTGGCTGCGGGCTTTGGCCGCATGGCCCATGAGTGAATCCACCTCAGCCGGGCGCAGGTAGCGGGGATCGATGCGCACGACGCAATGTCCGTGGGCATCATAAGCGCGCTCATCGGCGCCGCGGCCCCGCCAGTTCAGAGAAACATTGAGCTCGGAGGCGGCCGCCTCGACAAACTCCCGGATCGAGTGCTGCTCGCCGGTGGCAATCACGAAATCCTCGGGCTCATTCTGCTGCAGCATGAGCCATTGCATTTCCACATAGTCGCGGGCGTGGCCCCAGTCCCGCCGGGCCTCGAGATTGCCGAGGTACAGGCAATCCTGCAATCCGAGGGTGATGCGCGCCAGGGCGCGGGTGATCTTGCGGGTGACGAAGGTCTCGCCCCGCACCGGGGATTCGTGGTTGAACAGAATGCCGTTGCAGGCATACATCCCATAGGCCTCGCGGTAGTTCACCGTGATCCAGAAGGCATAGAGCTTGGCCACGCCGTAGGGGGAGCGGGGATGGAACGGCGTCCGCTCAGTCTGCGGAGTCTCGGCCACCAAGCCGTAAAGCTCGGAGCTCGAAGCCTGATAGAACCGGGTGCTTTTTTCCAAGCCCAGGAGCCGGATCGCATCCAGCAGACGCAAGGTGCCAAGCGCGTCGGCGTTGGCGGTGTATTCCGGCTGCTCAAAGGAAACAGCCACGTGGCTCTGGGCGGCAAGATTGTAGAGCTCATCCGGCTGGACCTTTTCGATGACGCGCAGCAGGCTGTTGGCGTCGGTCATGTCGCCGTAGTGCAGAAAGAAGCGGCGGGCGCCGCCGTGCAGATCTTGGGTGTGCGGATCTTCGTACAAGTGGTCGACCCGCTCGGTGTTGAGCAGGGAGCTGCGCCGCTTGATGCCGTGCACCTCGTATCCCTTGGCCAGGAGAAGCTCGGCGAGATAAGAGCCGTCCTGCCCGGTGATGCCGGTGATTAACGCCTTCTTCATGAAGTCTCGATATGAGTCTCGGTCTCGATATCCGTCGCTACCGTCTGCTAGAGCACCGCAAACGCCAGCGACCCGCCGGGCACGGAGTAGATGGCCAGTTTTTGGGAGAGCTCCACAATATATTTGGAAACCTGGTTGAGCCCCACCCTGCCGAAGTCATGCCAGGCGATCACTCCGCCGGGACGGACACACTGCAGGGCGTTTTCGGTGTCGGAGCGCACGTATTCGTAGGAGTGCGCTCCGTCAATGAAAAATAAGTCAATCTTGCGGTGGTGAGGGGAAAAATCGAAGACCGCGCTGTCGCCAAATAGAAGCTGAATGCGATGGTCGTGCGGAGTGCCACGAAAGTAATATTCCCCCACTTCCATCTGGCTGTGGAGATCATCCATCAGTGTGGTGCGCAATCGGACCTTAGGCCTGGCGTTGCCTTTTCGCAAATCGTCTTTCGGCAGATCGCCCTTGGGCAGGCCGTTCTTCGGCAAATCGTTCTTCGGCAAATCGGCTTTGGGCAAATCCAGGGTAAAGATCCTGCAATCGGGACTGCTGTTCATGGCCAGGTGCAGAGCGGTGTAGCCCCGGAGCGTGCCGATTTCAAAGATCATCTTCGGATTCAGCACGTGGCACAATTGACACAAGCTGATCAGGTCGGTGGAATACGATCCGGTACGCCTCATCCAGCCTTCTTCACACTGAAAATTCGCGATGGCGAGCGCGTACTGCTGGTTTCCGGGGAGAACTTCGAAGACGAATTTCTCGGGCACTCCGCGTCTGCCGGAAAGCGACTTGTAAAGAAAAAGTGATTCGGTGGCGTACTCGAACAGAGTGCGCGGGTTTCCCAGCAGCGAGAGCGAAGCGACGGAGCCGCCCAGAGCGAGATTGCGGGCGGAAACGCAGGCGGCGGAAACCCATTTCGAAGCGGAAGCCATGATTCAGAACTCCAGTGCTGATTGGAAGGGACTGCGAATGTCAGTCAGTTGAATCTCAGTGGGTCATGGCGCAACCTGGCATGACTCGCTGCCAGGACTCCTTAGGGCTGATTCGTCGGGTCATAGTCCACCGACCAGAGCGGGCCAAAGAAATTGGGGGTTACTACGTTGCCGGAGGAAAATATCGGCTGGCTCAGGCCGTCATAAGCTGATCCGATTGATATTCCGAGGCTCGCCGCTCCCTCGCCTCCCTCAAGGTAGTTGTTCACAATGGTTACCCGCTGGGTCCCACGCGCCAGCACTCCGACCGCACTGCCGGAACTTCTTACGAACTGAATCGAGTTGCAGGTCACCATGCCATCATGAACGCCGTCGAGCAGATACATGCCGATATTGACGCTCGATGGCACCGTGTTTCCCGCGACTTCAAAAAAGCCCGTGCCAAAATCGAGTCCGAGAGCAGCGTCGTTGGAGCTGAAAATGTCTTCTCTTATACTCAGGTCGACGGTCGCGGCAAACTCGTTCAAAACCTGGTCTCCATATCCGCGTGAATTTGTCACAGTCAGGCCGTGCGACAGATAGCTGTACAAGGGTTGGCCGTCCGGGTCCTGTACTTCGACATGGTCGATGACGGTATTCTGAGCCGCAAAAACCGAGATCCCAGGCGCGTCAAAACCCGAATCCGGGACGAGGACGGTGAAGTCTCGAAACTGAACCCCCTCCACCAACTGCGGCAGCACCAAGAAGCCGAGGCCGCTCTGGCCCGGCTCCCAGAGGCGGGTGTTGGGAAAGGCGGTACGGAATGGAGACTTAACGACAACTGTGTTTCCCGATGCGGTAGCGACCTGTACCCAGTCGATGATGACAACCTCGCCGGGCTCCGAATCCTTTTCTTCTACGATGAGCCAGTCACCGGAACGGAGATCACCCACGCTAGCCGAGGCCTCGAAGGAGTTGCTTCCGAGTGCAATCGAACCGGCGATCTGCCGTCCGGCTGTATCGGCGACATTGCACGGCGTGGTGAACGCCCGATCGTTGATGCAATGGACCTGGGGGAGACTCGGCTTGAACACAAAGACGGTCTCCGGGCCAGCACCTTGAATGACCGTGTTGCTTTTGCGAACCACAATTGTCTGGGTAAGAAGGTAGGTTCCGGGAGGAACTCTGATCGTCCCCCCAGCGTCGACGGCCCTCTGAATGTCTGCCGGTTCATACGGGAAGTTGACACAAGACGAAAGCACAGGCAACGTCAGCAAGGCGAAGATCGAGACTCTGCGGCTGTTCACTTCTGTTCCGTCAGCGATGCCGTACTTCCTGCCTCGACCGGCGTCATTCCGTCTTTCTGGCTACTGCGACCAGGCAATCTCCCCGCCCCGCCCGGTTACCCCAGTAAAACAGCGGAAACAGGAGCGCGCGGCAAGCCAGCACCAGTCCGAAAATCAGCAGCGGATTCCGCAGTTGCCGCGTCGGCTTCCCCGTGCGGGCAAAGAGCCGGGCAATGATCGAAGAGGCTACCCACAGTGCCGGTGTGATCTGCCGGATCTCTATCTGCCCGAACCCGCTCTCGTCGAGCAGATGCCGCAGGGTCAGAGGAGAGAAATGCGTGACGTGAAAGGGGACGTGCCAGTTAATCCACCAGCGCCCAAACACCGGACGCAACCAGCTTTGGCTGTTGGGACAGCTGATCCAAACTTCGCCCTCAGGCTTCAACACCCGGCCTAGCGACCGCAACATGGCTTTCGGATCCAGCGAGTGTTCAAGAACATTCGAGAGCACGGCGACATCGTAGGGAGCATCCGGAGTGAAATCGTCCAGCGGGCCGGTAAAAACGGCGAATCCCGCTGCGCGTGCGACCACAGCCGCCGTTTCATTCAGCTCCGTGCCTTCCGCGTGGAAGCCGTTGCGCGCGTAGTTTTTCAGGGTTCTGCCTTCGTTGCAGCCAATATCGAGCAGCCGGCCGCCTCCTCGGCGGGTGTGAAATGAGATGTCCTCGTCGAGACGAATCCACAGCCGGTAAAGAAGAGACGAGAAGAACCGTTCCCGGAGCGTGGTATAGACCGTCTCCCGCTCCCCGGAGAAATTGTAATAACGCTCATAAAGATTCTTCAGCTGGGACGGAGCCGGGACGGGGAAAAGCTGTTCCAAGTCGCATTGAAGGCAGCGGCGGACTTCGAAACTGCCCTTGATTCCGAAGCGGGTGTCAAAGAGTCCGTCGACGGAGATCTCGGTCAAACCCGCACACGCCATGCAGCCGGGCTGACGTGCAGAGAAATTCCCGGTCTTCTGCGCCGGGGCCGCTTCGGTCTCCGGATACCCGGCGGCATATTCCACCGGTGAGCGCGCAGCCATCTCCGGAGCTTCCGCCGCTTGCAGTCTGTGATAGGGAGCTTCAAACAAGCTGGCCTCCAGACGACGCAGAAGATAATCGGCCCTCGAGCGCCCACCGTCCTTTTGGCGTGGAGCTTTGCTTCAAACGCAGGAATCTTTCCTCGAAAAACCTTCTGGAGAGATATGCCAATCCAACCGAGAGTCCGAGTACGCACACGAACCGCAGCACGATCAAACCAAAGAGCCCGTCGCGCGGCTGCAATTGCGGCCAGAAAACCTGAGACAGCTTGTCATAGATTCGGAAGATCAAGAGATGGATAAGATAGAGCCCGTAGCTGATGTAACCGAGAAAACGCAGCACCGAGCTATTTACGTATCCCTGCCACGCGCTCGTGCCCAGCAGAAGAGCCAGCAGAAGGACTCCTGAGAAACCCAAATTGATCACAGTGTGCTGTAGGGCGGCGCCCAGCAGATTATCCCGCGTTAACAACCCGAAAGGACCGCCCAGAACTGCAGCGCTGGCCGCGAGCACGATCAGCATCAACCCCATCGCTTTGACTTGCCGTCGGCTGACCGGGCTGCGGAGAACGACTGCCAACCCGCCACCCATTGCCAGTCCGTCCGCCACAAACCAGGTATAGGTTGCGATTCCGCCAGCCTTCCCCGTCTGGAATGCCGCGGCGCGCAGCAATGGTTCGGCAAGGCAGATTCCCAGGGCAAGTGCGGCAACGCCGCGCAGCTTAGCCCGCCGCACGAGCGCCGGCCAAACAATGTAGAAGTGCTCCTCTACTGCGAGGGACCACAGTGGGCCGTAGTCATTGGCCACGCCAAACAAGACCGTAAGGTTGGCCAGGTAAATGGAGCTCAGCCCCAGATAGGAGAGCGATGCCTGCCGCAAAACAGCTAGCCCGATCAGCAGCAGATAATAGGCGGGCAAAATCCGCAGGGCACGCCGGGCATAAAAACGGCGATAGTAGCCGGGCCGGTCCCGCGAGTCGAGCAGGATCCCGGTGATGAGAAAACCCGACAGGACAAAGAACAAATTCACGCCGAGCCAACCCGCTTTGGTGGCCAAAAGCAGGGCTCGCTGCCAACGCGCAAAGTGGAGGCCGGAATACTGCCAGTAGAAGCCGTGGAGAAAAATTACTCCCAGCACCGCAATGCCGCGCAGGGTATCGAGTTCGGGCATGCGGGAGCGAAGCAGCTGGGCTGGCGGATGTTTTGCTCCCCGGCTATCGTTATCCATCTGCGGGTAATTCGGAACCAGCTAATCCGGAACCGGGCAGAGGGCGAAAGCGCTCGGCCGGCAGCTCCAGGCCTTTTTCAAGTTTGAGCGCCCAAATCAGCGCGAGCGCCGCGATCCAGGTCAAGGCGTTCTCGGCAAAGGGAAATCTCACAAAGGCGACGAACATCACAAAGGAAACCGCCGCCATCAAGCTATGGCTTCCGTCTGCCCTGGCCATGCGATTGCCGCAGGCGACCGCCAGGCAGGCAAGAAGCGGCATGACGAGCATGCCAGCAGCTCCAAAGTTGGCGTAAGCCTCTCCCAATGCCGTCGCCCCCAGGCTGGTCGCTTGGCCGGGTTCGTAGAGCTCGGCTGCGAGCGTCGAGAAATCCGGAAGCTGACCTGTACCCCGGCTCCCCGGCAGAAAAAAGGTGAAGAGCCGCGCATAGGTGCCTCCGTACAGGTAGTCGAACTTCGTCCCGAAGTCGTTAATCATGTGCATCAGCAGCATCACCCCGGAACCTTCAGAGACTCCCATCAAATGAGTTACGGTGCGGTTGCCAACATCGACTTCGAAGGCCTGCACCGCGGCTGACTCGGGGATCGTGCCGAGATTGGCGCGGATCGAGCCCCACAGGCTGAAAGCCAAAACCAGAACCGGGGAGGCCACGAGCAGCCCGGCAAGAATTCTGGTTCGCCGGTACAGCCAGCAGGAAGTCAGGAAGGCCAGGAGATAAAGCGCGAAAAAGATCCGGTTCCCGCTCATCACGATCTCGATCAGGAAGAAAAGCAGGATGAGCGAGGTGAATCCCCACCGTGTATTTCTGTGCTTCAGCGTATTTCTCTGCTTCAACCCCATACTCGCGTAAAGCGCCGCCGCTCCCGTGAAGATCATTTGATTGGTCAGGGACAAGCGGGTGTAGAGCACGAAAACGCGGCCTGCGGCTGAATCCCCGTTGCGGGTGTACCAGTTCGACGCCAGAAATTGCCCGACGCCTCCCTGCAGCCAGATCATGGCCACCCAGTCGAGCGCCGCCAGCGCCATCGTAATCAGAATGGCCCGCTCCAGCCGGCGGCGCACTGGCACGTACGTCTGCAGGTCACCGGTCCCGGCTCCCTCTCTATTGGCTACACCCGGCAACCGGCTCGAAGCTGGGAGCCAGGCCACGAAACAGGTGAGCATGGTGGAGAGCCAGATAAACAAATACGGGCGCAGGAATATCACGCTGGCAAGGTTGACTTCATCCCAAGTTCCGTTCACGTCATAGACTGCGGGTTGCTTGTATCCTCCGTTGAACGTCAGAACCGCAAGCGGAAGGATCAGGAAGAATCCCAACCCAACCATCCAACCGAGCAGCGGCGTCAGCCCATGCGAGTTCCGCCTGGCGTGGCGGAGCGCTGCCGCATAAGTGGCAAGAAGAATCGCCAGAAGAAACCAGTAAAAGAAAATCATCTTTCGATCTTCAAAGGGACGATCTCAAACGGACGATCTCAAAGGAATAGTTCCGGGGCCGACGAAGCTTCGTCCGAAGCCCCGACTGAGACCGCGGCGCGATCATGGGTTTCGTAGCCTGGAGTTTCGCGATCTGGAGTTTCGCGATCTGGAGTTACGCAACCGCGGGCTTCGCCATCGCCAATGATCGCCCACAGTTTTTCCGCCAGGCTGGGATGGGCGAGACGCTGGTAGTCGGCGAAGGCGTTCCGCTGCATCTCCGCCAGTTTTGCCGGGTCACGGGCCAGCACCCGAAGCTCCTGATAGAGCGACGGCTCGGGATCGGCATGGTCATACAAAACGCCGCTGACACCGTCGCGGATGAAGCTCGGCTCAGGCCCATGCGCCTGCAGGTTGTTGTGAGTGATCGCCGGCAGGCTCAGAGACATCAGGTGCACGACGCTCAAGCCAGCCTTGCCGGGATAACATCCGGCAAAGCATGCCAGCGAAATCTCGCGGATCCGCTCGGCATCGTAGATCCCGCCGTGAAATACAACCCACGGGCAGGCGCGGGCCTGCGCCCTCAGCGCCTCCGCTTCTTCGCCGTCGCCAACCACATGCAGGGTCAGCGGCAACCCGTCCTCGCGCCGGATGCGCTCGGCCACCCGCATCAGTAACTCCACGCGGCTTTCGCGCCGCAGCCGGCCAATAAACAGTATCCCTGTCTCGGTCCCGGTCTTTTCCTGCGGCATGACGGGGAAGCGGTTGATCAGCGAGTTGTGCGCTACGGCAAGCTTTCGCCCGGAGAAACCGTTATTGAGGAAGGCCTGGCGCACGATGGGGGCATAGCAGATGTAGCAGGTGACCAGCTTCAGCATGGCCGCCATCATCCATTTGTAAGAAGCAGAGATCCGGGCGCGGCGGTAGAAGCCGTGACCGTGCACGTAGGCTGGAATTCCGTGGGCTCTCGCCCACAGCAGGGCGATCCAGAAGGTCAGGTAGTGCGGATCGGCATTGAGTAACAACGCCTCCGGCCTTTCGCCCGGCATCAGGATGTAGTTCAGCACATTCCACTGGATTCGAAGCCTCTTGCCGGAGGTCGGACCGTAGAAGCGGCGCAGACGAGGCCCCTCGGCCACGGCCGCAACCTTGAAACCCATGTCCTCGGGCTCGGGCGACACGACCAGATCGATTGGGCAGTACTCGGAGAGTTCGAGAAACATCTCCCGGCTGGCGTTCGACAGATGGGGCTGAACTACGCATAACCTTTTGACGGAAGCCATACTGGCAAGGGCGGCGCTTGAGTAAGGGGTCGTTAAGTAAGGGTCGTGCATGCGCGAGTCTGCTGAGCAAGGGCTGCCGCCGCATTCTGAAGCGCAGGCGCGGAAAGGCTCGGATTCCCGATTCGTTCCATCCAGCTCAGATACTGCCGGGCGGCGTTTTCCCAGCTTAAGCGGGCAATCTGGCTGCGATTGTGAGCCGCCTGCGCCCGGCACGTCCCTTCGTCCAGCCAGAGCCGGAAGATGAGCTCGGCTAATTCCTCGACCTCGAGCGGTGCGAAGAGATTCAAGCGAAGGGCCCGCGCCAATTCTTCATGGGGGGGGATTTTCGAGGCCAGCACCGCGGTACCCGCCGCCGCTGCTTCAAGCACCGGCAGGCTACTCGATTCATAAAGGCCGGGCGAGATTACAAACGCCGCCCGCTGATAGAGCGCGACCAGTTCCGGGAATGGGACCTTGCCCAGGTAGCGGACATGATGCATCCGCTGCTCCGTAAGGAAGCGGAAAATGGCCGGGGCCGCGGAATATTTTGCGCCGGTCATCACCAGGGGAATATTGAGTCCGTGCTTCTGCTCGAGGCGGCGCAGGGCCCGCAAGACGGTGATGTGATTCTTGTGCGGCCAGAGCTGCGCAGGAAGGAACAGAAAACGCCCCGGCAGCTGGTATTGCGCAAGCGCCCGTGCGTCGCTGGCAGAAAAATCCTCCAGCTTCACGCCTTCGTGAATGACCGCGATCCGCGCCGGAGAAATCCCAGGGAAATGCGCCAGCATATCCCGTTTGATAAATTCGCTGCTGGCCTGGAAATAGCCTGCGCTGCGGGCGCTCAAGGCGTACGTGATCGTGTACTACACCGGCACGGCGCCGATGTCTGTGGCAGGAAGTTGACAACTTGCGGCGCGGCACGGAAGCCGCGCCGTCGGGGAGAGGGGCGCCGGGAAGGATCCCTGGCGCCCTTCGCTTTCCCGGGTATCATGCCGCGATGCCACAGGACAAAACCTCCGAGCTCGTGAGCCTTGCGCAGCGCGCGATGCTCGAGCAGGGACTCGAGCCGGACTTTTCACCCGCCGCGCTCGCACAGTTGCAGGCCATCACCGGCGCGGCCGCCGAAAGCGGCGGCCAGATCCGCGATCTGCGCTCGCTGTTGTGGTGTTCGATCGACAATGACGACTCGCGCGACCTGGATCAGCTGTCGGTAGCGCAGCCGCTGGCAGGCGGGGTGGTGAAAATCCTGGTGGCGATCGCGGATGTTGATGCCAGTGTTGCCCGAGACTCGCCGCTGGATGCTCACGCCAGCACCAACACGACG
>Ga0209380_10000648_pt1 | contig 24518 bp, 25 predicted proteins | sample HubBroMetageWFT6_FD_188347 | JGI IMG/M metagenome (GOLD analysis project Ga0209380, IMG submission 188347) | Warmed and freeze-thawed soil microbial communities from the Hubbard Brook experimental Forest, New Hampshire - Hubbard Brook CCASE Soil... | ecosystem: Environmental > Terrestrial >... | reverse complement strand
CCGCCAGACAGCAGCCCGACGCCGAGCGCCCCGGCGCGCCGCGCCGCGAGCATGTCCCACACGCTGTCCCCGACGACCCACGCGTGCCCCGGATCGACGCCGATGAGGGCGGCCGCGGCCAGGAACAGATCGGGATCAGGCTTGGCGTGCCTGACCATGTCCCTCGTGACCATCGGAGCGTCATCATCAAGCCCGAGCATCGGCAGCCCCCGCTTGGCCACCTCCAGCCGCCCGCTGGTCGCGATCGCCCAGCGCACGCCGACAGTAGTCAGCGTCGCCAGCAGTTCCCGGGCGCCGGGAAGCGCGCGGACCGAGTCCAGCTGGGCCAGGTACTGGGCGGCGTGATCCTGCTGCAGCAGCTCGATGTCCCGCTCGGACAGCGACCTGCCGGTCTCGCGCAGCAGGGCGGAGACGAACAGCCCGCCGCTCATGCCGATACGGCGGTGGATTCGCCAGACCGACAGGTCGATGTCCAGGCGCATCAGGGCGTTCCGCCACGCGATCACGTTCTGGTAGACGCTGTCGATCAGCGTCCCGTCCAGATCGAAGAGGAACGACGGTGCCGGCGGCTGGTCGTATTCGAGCGCTGGCATCCGGCTCAGCCGCCTAGCAATGCCCGCACGCGGTCGGGCCCGGCGGCCAGCAGCAGGGTCGGCAGGCGCGGGCCGGTATCCCGGCCGATCATGAGCCGGTAGACGAGCGCGAAGAACGCGCGCTGCGCGGCCTTCAGCTCCGGGGTCGGCTTGGCGTCGGCGGTCAGCCCGGCCTGCAGCTTGGGCACCGCGTAGACCAGCTGCGACAGTCCCTCCAGGGACCAGTGGTCATCCAGCCCGTCCAGGAGCAGCTTGAGCGCGCCGCGCTCGGCGTCGCTCAGCGCCTGCAGCGCGGCCAGGTCCGGCTCGGGCCGGAGCCTGGTCCGCTGGTCGGCCGGGAGCTGCGTCGCCACCCAGGTCTGCGCGCAGTCCAGGCGCGGCCGCACCTCGTCGAGGGAGCCGAGCGGGTGCCCGGGGTCGAGGTCGCTGAGGATGCGCAGGGTCTGCTCGGGATCGCCCGTCGTGATGTCCGCGACCGAGGCCAGGGTGCGGTAGGGCAGCGGCCTCGGCGTGCGCGGCAGCTCGCGGGCGGCCGTTCGCACGGCGCGGTCGTAGGAGCTGGCATCCAGGTCCGATGCCGAGCCCTCGGCCATCTTCCGCTCGACCGCGTCCCACTCGTCGTACAGCCGCTGCAGCTCGGCGTCGAACGCGATGGTGAAGGACTGCTGCGGACGCCGGCGCGCGTACAGCCACCGCAGTACCGGCTCCTCCATGATCTGGAGGGCATCGCCCGGAGTCGGCACGCCGCCGCGGGAGCTGGACATCTTCGCCATGCCGGTGATGCCGACGAACGCGTACATCGGCCCGATCGGCTGCTGTCCGCCGAAGATCTCGCTGACCAGGCGCCCGCCGACGACGAACGACGAGCCCGGCGACTGATGGTCGACGCCGGACGGCTCGAACACCACGCCCTCATACGCCCACCGCATCGGCCAGTCGACCTTCCAGACGAGCTTGCCGCGGTGGAACTCGCGCAGGTAGACCGTCTCGGCGTGCCCGCACAGGCAGGTGTAGGTCATCCGCGTGGTCTCGTCGTCGTAGCTGGTCACGGTCGTGAGATCACGATCGCAGGCCGAGCAGTACGGCTTGAACGGGAAGTACCCCGCCGCCGACCCGCCCTCGTCCTCGGTGGCCGCCCCCGATCCCTCGGCGGCGAGCCTGGCCGCCTCGTCCTCGGGCTCCTTCTCCGCGGCCGCTCGCGCCGCCTTCGTGCGGAACTCGGCCAGCACCGCGTCGATCCGCGCCCGCTCGCGCATCGCCAGCAGGACCTGATCGGTGTAGGCGCCGGAGGTGTACATCTGCGTCTGGCTGATGCCGCGGTACTCGACGCCCATCCGCGCGAGCGCGTCCGCCATCGGCGCCTTGAAGTGCTCGGCCCAGCTGGTGTACTCGCTGCCCGGCGGCGCGGGCACCGAGCTCAGTGGCCGGCCGATGTGCTCGGCCCACGACTCGTCCAGCCCGGCCGGGACCCGCCGGAAGCGATCGAAGTCGTCCCACGAGATGAGGTGGTCACAGTCGATGCCGCGGCGCCTGATCTCGTCGGCGACCAGATGCGGGAACATCACCTCGCGCAGGTTGCCCAGGTGGATCGGCCCTGAGGGGCTGAGGCCCGAGGCCAGGACCACGGGCTTGCCCGGTGCCCGGCGCTCGGACTCGGCGGCAACCTCGTCGGCGATCCTCGCCACCCAGTCAGCATCCGTGCTCTGCTGCGCCACGGCCGGCCTACCCTTCCAGCGCCCGGCGCATCGGCCGGAACTTCGTCTCGGTCTCGGCCAGCTCGACGTCGGCCAGCGACCCGGCGACGATGCCGTTCCCGGCGAACAGCCGCGCGCGGTTGCCGCTGACCTCGCCGCACCGCAGCGCGATGCCCCACTCGCCGTTGCCGCGCGAGTCCACCCAGCCGACCGGGCCGGAGTAACGGCCGCGATCCATGCCCTCCAGCTCGCGGATCAGCGAAAGGGCCGTGTCGGCCGGCGTACCGCAGATCGCGGCGGTGGGGTGCAGTGACGCGGCCAGCGCGAGCGCCGATGCCTCCTCGGTGAGCACGCCCGTCACCTTCGTCGCCAGGTGCTGGTAGTCGGCCATCTGCAGGAGGAACGGGGCCGGGTCGACGTTCAGCTCAGCGCACAGCGGAGCGAGCACGTCCCGGACCGAATCGACGGAGTACCCGTGCTCCTCGGCGTTCTTAGCCGATGCCAGCAGGTCGGCTGCCAGCGCCTCGTCGTCGGCCTGGCTGCCGCCGCGCGCCATCGTCCCCGCCAGCACAAGGGAGCTCACGTCGCGGCCTTCCCGCCGGATCAGCAGCTCAGGCGTCGCGCCGACTAGCCCGGCGCAGCAGAACGTGTAGCAGCCGGGCGCCCGCGCGGCGAGCCGGGCGAGCAGCATGCGGGTGTCTATTGGCGCGGATGCCGACGCGTAGAGGTCGCGGGCGAGCACGACCTTGCGCAGCTCGCCGGCCTTGATCCGGCCGACCGCGGTGATGACCGCCTGCTGCCACTGCGGCGCGGTGAGGCTGCCATCGCTCCACCGGACCTCCGCCGGCGGGGTCGCAGCGGACGCCGGGTCCTGCTGCACGCCGCCCTCGGAGGTAATGGTGGTGAGCCAGGCCACGCCCGCCCGGCGGGCCACGATCGTTCCCGGCACGATGAGGACCGAGCCTGCGGAAGCAGGATCGAAGGTAAAGCTGCCGAACGCCACCGGTCCGGTGCCGGGCAGGCCCACCTCGTCGGACACGTCGGCCGCGCCGAAGAGCTCGGACAGCCAGCGCTCGCCGACCTCGAAACGATCAGTGCCGGCCGGAATCGTCAGCCGGGCTGCCTGGTCCCAGCCGACGAGGCCGTCCCCCTGATGAATCCAGGCCGACGGCCCCATACCCGGCAGCCGCACCAGCAGATCGCCGGGATCGGGCACCTTGACGGTCTTGACGGTCAGGCGCCGTCGTACTGGCAGATCCGGGTGACGATGCTCTTGGCCCACGGCAGTCCACTTTACGTGCGGCGCCAGCGCAGTCCGGACCCAGGGATCGCCTGCCGACCGCGTAACAGCGCGCCGGCCAAGCGGAACCCCAGCCAGGCCGCGGCCACGCACGTGACGAGGCTGCCGAGCACGTTCAGGCCGGCTTCGCCGATCGCCCCGTCCTCCAGCAGCCGCAGCGTCTCGTAGCCGAACGTCGAGAACGTCGTGAGCCCGCCGCAGAAGCCGGTGCCGAGCAGCAGGACGGCCGACGACGGCAGCCCCAGGTGATGCTGCGCGCCGAGCAGGAAGCCGAGCAGCGCCGACCCGGCGACGTTCACCGCGAACGTGCCGTACGGGAACACGCTGTCCCGCCGGGCCTGCACTGCGCGGTCGGCCAGGTAGCGGGCGGGCGCACCGATCATCCCGCCGATGAGCACGAGCAGGACGTTCACTGCTGGCTGCCGCCCACATAGCGGTAGACATGCACGTCGTCGACGATGATCAGCCCGCCGGTGACCAGCTCGGCGATCTCCTCGAGGAACGCGTCGGTGCGCTCAGCGGTATCCACGATGATGATCGCGAGCGGCAGGTCCTCGCTGAGCGACAGCAGCCTGCTGGTATGGATGCGCGACGACGCGCCGAAGCCCTCCAGCCCGCGGAACACGCTCGCGCCGGCCAGCCCGCGCTGGTGCGCCCGGTGCACGATCTCCGCGTAGAGCGGCTTGTGATGGTAGCGGTCGGACTCGCCGATGAAGATCGTGATCCGGCGCGCCGGTCCCTGCAGTGTCACCGGCCGGCCCTCGCTCTCCGGGACCTGCCCGTCCTCGTGGATGCCATCCGTGCGAGCTTCATCCCCGCCCAGACTGCCACCAGCGCGGCCAGGATGCTCGACAGCGCGTACGCGTCGGCAAGGGCAGGCGCGTTGCCCGTCAGCAGTGTCATGACGCCGGCCGCGTATGTGGAGAACGTGGTGTAGCCGCCGAGCACCCCGACCGCCAGCAGCGGCCGGAGGAACCGGCGGGGCGGCCACACCTCCAGCAGGTAGACCATCAGCAGGCCGAGCAGGAAGCATCCGGAGACGTTCACGGCGAAGACCGCCCACGGGAACCCGTTCCCGGCCGGGAACGCGGCGGTCAGCCCATACCGGGCGATACTGCCGACTCCGCCGCCGACCGCCACCGCGGCCAGGTCAGCCGCTCCCGGGCCGGAGCTGCCCTGCCTTCGCCGGGTAGCCGGGCGCACGGCGGTAGATGCCTGCGGACCGCTCGGCAACCAGACTCTCCTTCCCTTGGCGCTGTGACCAGAGTAGATGCCTGTGGCGAGCGAGCTGATCGTGCTACGGTGCCTTAAACCAATTAACTCGATGGGATTAATAGGATGACGACTATCGCTCCGGAGGGTATCCGCCAGCCGCTTGATTCCGGGAACGAGCAGTGGCTGGGGCCGGCCCAGCTTGGCCGGCTGGTCGCCGCCGTGGCCGGCGCGGGGGAGTGGCGCAGCCTCGTGCAGTTCACTACCGGGCCGCGCTGGTACCGCAGGCTCGAACTGGCCGCCAAGTACGAGATATGGCTGCTGGTGTGGCTCCCTGGCCAGCACACTGGGTTTCATGACCACGGTGAGGCAGCGGGCGCGTTCGCGGTCGCGCAGGGGGAGCTATCGGAGTCCCTGGCCCGGCCGGGCAGCCGCCAGATACGGCACCGGACGGCGGGGCAGGGCAAGGTGACCTCGTTCGGCGCCCGGCACCTGCATGATGTCGGCAACGCGTCAGCGGCGCCCGCGGTCAGCGTGCACGCCTACTCACCGCCGCTGACCACGATGCGGAGGTACGAAATGACCACGTCAGGGCTGTCGCTCGCGCGCACCGACCGCGCCGGGCCGGACTGGTGAGCCGGCCAGCCGGGGCCCGCACGATCGACGAGGTGCTGGCCGCCGCCCGGACCCGCCTGGTCCGGCTCGGCCCGGCTGAGGCCAGCGCCGCCGCAGCTGACGGCGGCGTCCTGGTCGACATCCGCCCGGCCGCGCAGCGCACCGCGCAGGGCGAGATACCGGGCGCGATGATCATCGAGCGCAACGTCCTGGAATGGCGGCTGGACCCGGCCAGCGACGCCCGCCTCCCCGTCGCGGACTATGACCTGCAGGTCATCGTCGTCTGCTCGGAGGGCTACACCTCCAGCCTGGCCGCGGCCGCGCTCCAGGAACTCGGCGTGCACCGGGCCACCGACCTCGACGGCGGGTTCGGCGCCTGGAAGGCCAGCGGCCTGCCCGTGACCGACGCCGCTCAGAGCAGCGTCAGCTGAACCTCCGAGGGCCCGCCGGCGTTCGCCGGCCCCCTCGTGCTGGCCGACCCGGCCGCAGCGTCGGGCTGATCTGGGCCCAGCCCCGGCGGCCACCTTCCCTTGCGGCCGCCCGCGCGCTCCTCGCCGGCCGCCGCGCGCGCTCGCAGGCGGCGCGCCGAGGCCGGTGTCGCCCGTCCGATCCCGTACTTCCGCGCGAAGTCGGCGACCTGGTCGGAGATCTGCCGCTGATAGCTGGCGGGTGCGTATGCCCGGCCGCCGTACAGCTCCGCGTACGGGCCCATGAGGTCGGGCCGGGACTCGCGCAGCCACTTCAGGAACCACTCCCGCGCGCCGGTCCGCAGGTGCAGCACGATCGGGCTCACGTGCGTGGCCCCGGTCTCGGCGATCGCCCGCACCGCGGCCTCGAGCTGGCCGGGGGAGTCCGACAGGAACGGCACGACCGGTCCCATCAGCACGCCGCAGCCGAGCCCGCGTTCGTTGAATGCCGCGCACACGCCGAGCCGGCGCGCAGGCGCAGGTGTGCCCGGCTCGATGAGTCGAGAAAGCTCTTTATCGACAAAACCCACGGACACGTTGAGGCCGACGTCGGTGACCTCGGCCGCCTCGCCCAGCAGGTCGATGTCGCGGAGCACGAGCGTGCCCTTAGTCAGGATCGAGAAGGGGTTAGCGGCAGCGGTCAGGGCGCTAATGATCCCCGGCATCAGCTGGTAGCGGCCCTCGGCCCGCTGATAGCAGTCGACGTTCGTCCCCATCGCGATGTGCTCGCCCTGCCACCGCGGCGCGGCCAGCTCTCGGACGAGCAGCTCAGGCGCGTTGACCTTCACCACGATCTGCGTGTTGAAGTCCTCTCCGTAGTCCATGTCCAGGTACGTATGGGTGTTGCGAGCGAAGCAGTTGTGGCTGATCACGCCGTTGGCGATGAAGTCACCCGTGCCCGTGGTGATGTCATACATCGGCAGCTCGAGGCCGAGCGGCTGGACGGAAACGACCTTCAGCCTGGCGTCGCTCTTAACCGCAGCGTCGTCAATCTGCCGCTTCCGGGTGATCACCGGATCGGTGGCATGGAAGAACCGGAGCCGCTCCTTCAGCCCACCGCGGAGCCGGATTGACGTAACTCCGTTAGGGCGTGTCGGCTCCTCGACCGCATCGAAGCCGAGCGCGGCCAGGCACGACATGGTCCAGCGGAGGATCGACGGATCGGTGTTCGAGATCCGCAAGATGCCGCGGCTGCAGCTCCCCTCCGCATCGAAGATGCCGGCCAGGAAGCCCTTCTGCCACTCGGAGCTCGGCGCTGCCGGCCACTCGATGAGGCCCTGGATTGCGAGCACATTGTCGCGCGCATACGTCCGGATCGCGAACATTGCCCGTCTTGCCTCGGTGGCTTGCGAGAAGAGAAACTCGCTCGTCTGGACGCCTGCCTGCGCCAGGAAGCGCCTGCTCCGGTCTAGCGCCTCCAAGTCAGCGAGAGCGAGGCGGAATCTGTAGTAATCCGACCCACCGCGTGGGCGGGGGCTGTACGAGTATTCCCCGAGGTGGCCATCTCCGCGGATCATGCCGCAGAGGTACCCGCGCCGGTACTCGGCGGTCTGCTTGGGCGGCTCGGCGAAACCGCCCACGCCAAGCAGTTCGTTGTTCAGAGTCAGGTGCGGCCGGCAGGCCTGGCCTTGCCCGGCACCGGTCACGTACTTCCATCCGCGGCCGGTGAGGAACCGGTGATCACCGCTGGCAACCAGGCTGGTCCCATCTTCCAGCGTTACCCGGTAGGCCAGCTTGCGCGTCTGCCAGTGCGCCAGCACCGGGGTGGGCACGTACCGGCGGTAGTTACCGCGCCGGATGGTGCCGTAGATGAGATCCCCCGCCCGCAGATCCCTGATCGGCTTTTGGCCGCCGTCCGCCATCAGTACCGGCGTGTCCCCGGCTACGCAGTACGAGCAGGCATGGCTGCAGCCCCGGTAGGGATTGATGGTCCACCGGAACGGCACCCTCGACGCTTCGGGGACTTTGCTGATGATCGACTTCGCGTGGATCTCGTGGAACGTGATGCCCTGGAAGCCGGGGGTGTCGAACGTGCGGGTAACCGCGCTGATACCAAAGAGGGCAGGCGGCTGCCCGCCATCCGGCGAGTCCCGCAGCGAGTCCCAGCGCATGGCGACCACACTAGAATAAACGTTCGATCGAATCAAATATGTTTTCGACACGCGTGTCAGCCCGACTGCCGGCCCGGGTCGAGGTGCAGGCAGGTCGATATCAGTCCACTCCTGTCCGGACGTGGGTGCGGACCTGCGGATTTACCTGGCACAACGCCACTTCCTCTTGCCGTCTGCAAAGGCCTGGTAAAGAATCGTGGAAAGGGGCGGCCGGGATACGCCGGCCGGCGGTGGCACGTTCGCCGGGAGGTGGCGCTGTGGCTCTATCGATGGATGAGCAGCGCATCCTTGACGAGATGGAGCGGAATCTCGCCGCGGACGATCCCCGCCTGGCATCGCGTCTTGGCTCATTCGGTCAGCAGCGCCTGCCCGGCTCGCTCAGGTCTCAGCAGGCCCGCACGGTCGGCGGAGTGCTGGCCCTGGTCCTGATCGCCACGATCACGATCATGATGTTCGTGGTCAGCCCCTTCGCCCGGAACGCCCGGCATGACGTGACGCCGCCGGCCACGCACCACTCGGCGGCCGCCAAGACGATCTCCAGCGGCCGGCCGTAGCATCGCACCGCAGGGGAGAACCCGGCCGCCAGGGGCTGCGCGGCGCTGGTGATGTCCCTAGATGCGGTCGCCGGATCAGGCTGCGGCAGCTCATCTGACTCCGACGCTTGGCTGGCCCATCGCGCCGCCGTCACAAATCATCCGAAACCATGACGAGCATCTACCAGTGGGGAACGTCAATGGCACGCAGACCGCCCAGTCCGCCCTCCGGCTGGTGTCTGTACAGGATGGAGGCGCGAGCGGAAGGGGCGTAAGAGGTGGAGCTGATGGCGGCGGACCTGATCTCGAAGGCGCAGGCCGGGGACAGCGATGCGTTCGCGGACCTGACCGATCCGTACCGCCGGGAACTGCAGGTGCACTGCTACCGGATGCTCGGCTCCTTGCAGGACGCCGAGGACGCGCTGCAGGACACGCTCCTGGCCGCCTGGCAGGGCCTGGCCGGCTTCGGCGGACGCGCCTCGCTGCGGACCTGGCTGTACCGGATCGCCACCAACCGGTGCCTCAATGCGCGCCGGGCAGCGAGCCGCAGGCCGGCCGCCGAGTGGAACATTCCCGGCGTTGAGCCGCCCGAGCCGACAGGGCTCGGCGAGGTGGTCTGGCTCGAGCCGTATCCCGACGCCCTCCTGGAAGGCGCTCTCAGCCCGGAGGCCCGCTACGAGCAGACCGAGTCGGTTTCCCTGGCGTTCGTGACCGCCCTTCAGACGCTGCCGCCCCGCCAGCTCGCCGTCCTGATCCTGCGGGACGTCCTCGGGTTCCATGCGAGCGAGGTAGCCGAGATGCTGGATTCGACGGTCGAGTCGGTCAGCAGCGCCCTCAAGCGAGCGCGGGCCAGCATGCTGCGATACCAGGGGCCGGCCGCCGAGCGCGCGAAGCCGCCCGCCGCGGACTCACGCGCCGAGGACGCGATCGTGGCGAGCTTCGTCAGTGCTTATGAGTCCGCCGATGTCAACGCGCTCGTGGCCCTGCTGACTGACGACGTCTTCATCTCGATGCCGCCGATGCCATTGGAGTACGAGGGGCGGGACCTCGCGGCTCAGTTCTTCGGCGCCATCTTCGGCGCGGGCCGGAAGTTCGAGCTCGTGCGGACGCGTGCCAACGGTCAGCCGGCGCTCGGGGCCTACCTGGTGGCTCCTACCGGCATCCGCCACGGGATCGGCCTGTTCGTGCTGGCGCTGGCTGGCGACCGCATCTGTGCCCTGACCAGATTCGAGAACACCGTGATGCCGTGGTTCGGCCTACCGCGATCGCTGCCGGGTCGTTAGGCAGCGCCGGCTCCTCAGGACTCGCGCCACAGCTGCAGCAGGTACTGCTCCATCCCCTCAAGCTGCTTGCGGGCCTGCTGGAACTCATCGCTCAGCGGATCAGCGTCCTGGTTGAACAGCTCCGAGTAGCTCTGCAGCGCGGCCGCCCGGTTCCTCGTGTAGATGCGCACGCCGTAGTCCCCGACGCCGCCGGATAGCCGCAGCCCGTCCACCGCGCGGCCCGACTTGCCCATGTCCACCGTCAGCTGGCCCCGCAGGTACAGGACGCATTTAGCCTCGTCCTCGTAGCCGTCGCTGAAGGGCGGGGGAGCGTCGTCCCACTCCTCGATCGTGAGCTGGACGCCGAGGTGCTCCTGCGCGCACGCCACGATGAGCTGATCCCGGCTGGTGCTGATCAGATTCTCGACCGGAGGCAGCGGAGCGCCGGGCGAGTCAGGATCGGCGATCGGATCTTGGACCCGGAACATCATGCGCTCCGGGAAGACCGGAATCTCCAGCCGAAGCACCCTGCGACTCACAATCCCCCCTCGCCTACAGACCACCCTTCATACAGGATGCTCCGAACCGGCCCAACTTGCCTGCCCAATTAACCATAAAGCCCTTGGTTTGACGCTGAGTTGCGCTCGCATCACGGCCCTGCACGCTATCCTCCGGCCATGACCGCGGCTGCCGAGATTCCGGGCGTCACGCACCGCTTCGTCCAGGCCGCCGGACTACGGATGCACATCGCCGAAGCCGGCGAGGGCCCGCTGGTCATCCTGCTGCACGGATTCCCGGAAAGCTGGTACTCCTGGCGGCATCAGCTGGTTGCCCTGGCCGCTGCCGGGTACCACGCCGTCGCTCCCGATCAGCGCGGGTACTGCGCGACCGGCCCGCCGGACGCGCCCGGCCGCCCGGCGCAGATCAGTGACTACACGATGCTGCACCTGACGGGCGACGTGTTCGCGCTGATGGACGCGCTCGGCGAGGAGCACGCGGTCGTGGCCGGGCATGACTGGGGCGCCCCGGTGGCCTGGCACGCTGGCCTGTTCCGGCCGGACCGGATCCGCGGCGTCATCGCGCTGAGCGTCGCCTACCGGCCGCGCGGCAGCGCGCCGCCCATAGCGGCCCTCCGGGCGGCCCTCGGCGAGAGCTTCTACATGGTCTACTTCCAGCAGCCGGGAGTGGCCGATCAGGAGCTCAGCCGCGACCCGCGGGCCACGTTCCGGAACGTCCTGTACAGCCTGTCCGGCGAGTCGCCGGGGATGTCGCTGATCCCGGCAGGCGGCGGATTCCTGGACTCGGGCGCGGAGCCTGCGCAGCTGCCGGGCTGGCTGACCGAAGAGGACATCGAGGAGTACGTCGAGGAATACGCCCGGTCGGGGTTCACCGGACCGCTGAACTGGTACCGCAACCTGGACCGCAACTGGGAGCTCACCGGTGCGTGGCAGCACGCCCCCGTGACGACACCAGCCGTGTTCATCGCCGGGGACCGTGACCCGGTGCTCGGCTTCATCTCGGCCGATGGCCTGGATCAGGTCGTGCCGAAGCTCACCGAGTCGATCATCCTTCCCGGATGCGGCCACTGGGCGCAGCAGGAGCGGCCCGCCGAGGTGACCGCGGCGATGATCAGCTTCCTGACCGGCCTCGACAGCAGCTAGTCGGCGGCCGGGTCGGCCAGGCCCGCTCGCTCGCGGGCCTCCTGCCATAGCGTCACGTACTGCAGCGCGGCGGCACTGCGCGGCGCGAATGCCGTCACCGGAGCACGCTGGACCGACATCTGCTCGATCAGCGACAGCGCGGGGATCGCCGCGCTGGCGAAGTCCGAGCGCTGGGCAGGCAGCTCCCGGGCGATCTGGGTGTGCAGCCGCTTGCGCCTGTCGATCATGGAAAAGAACGCCAGCACCTCGGGCCGGTGCCCGTTGAATCCGCCGACGAACTCGGTCAGCTGGTCCAGCGTGCGCACCGACAGCGTGGTCGGGATCAGCGGCACCAGCAGCAGGTCGGCGGCGTGGAGCACGCTCTCCGACAGCAGCGAGATGCTCGGCGGGCAGTCCAGGAAGACCGCGTCGTAGTCAGCCTTCAGCGGCCGGAGCAGGCTGGCCAGCTTCCGGGCAGGCTGCTTCGCGGCGTCCAGGAGCAGGTCGAGGTTGCGGTAGGTGAAGTCGGCCGGGAGCAGGTCGAGGTTCTCGAAGTCGGTGCCCTTGATCGCGCCATCGATCGGCCGGCTGCCCTGGATCAGCGCCTTGCCGCCGCCCTTGACCCGCGGCTTCACCCGGAACAGGAAGCTCGCCGCGCCCTGCGGATCCAGGTCCCAGAGAAGCACCCGGAAGCCGTCCCGCGCCGCCAGGTAGCCGAGGTTCACCGCGGTCGCCGTCTTGCCGACGCCGCCCTTGATGTTGTATGTGGCGAAGATCTTCATGCGCTGCCTGCCTCGGTCAGGGCCGCCAGCCGCGCTTGGCTGACCGGGCCGGCGAATGCAGCGAACCGGCCGTCGAACTCCGTCCTGGCCCGCTGCTGCCGGCGGGCAAGGCCGGCGGCGATCTCGCCCATGGCCAGGAGCGTGGCGGCCGGCGCGGACCGCTCGGTCAGCATGCGGTCGGCGAAGGCGCGTATCTCTTCCAGCTGGACCTCGGCGTCCTGGAACGCGCCCAGGCAGTCCTGGAGGGCCTTGAGCTCGCGAACGGCCTGCCAGAGCTGCGCCGGGTCGTACAGGGAGGCGAACATCTCCACGACGTAGCGCAGTTCCTTGCACAGCTTGCGCAGCGAGTGCAGATCTTCAGCGGGGGAGGCCGGCGTGATCCGCAGCCCGGCGGTCAGGGCGCGCTGCTGCGCGACGCCGATCCGGCGCGCCGCGAGCTGCCCGACCGTCGGCCGCCTGCGGTCGGCGCGGACCCCGGTCAGCGCCGCGCGCCACTGGCTCGTCAGCCGGCGGAACCGCGCGGACCGCAGCCCGCGGGCGAGCGCCCCGTGCGCCGCTGCGCGCTCCCGTTCGAGGTAGTCCCGGAACGGGAGCAGCTCGTCCGGCGCGGCCGCGACTAGCCAGCCGGCCATGTCGTCGAATCCGAGCAGGTATACATCCAGGTCCCTGGTCGGAGTGGTCAGGTCGCCGAGCCACCGGAACTCCGGCCGGTAGCTGGCGGCCATCCCGTCGGGCAGCGCCTTCCCCGCCAGCTTCAGCCCGGACCTGGTCCGGCGGACGGCGACGCGCAGATCGTGGAGGAACTCGGTGTCGACGTCGGCGATCGTGCCGCGGACGTTGTCCTCAATCGCGTCCAGGAGCGCCAGCAAGATCGCCGCGCTGGCTTTCCCGACGGGCATGCCGGCGGTCAGCTGGATCCGGCTGGCGCGGCCGCCGGGCTCGCAGCTAGCCGCGGCGAGGGCGGCTTCCAGCGCGGTCGCGCTCCCGCGGCGAACTCCCGGCGATGCCGCCAGCGCGCGGCTGATCTTGTCGGCCTGGGCCTGATAGCCGCGAACCGCGGATACCGACAGCCGCGGTTCCGCCGTCGCCCTGGCCGGATACGTGACCGACATCCGGTCGACCGCCAGGCGCGCCACCGTCTTGGCATCCGCGTTCAGGACCCGCTGCTGGCGGACCCGGCTCTCCGCGCGCGCTACCGGTGCCAGCGCCCGGATGCCGGCGACCGGCTCCACGAGTTCCCGCAGCGGGCCGGCCGGCAGCCCGGAAACAAGGGTGGGCCAGCTCACGCCAGGGCGGCCGTTGGCGGGCGGAACCGGCTGGACCGCGAGCCGCTCGCCGTCGCGCCCGGTCAGGACGAGATCGCTGCCGCTGCCGTTGGTCTGCTGCTCCAGCGACAGGCCGGCGCGGTAGAGGCGCCAGTCGAAGGTATCCAGCCAGGTCCGCCGGATGCGCCTGGCCGGGCCATCGTCGGCCCAGCTCGCTACGCCGCCCGTCCCGCGGGCCAGATCGTCAAGCGGGCCCGGGCTGGCTCCCGCGTCGCCTTCGAGGACGAAGTCGCTGGAGCCAGTTCGCACTACATAACCTCATTAAGGCCAGATGTCGGAGTACCGGGATGTTCGTGGAACCACTAGTTAACAGACATCCGGTGTTAATAGAGAGTTAACCAGGCTACCAGCGCCTCGCCCGCCCTGACCAGCGCGGCAGATCGCGGATATGGGCGATCGCGGCGGCGTCCGCTAGCGTTGAATCCACCATGAGCGCTACCTGGGACACAGTTTCTTCCCTCGCCACCGGCTTCGGCACCCTGGTACTGGCCATCGCGACCTTCGCGTCGGTCCGGTCAGCCAACCGGGCCGCGCGGGTCGCCCAGCAGGCGCTGCTCGTCGGCACGCAACCCCTCCTGGTCCCGTCGCACCTCGGCGACGCGGTCCAGAAGGCCTTCTACCAGGACGGGCGGTATCACGTCGTGGAGGGCGGCCGGGGGGCCGTGGCCTTCGAGAACGGCGTGGTCTACCTCGCGATATCGGTGCGCAACGTGGGCAATGGCGTGGCGGTCCTGCATGGCTGGCACTTCATAGCCGGACGGGAGGAGGTCCCGGTCCAGCCGGACCCCGACTCCTTCCGGCGGCAGGGACTGGACCTGCTGATCGCACCCGGTGAGCTCGGCTACTGGGAGGGCGCGTTCCGGGACAGCGACGACCCGCAGTACGACGATGCCGTGACCGCGGCCAAGGACGGCGAGCTGCTGAGCCTCGACGTGCTCTACGGCGACTACGAGGGCGGCCAGCGAATCATCAGCCGCCTGATGCTGCGCCGCGGCGGCGATGACCCGTCCCGCAGTGCCCCCGCGTCACCGAACAGCCTCGGAGGCAGCGGGTACTGGATCGCTACGGTCGTCCGGCACTGGAACATCGACCGGCCCAACTTCCGGTAGCCCGCGCTCCCGCCACTGGCTGCGCTCGCGCCGCTGGGTGATGATGGAGCTGGACAAGACCGATAGTTAGGACGGAACAGCATGCTGCAGGTGTTCGGGTTCGATCGGATCGGGGTAGTGCTCGGCGACATTTATTTCATCGACCCGAATCCCGCCAAAGGCCAGGAGGGGCCGGAACGAGGCGTGCGCGTGGAACTGCGGATGCTTCGTCCCGGCGACCTGACTGGCTCGATTTACTCTTCCCGGCCGATCACCGTCGCCGAGCCGGTGTGGCGCGTGGACCTGCTGGAGAGCGCGGACGGGCCGCCCGGCAGCCTGAACCGGGCGCACCACCACCCGGGCATGCACGGCTGGGAGCCCGGGCATCGGGTGTTTGACCGGGGCCTGTCCAGCGACCCGGTCGGCTGGCTCGGCTCTCAGCTCGCCGATGTTGAGACCGTGCTCACCCGCGCGGGCTTCGAGATGGACGCCGAACTGGCCGCCGACGCCGATCTGCTCCGCGGCAGCGTGCCCGAGATCGAGCGCGCGGTGAGCGGGATGCTAGACCGGGTCAAGGCGGGCGAGCTCGGAACCGCACCGGACGATGACGACCTGACCAGCGCGCGCGTCAGCTGGCTCTAGACGGCCGTTCGCCAGGGAAGCTCCCTTCCATTCACGTGGCCGGAGTGACAGCGTTACCGGTTGCTGGCCGTATGCGGGATACGTGCAGCGGATTTCGCTTCCGGAGGGTGTGACCGTGATGGCGACTCTCAGATGGGGCATGGCCCTCCTGGTGGCGGCGGCGGGCGCGATGCTGGTCGTGTCCGGCCCTACCGGGCTTGCGGCCCGCGCCGGCACCCTTGCTCCGCCGGCCTCCGTGGCTGAAGCCGGCGTCTTCTACGGCGTTGCGGCCACCTCGTCCGACAATGCCTGGGCGGTCGGCGGCAGCAGGTTCGCCACCTACCTGATCATGCATTGGAATGGCAGCAGGTGGACGGTGTCGCACTTCGGCCACGGACAGCCGGTGACTGAATTCGCGGGCGTGGCCGCTACGTCGGCGGGCAATGCCTGGGCAGTCGGGAGCATCGCCAGAACCCCCGGCATCCCGCACACCCTGGCCGAGCACTGGAACGGCAAGGCCTGGAAATGGTTTTACACCCCCAGCCCCGGAGGAAACGCCTTGCTCAACGGCGTGGCGGCCACCTCGGCCAGCAACGCCTGGGCCGTCGGCGCGATCAACTCCGGCCGCGGCAGGCCGCTGATCGAGCACTGGAACGGCAGGACCTGGACCCAGGCGCGGTATCCGGCGACCACAGGCGCCGTTCTCCATGCCGTGGCGGCTACCTCCGCCCGCAACGCCTGGGCGGTCGGCTCGACTCGCGCCAACAGCCACGGCTCGGGCCAGACAACGCTGATCGAGCACTGGAACGGCACGCGCTGGACCCGGGTGCCCAGCCCGAACGCCGCAGACCGCGGAAGCCTGCTCCAGGGCGTGACCGCGACCGGGCCCGACAACGCCTGGGCGGACGGCCTCAGTCTCGGCAGCACCACCGAGAAGTCCCTGATCTTGCACTGGAACGGCAAGCGCTGGTCGCTGGTACACAGCCCCAACCCGACGGGTGATACCGACCTCATTGGCATAGCCGCAGCGTCGTCCGGTGACGCCTGGGCGGTCGGTTACACCAACCCGAGTCGCTGCGGGCACGGCCCGAAGTGCGGGACCGCGGCATTCCACTGGAACGGGAAGACCTGGGTGGTGACGCCCAGCGTCAACCCGCCCGCCGGCTATCTCAACGAGTTCGCAGGCGTCGCGGTCACCGCCGCCGGCAACGCCTGGGCGGTCGGCTCAACCGACTGGGGCGCGACCCTCATTGAACACTGGAATGGCAAAACCTGGACCTGGCTGCCGGAGTAACCGGCCATCGCCGGTATACCGCGTTGCCGGTCACGCCCGGCAACCGGCGCGGGACAGCGCGCGCTCGATTGGAGTGGCAGCGGCAAGCAGTTCCCAGTCGCCGCCGTGCTGACCCACGCACTGCACGCCGACGGGCAGGCCGGCGACCTGCCCGGCAGGCAGGCTCAGCGCGGGCAGCCCGGCCAGGCTCCACGGGACCGACATCGCCGGATCTCCCGTGGTCGCCAGGCTCGCCGGGGCTGATCCCGTGGCGGCAGGCGTAATCCAGGCGTCGAGACGCTCGGCCGCCATAACCTCCGCGACCCGGTCTCCGAACGCCGCCTGGCGACGCCGCGCCTGCTCGTACTCGGCGGCGCTGACCGCCTGCCCGTCGCGGATGACTGCGGCGGTCTGCGGGCGGTACAGGTCACCGTAGGTGCGAAACCAGCGCTCGTGCGAGCGCGCCATCTCATACCGGCTGATGACGTGAAGCGTGCGCCGCACCTCGTCGGCGTCGCCAGGAAACTCGACCTCGCGCACCGGGAAGCCCTCGGTCCGCAGCGCCGCGACCTGCACGGCGAAGGCGGCGAGAGCGTCGGCGCTGGCGAACTCGAGATACCGCCCCGCAGGCACGCCAAGCGACGGCCGGGCGTCGAAGGCGGCGCTCTCCTGGCCGACCGGTCCGACGGACAGCACCAGGGCCAGCTCGGCCAGGCCGGCCAGGTCCGGGGCGAACCAGCCGACGGTGTCCAGGCTGGGTGCGAACGGGATCACTCCCGAAGCGGATACCCGCCCGTGCGTGGGCCGGAAGCCGGCAATGCCGCAGTAGGCGGCGGGCCGGATCACCGACGCGACGGTCTGCGTCCCGAGCGCGAGCCGCACCATCCCCGCCGCGACTGCGGCGGCCGATCCGCTGCTCGATCCGCCGGGCGAATGACGAAGCTCGCGCGGGTTGCGGGTCGGCCCGGGCGCGAACCCCGCGAACTCGGCCGTCACCGTCTTGCCTGCGACCAGGGCTCCGGCGGCGCGAAGGCCGGTGACAACGCTCGCCTGCGCGCCATCGAGTACCTCGGGCGGTAGCCGGGCGCCCGCGCGCGTCGGCAGGCCATCGACGCGGATGACGTCTTTGACGCCGATCGCCGCGCCGAAAAGCGGCGGGCGCACGGCGGCGTCCGGGTAAGCCCGCTCCACGGCTTCCGCTGCCGATCTCAGCCGGTCGCGCCGGCCCGGCTCGGGCACGAAGGCGTGAATCGCCGGATCGAGCCGGTCGATCCGGTCGACGAGCGTGTTTACCTGCATCCCTAGAAGGGAGTGCTGTCCAGCCAGCTGGTCAGGATGCTGGCATCGCCGTCGACGGACACCGCGGGGTCGCTCACCGGGACGCGTCGCATGAACACCAGCAGCAGCCTGCCTGCAGGGCCGGACAGAACCGCATCAGCACTGTCACGGGCAGGCTCGACGACGATCCCGTCCGCGGTGTTGCGGATCAGCCACTCACCGCCGCCGTCCAGGCTCGGATCGGTCGCGCTCACCTGCAGGCTCGCGCCGGCTGGCAGGGCCGCGGCCCGCGGATCCGGATTGCCCGGGTTGGGCCCGCTCATCTCGACCAGCCACTCGTCGATCGCGTCCGCCGCCTGCGCCGGGTCCAGCACCGGCTCCCGCCCGGCCGCAATATCCGCGTCGGCCCGGTGCACGAGCGTCTCGTTTGCCATCCGCCGGCTCCAGAAGGAAGCCGGAACCGGCCCAACGAACGACCAGACGGCTTCATCGCCGGCGTCGTCGACCGCGTCGGCGAGACTGCGGGCTCCGGCTCGCACCCACGGCGCCTGCTCGGCCGGATCGTCGGGGAGCCTGCCGTCCGGCACGTCCCGGAATGGGATCGCCTGCTGCGAGCGGGTCCGCGTGATCAGTGCCGCCCAGCGGTGCGCGCGCCCGACGTGCGTGGCGAGCTGCTTCAGGGTCCACTCCGGGCAGGTCGGGATCGGGAGGCTCAGGTCCTGCTCCGCGACGAGCGCGGCGATGGCGGCCGCGTCGGCCTCGAGACTGGCATGCAGGCGATCTGTGCTAAGCCGCATCATGCGGACAGCTTAGCCAGCGCAGCCCGGCGGTCGCTGCGCTCGCCGCCGGGCATGGACTCCGTCGGGTCAGCGCGGCCCGAGCCCGGTCTGGCCGTCAAGCAGTTCCCTCGCGATGTCCAGGTGGCCGGCATGCCGCGCCGTCTCCTCGATGAGGTGCAGGACGACCGAGCGGACGTCCGGCGGTTCGTTGTCCGGATCGCCGTGCCGGCCGCGCGGCGGCGCCGACAGCGGCGTCACCGCCAGCACCGCGTCCGACTGCGCGCACTGGTCACGGTAGAAGGCGATGATCTCCGCCGAGGGCAGGTCAGTGAGGAATGCTCCCGCTGTCGCCGGGTCATAGGGGAGCGGGTCCTCGTCCGTGGGCGGCGGCTGCGGTCCTACGCCGGCCACGACCCCCTGAAACCAGTGCCACTCGGCGCCGCCCAGGTGTTCGACTAGCCCGGCCGGCGTCCAGCCCGACGGTACGACCGAGCGGTGCCACGCCTCCTCGCTCAGCCCAGCCACGATGGCAAGCACCATTTCACGCTGCGCCTGCAGGTAGCCCAGCAGAGCCTTGTCCTCAGCGCCTTCAATCTGATTGCCGGTCATGTCAGTCCTCCGGACGGCTCGCGGTCGTTAAGCCTTAATAGCACCGATTGTCGCTGCCGGGCGGGCTCCTCGCCTGAACGCTCCGAACGGGTTTACAGTGTTGACAACCAGTTCGCGGTCCGGCCAGGCTCGGGCAGGTAGCCACCAGCCGAGGAGGGCCGAGATGCACGGACTGCATGACCACAGGGAAGCCGGGCCCCGCCGGCCGACAGCCGGGGTCAAACGAGCGAGCACGACCAGCCAGGGCCAGCCGCGTTCCTGGACGCTGCTGACCTTGCTCAGCATCGCGCAGTTCATGGTGGTGCTCGACGCCACGATCGTCAATGTGGCGCTGCCCAGCATTGCCCGGTCGCTCGTCTTCCGGCCGGACAGCCTGCAGTGGGTGGTCACGGCCTACGTCCTGGCCAGCGGGGGCCTGGTGCTCCTGGGCGGGCGAGCCGCCGACGTCGCGGGCCGGCGCCGGCTGTTCTACGCCGGGCTCGCGCTCTTCACCGCCGCGTCCCTGGCAAGCGGCCTCGCCCCGTCGGCCGGGGCACTCATTGCGGCGCGCGCTGCCCAGGGGACCGGGGCCGCGCTGCTCACCCCCGCCGCGCTGTCAATCATCACGACGACCTACGCCGGTGCGCAGCGGGCCAGGGCGCTCGGCGTCTGGGGGGCGCTGGCGGGCGCCGGCGCCGCAGCGGGGGTCCTGGCGGGCGGCATGCTCACGACCTGGATCGGCTGGCGGTCGGTGTTCCTGGTCAACCTGCCCGTCGGACTCGCCGTCGGATTCCTGACGCCGCGCCGGGTCCCGCGATCGGGAGCAGCGGCCCGCCGCGAACGGCAGCTCGATCTGCCCGGCGCCGCGCTGGCGATAGCGGGCCTGGTCACCCTCACCTACACGATCGCGGAAGCGCCCGAGCACGGCTGGGGATCGGCGCGCACCCTCCTGCTTATCGTGGCAGCCATCGTTCTGCTGGCCGCCTTCGCGCTCACCGAAGCGAGGGCGAGGCGGCCGCTCGTCCCGCCCGCGACGTGGCGCAGCCGGTCGCTGGTGGCGGGAGTGCTCGTCATGTTCGCCGCCACCGGCGTGATGGTCGGGACGTTCTTCCTCAACTCGCTGTACCTGCAGGAGGCTCAGCACGCATCGCCGCTGCGCGTCGGTCTCGAGTTCCTGCCGCTTGCCCTCATCATCGGGGCGGGCGCGCACGTCTCCGCCCGCCTGCTGCCGCACGCGGGCTCGCGCATCGTGATCGCCGCAGGCCTGGCGTCGATGGGCGGGGGAGCGCTGCTCCTCAGCCACGTCTCCGCCGGATCGTCCTATCTCACCGGGCTGCTGCCGGGCCTGCTCGTGACCGGCATCGGGGCGGGCCTCACCCTGCCGGCCACGGCCGTTACCACCCTGAACGACGTCGCCGACGATCGCAGCGGCCTTGCCTCCGGCGTGCTGTCGGCGGCCCACGAGATCGGGGCCGCGCTCGGAGTCGCGGTCTTCTCGGCCATCGCCGTGGCCGTCGACGGCGGCATCGGAGCCGGGTACCGGCACGGCTTCACGGTCATGGCCGTGATCGCCGCAGGCCTGGCGGTCCTCGCCGCGCTCGCGGTGCCGACGGTCCGCCCGGCCGCCGGCACGGCCGTGGCGGTGCACTGAGATGGCCCCGCATCAGGGCACTGCCTTCCAGCGCGAGACCGCTGAGCGCAATGCCGAGGCGATACTCGACGCCGCCGAGGAGCTCATAAGCCGGCAGGGCCACGCCAGCATCTCCGCCGTCGCCGCCGAGGCGGGCGTTTCCAGGGTGACGGTCTACGCGCACTTCCCGACCTCCGAGGCGCTGCTGGAAGCAACAGTGGAACGCGCCGTACGCCAGACGGTCACGGTTCTGCACGCGACGCGGCCGGACGAAGGACCGGCGGCTGAGGCGCTGGACCGGATGCTCGCCGCGGCCTGGCGGCACCTCGGGCGTTATCAGGCGATGGCAGCCGTGGTCAGCGAGCTGATGAGTCCCAGCTGGATCGCGCGCACCCACCAGGCGGCGCAGGCGGCGATCGGCGAGCTGGTCGCGCGCGGCCAGGCCGAGGGATCGTTCCGGACCGACATGCCGGCTGGCTGGCTGACCGCTGCCTGCATCGCGCTCGTGCACACGTGCTTCGATGAGGTCAGGAACGGCCGGATCGACGAGGGCGACGCGGTCCACGTCCTCACCACGTCGGTGCGCGATCTGTTCACCGGGCGGCGGTAGCGGGATGGAGCCGGTAGTGCTCAGGCCCATCGGCGTAGTGCGCGGCGGGCGGGCCGAGATTTTCGAGGACCACTGGGGCCCGGTCGTGTCCCGCCTGATCCTGGACCCGGCCGTACTCGACCCGGACGCGACCCTGGGGCTCGGAGACTTCTCCCACCTGGAGGTCGTCTTCCACTTCCACCGGGAGAACAGGGTCAGGCGCGGAGCGTCGTTCCCGCGCGGTAATCCGGCCTGGCCGCGGGTAGGGGTGCTCGCCGGGCGCTCGCCGGTACGGCCCAACCACCTCGGCGTCTCCTCCTGCGAGCTGCTCGGCGTGGCCGGCCTCGAGCTGACGGTGCGCGGGCTGGACGCCGTGGACGGGTCGCCGATCCTGGACATCAAGCCGTACTCGGCGACGTTCCAGCCGCCGGAGGCCGTGCGTGAGCCCGCCTGGATGCGCGAGCTGATGGCCGAGTACTACTAACGGGGACCGTCAGACCCGCACACCGGTCCGGTCGGCGGCGGTCTTCGGCTCGTGCCGGACGTCTCCCGGCTGGCCCATCACCCGGCGCCAGCACGCGAACTCGAGCAGGATGCCGTCCGGGTCCTGGAAGTAGAACGAGCGCACGAACACGCCCGGATGCAGTTCCCGCGCGACGCCCAGCAGGCTGTCGTCATGGTCCAGGATCGGGCTGACCCGCACGCCCTTGGCCTTGAGCTTGGCCCGGTAATCGAGGAACCTCTCCTCGGGCACGTTGAACGCCACGTGGTTCATCGAGCCGACCGCGCTCGTCCAGTCGCCGATGCCGGGCACGGTCACCGGCGCGGATACGCCGGGCACCGGATCGGGCGCGTCCGGGAACCAGAAGAAAGCCAGCGAGTTGCCGCCGCCCATGTCGAAGAAGAAGTGCTGGCCCGACCCGGCGGGCAGCTCGATCGTCTTGATCAGCCGCATGCCGAGTACCTGCGTGTAGAACTCGACCGTCTGTTTCATGTCCGAGCAGACCAGGGCCAGGTGATTGACACCGCCGAGATCAAACTCCTCGTTCCGCCACTCCATGAAGTCCTCCTCAGCGCGTACTGCCAAATCTAGACTCGGTTCTATTTGCGCGCCATATCCGACGCAACCGACCGGAGCGCCAGTGACCGAGATCGTCAGGGAGTTCGTCGGGCTGCCGTCGCCGGCGGTTGGCCGCGCCGGCGCGGGCGGGCATCCATGCCAGGGCGTCTACCACCGGCCAGCCGGCGTCCGGCCCGCGACCGCGTTCATCGCGACGCACTACAACGTCGATTTCTCCGAGCACTACCTGGCTGAGCTGCTGGCCGAGCGCGGCTTCGGCTTCCTCGGCTGGAACACCCGGTTCCGCGGGAACGAGGCGCACTTTTTGCTCGATCACGCCCTGGCCGAGATCGGCGTCGGGGTGCGGTGGCTGCGCGAGCAGGCCGGGGCCGAGCAGATCGTGCTGCTCGGCAATTCCGGCGGAGGCTCGCTGATGGCCGCTTACCAGTCCCAGGCCGTCCAGCCGAACGTGACGCCGGTCGCGGGGATGCGGCCGCTGACCGCCATCGAGTCACTGCCCGCCGGGGACCTCTTCGTCGCGCTCGCCGCGCACGCGGGCCGCCCGGATGTGCTCACCGCCTGGCTGGACCCGTCGGTCATGGACGAGAGCGACCCGTTCGCCGCTGATCCCGAGCTTGATCCCTTTGATGAAGGGAACGGGCCGCCCTACAGTCCGCAGTTCCAGGCCCGCTATCGGTCGGCTCAGCGCGAGCGCAATGAGCGCATCACGGACTGGGCGCTCGGCCAGCTGGAGCAGCTCGTGCCGCCGCGGGGGGATTCGGGGGGTCGTCCCCCCGCGCCAGCACAGCCACGCGCTAGGGACCGGCTGTTCCTCGTGCATCGCAGCTGGGCCGACCTGCGGATGATCGATCCCACGATCGAGCCGTCGGATCGCCGGCCGAACTGGTGCTATCTCGGGGATCCGCGCCGGGCCAACTACGGGGTGTTCGGCGTCGGAACGGTCAGCACGCTGCGCACCTGGCTGTCGATGTGGAGCCTGCGCACATCCCAGTGCCGTGCGGCGCCGCACCTGGCCCGGATCACGGTGCCGTCGCTGGTCGTGCACGCCACCGCCGATGCGTGCGTCTACGAAAGCGACGCCCGCGGCATCTACGACGGCATCGCCGCGCCCGATAAGAGCCTGGAGTTCATCGGGGCCGACCACTACCTGCAGGAGCCCGACGGCGCGCGGGTACAGGCCGCCGACCTGATCACCGACTGGGTGCGCGCCCGCCACCTCGATGACTGAGCGGGAAGACACCGAGGAACTCCTTGCCGCCGCGGCGGCGGGAACCGTGATCGACGGCGGGGCCGGGGGCGGCAGCCGCATTCAGGCGGACCTGCTGCGCCGGTGCTGTCACGAGCTAGCAGCGCGCGTCGACCCGCGCGGCCTGCGGCTCTCGGGCATTCAGGTCGCCGGCAGGCTCGATCTGACGGGCATCAGCGTGCCATTCCCGCTCAGGTTCGACCGCTGCTCGTTCTCCGAGCCGCTTGTCCTGGAGGGCGCGGACCTGTTCGACCTGTCGCTGACCGGCTGCGAGCTGCCGGGGCTGCTCGGCAACGGGCTGCGCCTGCGCCGGGACCTGGACCTGTCCGGCTCGGTGATCACCGGATCACATCAGACCAGCGCGAGCATCAGGCGGCGGTCCGCGGTCTGGCTGAGCGAGTCGGTGATCGGCGGACGGCTGCACTGCGCCGACACCCGGATCGACGGCCAGGGCGACCGGGCCTTCCAGGCCGACCGGATCCACATCGGCGGGACGGCCAGATTCATCCATCAGTTCACGGCGCTGGGAGAGGTGCGGCTCATCGGCGCTCGCATCGACGGCGCGCTCGAGCTCACCGGCGCGCAGATCACTGCCCAGGGAGTGTCGCTCGACCTGGAAGGCGCCGCGATCGCCGGCCGGCTTCTGATCGTCGAGGATCCGGACGGGCGCAAGCCCGTGTTCCGCGGGCTGGTGGACCTGGGCAGCGCCAACATCGCCGGCGGCATCTCGGCGCGCAACATGATCATCGATCCCGGCGAGCCGGGCCTTCCCTTCAGCTGCTGGATCAAGTCGTACAGCACCGGCCGCGGG
>Ga0209380_10000647_pt1 | contig 24522 bp, 19 predicted proteins | sample HubBroMetageWFT6_FD_188347 | JGI IMG/M metagenome (GOLD analysis project Ga0209380, IMG submission 188347) | Warmed and freeze-thawed soil microbial communities from the Hubbard Brook experimental Forest, New Hampshire - Hubbard Brook CCASE Soil... | ecosystem: Environmental > Terrestrial >... | reverse complement strand
TCAGGACGGGGCTGACCGACAGGCGCGACTGCGTTCCGTCCGGAAGCAGGGCGGGCATGTCCACCGCGTTGTGCTGGGCGTAGGTGCCCGGCCCGGGCAGCGGCGTCGGGCGGCCGCTGTCGACCCGGCGCTGCGCCAGCTGGCGCTGCGTCGGCTTGGGCCCGGTGCGCTCACGGTGCGCCAGCACCATCGCGCCCAGCGCGGCGGTGATCAGCAGCGCGCTGGTCAGCTCGAAGGGGAACACGTACTTCGTGAAGATCAGTCTCGCCAGCCCGGTCACGTTCCCGTTGCCGAACTGCGACGTCGAGGGCGCGGCCGGGCCGATGACGGCATGGCCGATGACGATTGCGAGCAGCACCAGCAGCGCGATGCCGCCGAGCGCCGCCCAGAGCCGCTGCCCGCGGATCGTCTCGATGACCGAGTCGGCGGCGGTGATGCCGACGATCATCAGCACGAACAGGAACAGCATGAGCACGGCGCCGGTGTAGACGATGACCTGGACGAACGCCAGGAACGGCGCACCGAGCATCACGTACATGACCGCCAGCGACAGCATGACGACGGCCAGCATCATCGCGCAGTGCACGGCCTTGCGCGCCAGGATCATGCCCAGCGCCGCGGCGACCGAGAGGATCGTCAGCACCCAGTAGGCGATGAGCCGGGTCGTCTCGGCGGCCGGCCCGGCCAGCAGGATGTGTTGGCTCATGGCGTTCTCCCCGTATCGCCGGCATCGGGGTCAGCCTGCTGGCTCGCGGCCAGCATCGCCCCGAGTGCGTAGTACTCCTCCTCGGTGTCGCCGAGGCGCATCGGATGCGGAGGATCTTCCATGCCCGGCTGGAGCGGCGCGACGAGCTGCTCCTTGGTCCAGATCAGGCTCTCCCGGCTGTCGTCCGCCAGCTCGTACTCGTTCGTCATCGTGAGCGCCCTGGTCGGGCACGCCTCGACGCACAGCCCGCACAGGATGCAGCGCAGGTAGTTGATCTGGTAGACCCGCCCGTACCGCTCGCCCGGCGAGTAGCGCTCTTCCTCGGTGTTGTCAGCGCCCTCGACGTAGATGGCGTCGGCCGGGCAGGCCCAGGCGCACAGCTCGCAGCCGATGCACTTCTCGAGCCCGTCCGGCCACCGGTTCAGCTGGTGGCGACCATGGAACCGGGGCGCGGTGGGCAGCTTCTGCTCGGGATACTGGACGGTGTCGACCTTCTTGAACATCTGCCGGAAGGTGACGCCGAAGCCCTTGACCGAATCGAAGAAATCAGGCACCGTGAACCTCCTTTGCGGCGGCGTCGTCCCTGGATGTGCCGGCTAGCGCTGGCTCCGCCGGAGTCAGCCCGACGCCGTGGTAGTGCGGCAGATCCATCGGAGGGGTCGGGAACGAAGGGCCACGGGGAACTCCAGCCTCGTCGGGCTGGTCGAGTTCGGCGGCTTCGGCCTCCATCGCTGCCTGCCGCTCCGCCCGCTGGCCTGCGCCCTCCCAGCGGAGCAGCAGGGCGATCAGGACCGCGATGATCAGGCCGCCGACGACGTAGACGGCGGGGCTGCCGCCCTGGCGCCGGTAGACCCGCGCGGTAGCCACGATGAGCGTCCAGGTCAGTGCCGCCGGGATGAGGATTTTCCAGCCGAGCTTCATCAGCTGGTCGTACCGGATCCGGGGCAGCGAGCCGCGGAGCCAGAAGAAGAAGAAAATGAACGCGAGGACCTTGCCGAGGAACCACAGGATCGGCCACCAGCCGCTATTGGCCCCGGACCACACCGAGATCGGCCACGGTGCGGTCCAGCCGCCCAGGAACATGGTGGTCGCCAGCGCCGAGACCGTGATGACGGCGACGTACTCGGCAAGCTGCAGCATCGCGAAATTGAGGGATGAGTACTCGGTGTGGTAGCCGCCGACGATCTCGCCTTCACCCTCGGGCAGGTCGAACGGCAGCCGGTTGGTCTCCCCGACCATCGTCACGATGTAGATGAGGAACGACGGCAGGAGCAGGATCGCGAACCAGGACGGCCAGTGCAGGATCGCGCCGAACCACTTGAACTCAGGCCCGTTGATCTGCGAGGCGACGATCTGGGACGTTGACAGGGAGCCCGCGTACAGGAAGACCGGGACGAACGACAGGCTCATCGCGATCTCGTAGCTGATCACCTGCGCCGACGATCGCAGTCCGCCAAGCAGCGAGTACGGCGAGTTGGCCGACCAGCCGGACAGCACGATGCCGTACACGCCGAGCGAGCTCATCGCGATGATCAGCAGCACGGCTACCGGCAGGTCGGTGAGCTGGAGCGGCGTGTGGTGGCCGGCGATCGACACCTCCGGGCCCCACGGGATGACGGCGAAGCTGATGAAGGCCGGGATCACCGAGACGGCGGGCGCGATCGCGAACAGGAGCTTGTCGACGCCGCGGGGGACGATGTTCTCGGTCAGGCCCAGCTTGATGCCGTCCATCAGCGTCTGCAGCAGTCCGAACTTCCCGGCCCGGTTCGGGCCCGGCCGCTGCTGCATCCGGCCGATCACCTTCCGCTCGGCCCAGATAGTCATGAGCACGGTGACCATCAGGAACACGAAGATGATCAGCACCTTGATGATGATGATCCACCAGGTGTCGTGCCCGAAATCCGTGAGCGTGGGCACGTTGCTCGACGAGGCCGCGGCCAGGGCCGTCATTCTGCGCTCCTCACCATGACCTCGCTGCCGTGGCCGGCGCCGAGGACGCGCCTGACGGCGCTGCCCGCAGAATTCGTCGGCAGCCAGACGACCCGGTCAGGCATGTCAGCGATCTCCACGGGAACTGTTATCTCGCCGCGGCGGGTAGCCACGGTTACCTTGCCGCCGTCTGCCGTTCCGGCTTCAGCGGCGGTCGACGCCGACATCCGGGCGACGGCGGCACGGGCCGTGCCTGCCAGGTTCGGCTCTCCGTCCTGCATCCGACCGGCGTCGAGCAGATTATGCCAGGTTGCCAGCAGCGCCCGCCCCGGTCCGGGCATCGTCGCAACCGACTCCGTCGCTTGCGACGATGCTGCTGTATTTGCCCGGGGGGACGACCCCCCTGGACCCCCCGCGGACAGCCGGCTGGCGTGCGCCGATAGGGCGTTGAGTTCGCGGAGGGCGGCGCGACCGTCGGGCAGGCCGAGGTGCACATCCATCTCATCCGCGATGGCGGCGAGCACGTGCAGGTCGGATCGGACCGCGGGAACCGCCAGGGCCTCGGTGAAGCTGCCCGCCCGCCCTTCCCAGTTCACGAACGTGCCGGACTTCTCGGCGACCGCGGCGACGGGGAGCACGACGTCGGCCCGGTCGGTGACCGCGCTGACCCGCTGCTCCAGGCTGACCACGAACCGGGCCGACTCGATCGCGGCCATCGCCGCCGCCGGGTCAGGCAGGTCCTCCGGGTCGACCCCTCCGATGAGCAGGGCTTCCAGGTCGCCGCTCGCGGCCGCGGCCAGGATCTCGCTCGCGGCGAAGCCGGGGTCGGCCGGCAGTGAGCCAACACCCCAGGCCCTGGCGACCTCCGCGGCCGCCGCCGAGTCGCCGATCCGGCGCCCGCCGGGCAGCAGCGTGGGGAGCGCGCCGGCCTCGATCGCACCGCGCTCGCCCGCGCGGCGCGGGATCCAGGCCAGCCGGGCTCCCGTCTGGTCCGCCAGCCAGCCGGCGGCGGAGAGGGCGCCTGGTACCTCCGCGAGCCGCTCGCCGGCCAGGATCACGGCGCCAGGCTCGCGCAGCGCGTGCGCGGCCGGTACATCGGCCGAACCCAGCGCGGTGAGCGCGGCCGCCTCGGCTCCCGGGGCAGTCGGCAGCAGCACTCCGGACATCTTGTCCAGCCCGTGGCTGGCCAGCGCGGCCATCGAGTAGACCGTGGTCTTGCCGGCCCTGGCCGCCTTGCGGAGCCGGAGGAACACGATCGGGCACTCGTCCTCGGGATCGAGTCCGGTCAGGAGCACCGCCGGCGCCGCTGACAGGCTGGCATAGGTGACGCTGACCCGGCCGGCGACCCGGTCGCCGATGAACTGCAGCTCCTCGGCCGAGTGCGGCCGCGACCGCATGTCGATGTCATTGGTTGCCAGGGCCACCCTGGCGAACTTGGCGTAGGCGTAAGCGTCCTCGACCGTCAGGCGGCCGCCGGGCAGCACGCCCGCGCGGCCGCGCGCCGCGGCTAGTCCCCTGGCCGCCGTCGCGATTGCCTCGGGCCAGGACGCGGGCTGGAGCACGCCGGACGCGTCGCGCACGAGCGGGACCGCGAGCCGGTCGGGCTGCGTTGCGTAGGTGAACGCCCAGCGGCCCTTGTCGCAGTTCCATTCCTCGTTGACCTCGGGGTCGTTGCCCGCCAGCCGCCGCGTGACCGCACCGCGCCGGTGGTCGGTGCGCTGCCGGCAGCCGGCCGCGCAGTGCTCGCAGACGCTGGGACTCGAGACCAGGTCGAACGGCCGCGCCCGGAAGCGGTAGGAGGCGCCGGTCAGCGCGCCGACCGGGCAGATCTGCACGGTGTTGCCGGAGAAGTAGGAGTCGAACGGCACGCCCTCGGCCACCCCGACCTGCTCGCGCGGGCCCCGGTCGATCAGCTCGATCAGCGGATCGCCCGCGACCTGGTCGGCGAAGCGGGTGCAGCGGGCGCACTGGATGCACCGCTCGCGGTCGAGCAGCACTTGCGCCGACAGCGCGATCGGCTTGGGGAACTTCCGCTTCGCGCCGTCGAACCGGGTCTCGCCCTGCCCGGTGGACATCGCCTGGTTCTGCAGCGGGCACTCGCCGCCCTTGTCACACATGGGGCAGTCGAGCGGGTGGTTGACCAGCAGCAGCTCCATCATGCCCCGCTGGGCCTTCTCCGCGACGGGGGAGGTCAGCTGGGTCCTGACAACCATGCCCTCGGTGCACACGGTGGTGCAGGAGGCCGGCGGCTTCGGCTGGCCCTCCACCTGCACCAGGCACTGCCGGCAGGCGCCGATCGGGTCGAGCAGCGGGTGATCGCAGAACCGCGGGATCTGGATGCCGAGCTGCTCGGCGGCCCGGATGATCAGCGTGCCCTTCGGGACGGTGATCTGGAACCCGTCGATGGTGACGCTCACCCCGTCGGCCGGCTTCGCCAGCTCCCCGGTCGTTGGCTGTACCGTCATCGGGCCGACTCCAAGGCGAAGAGGGTCGAGGCGGCGGGATCGAACGGGCAGCCGCCCTGTCGCTGATGCTCGATGTACTCGTCACGGAAGTACTTGATCGACGAGGCGACCGGCGCCTGGATCGAGTCGCCCAGGGCGCAGAACGCGCGGCCGGTGATGTTGTCACAGATGTCGAGCAGCTTGTCCAGGTCGGCCTCGCTCCCCTGACCCTCTTCGAGCTGCTGCAGCAGCTGGACGACCCAGTAGCTGCCCTCCCGGCAGGGCGTGCACTTTCCGCACGACTCGTGCTCGTAGAACTGGATCCACCGCAGCACGACGCGCACGACGCAGGTCGTCTCGTCAAAGATCTGCAGCGACCGGGTACCGAGCATCGATCCGGCTGCCGCCACCGACTCGAAGTCCAGCGGGACGTCCAGGTGCTGGTCGGTGAACAGCGGCGTCGAGGAGCCGCCCGGGGTCCAGAACTTCAGCCGGTGCCCGGCCCGCATCCCGCCCGACAGATCGAAGAGCTCGCGCAGGGTGGTGCCGAGCGGCGCCTCGTACTGGCCGGGCGTGGTGACGTGGCCGGACAGCGAGAACAGCCCGAAGCCCTTGGACCTCTCCGTGCCGAACCGGGCGAACTGGGCCGCGCCGTACTCCAGGATGTACGGCACCGAGGCGATCGACTCGACGTTGTTGACCACCGTCGGGCAGGCGTACAGGCCCTCGCTGGCCGGGAACGGCGGCTTGAGCCGGGGCTGGCCGCGAAAGCCTTCCAGCGAGTCAAGCAGGGCGGTCTCCTCGCCGCAGATATAAGCGCCGGCGCCCGAATGCACGACGATCTCCAGGCTGAAGCCCGAGCCGAGGATGTTATCGCCGAGGTAGCCGGCCTCCCTGGCCTCAGCCACGGCGTTCATCAGCCGCCTGGCCGCGTGCAGGACCTCGCCGCGCACGTAGATAAAGGCCCGGTCCGCGCGGATCGAGTACGAGGCGATCACCATGCCCTCGATCAGCGCCTGCGGATTGGCCAGCAGAGTCGGGATGTCCTTGCACGCGCCGGGCTCGGACTCGTCCGCGTTGACCACCAGGTAATGCGGCTTGGCGTCGCCCTGCGGGATGAAGCCCCACTTGACGCCGGTCGGGAAGCCGGCGCCGCCGCGGCCGCGCAGGGCCGAGTCCTTCAGGGTCTGGATGACCTGATCCGGCTGCATGGCCAGGGCCTTGGGCAGCGCCCGGTACCCGCCCGCCCGCTTGTAGCCCGCCAGCGAGAACGAGTCGGGCTCATCCCAGCGCGCGCTCAGCTCGGGGGTGAGGATTGTCGTCACTTTTCTGCAACCTCCGGCTCACCGGGCCGCCAGCCTTGCTCTTTCGCAATCCGCAGCCCGGCCAGCGTCGCTGCGCCGGCGGTGTGCCCGCCGGCAGCCTGGCCGTCGTTGAAGCCGGCCAGGATCTTGCCCGCCTGCTTCCAGGTGCACAGCCTCGGCGCGCCCCGGGTCGGCGCCACGTCGGCCCCGCTCCGCAGGCCGTCGACCAAGTCGCGCGCGGACTGCGGCGTCATGTTGTCGAAGAACTCCCAGTTGACCATGACAACCGGGGCGTAGTCGCAGGCTGCGTTGCACTCGACGTGCTCGACGCTGACCTTGCCGTCGGCCGTGACCTCGTCAATTCCGACGCCGAGATGCTGCTGGAGGTCGGCAAGGATCGCGTCGCCGCCCATGACCGCGCACAGCGACGTGGTGCACACCCCGACGTGGTACTCACCCACTGGCCTGCGCTTGTACATGGTGTAGAAGGAGACGACGCCGGTGACGTCGGCCTCGGTCAGCCCGAGTTGCTCCGCGCAGTACGCGATGCCGTCCTGCGAGACGTAGCCCTCCTCGGACTGCACCAGGTGCAGCAGAGGCAGCAGGGCCGACCGCGTCCGCGGGTACCGGCCGATGATCTCGGCGGCCTGCGGTGCCAGCCGGGCGCGCACTTCCTCGCTCAGCGCCATTATCTGTCCACGCCTCCCATCACGGGATCGATGCTGGCGACCGCCGCAATGACGTCCGCGACCAGGCCGCCCTCGCTCATCGCGGACACCGCCTGCAGGTTGGTGAACGAGGGGTCCCGGAAGTGCACCCGGTACGGCCGCGTGCCGCCGTCGCTGACCGCGTGGCAGCCAAGCTCGCCGCGCGGCGACTCGACCGCGGCGTAGACCTGCCCGACCGGCACCCGGAATCCCTCGGTGACCAGCTTGAAGTGGTGGATGAGCGCTTCCATGGACTGGCTCATGATGTGGGCGATGTGGTCGGGCGAGTTGCCGAGCCCGTCCGGCCCGAGCGCCAGCTTGGCCGGCCAGCCGATCTTCTTGTCGGCGATCATCACGGGCTGGCTGCCAGGGGCGACTCCGGCCAGCCGGTCCACGCACTGGCTGATGATCCGCAGCGACTGGTCCATCTCGTCCATCCGGACGATGTACCGGCCGTAGACATCGGCCGACGTCCGGGTCGGAACGTCGAACTCGTAGGTCTCGTAACCGCAGTACGGCTGGCTCTTGCGCAGGTCCCACGGCAGGCCCGCGGCCCGCAGGATCGGGCCGGTAACGCCGAGCGACATGCAGCCGGTCACGTCCAGATGGGCGATGTTCTTGGTCCTGGCGATGTAGACCGGGGCCGCATCGAACAGGGCGCGGATCTCGCTGAGCTGCCCGGGCATCACGCGCAGGTACTCGCGCAGCCGCTCGATCGCTCCGGCGGGCAGGTCCTGCGACACCCCGCCCGGCCGTACGAAGGCGTGGTTCATACGGAGCCCGGTGATCAGCTCGAACAGGTCCAGCGTCTTTTCCCGCTCGCGCATGCCGTACAGGAACACGGTGGTCGCGCCCAGCTCAAGGCCGAATGTGCCGATCGCCGTCAGGTGCGACGAGATCCGGTTGAGTTCCATCATCAGCACCCGGATGGTGGTCGCCCGCTCCGGGACCTCGGACTCGATGCCGAGCAGCCTCTCGACCGCCAGGCAGAAGGCGGTCTCGTTGAACAGCGGCGACAGGTAGTCCATCCGGGTGCAGAACGTGACGCCCTGCGTCCAGCTACGGAACTCCATGTTCTTCTCGATGCCGGTGTGCAGGTAGCCGATGACCGGCCGGAGCTCGGTTACCGTCTCGCCGTCGAGCGTGAGGACCAGCCGGAGCACCCCGTGGGTGGAAGGGTGCTGGGGACCCATATTGACGATCATGCGCTCGTCGCTGGCCTGGAAATCGGGCGACTGCGCCGCCGCGACTACCTCATCCCAGTCCTCGCCGCTGAGGTGATAGACGCGGCCCTCTTCAGTATCGGCCCGGGGGGACGACCCCCCTGGACCCCCCGCGTGGGTACCAGTACTCATTCGTACGCCCTCCGCTCGTCGGGCGGCGGGATCGTCGCGCCGCGGTACTCGACCGGGATGCCGCCGAGCGGGTAGTCCTTCCGCTGCGGGTGCCCGCGCCAGTCATCGGGCATCTCGATCCGGGTGAGCGCCGGGTGTCCGTCGAAGATGACGCCGAAAAAGTCCCACGTCTCGCGCTCGTGCCAGTCGCAGGTTGGGTAGATGTCGACCAGCGACGGGACGTGCGGGTCGGCGTCCGGCGCGGTTACCTCGAGCCTGACCCGGCGGTTGTGAGTAATGGAGAGCAGGTGATACACGGCGTGCAGCTCGGCCCCGATGTCGGAGAGGTAATGCACCCCCGACACGCCCAGGCACATCTCAAAGGAGAGCTCGGGAGTGTCACGCAGCGACTGGGCGACCGCGGTCAGGTGCTCGCGCTGCACGTACAGGGTCAGCTCGCCGTTGCTTACCACCGCCTGCGGTATCGCGTCGTCGTAGCTGGTCCCGGCGGCGCGCATGGCTCCGGCCAGCGAGTCGGCGATGTCATCGAAGTAGGACCCGTAGGGCCGCGGGCTGGCGACAATCGGTGCGCGCCGCACCTTGAGGCCGCCGTAGCCGGAGGTGTCCCCCGAGCCGCTGACGCCGAACATGCCGGTGCGCTGCACCTGCTCGGCGAGGCGCTCGTCGCCCGCGACCTCGGCGGGGCCAGGCGCGCTCGGCTGCTGATCGTTCTCAGTTCCCGGGTCCGTCACTGGTGCAGCTCCGGCTCGTGGGAGGGGTAGGGCAGGTCCGCCGGCTGACTGCCGGGCGGCTGGGCCAGGCTCGGCAGCAGCGGCAGCCGGCGCAGCCGGGCCTCTTCCAGCTCGGTGACCTGGCGTTCCCGGTTCGCGCCGAGTTTCATGTTCTGGATCTTGTCGTGCAGCTTGACGATGGAGTCGATGAGCATCTCCGGCCGCGGCGGGCAGCCAGGCAGGTAGATGTCGACCGGAACGATGTGGTCAACGCCCTGGACGATGGCGTAGTTGTTGAACATGCCGCCGCTGGAGGCGCAGACGCCCATCGAGATGACCCACTTGGGGTTGGACATCTGGTCGTAGATCTGCCGGAGCACCGGCGCCATCTTCTGACTGACGCGCCCGGCCACGATCATCAGGTCGGCCTGGCGCGGAGTGTTCGATGCCCGCTCCATCCCGAACCGGGCCAGGTCATGCCGGGGCCCGCCGGTCGCCATCAGCTCGATCGCGCAGCAGGCCAGCCCGAAGGTGGCCGGCCACACCGAGCTCTTCCTGGCGTATCCCGCGACCTTCTCGACCGTGGTCAGCAGCACGCCGCTGGGGAGCTTTTCTTCGATTCCCATCGCTAATCCCACTCCAGGCCGCCGCGGCGCCAGACATAGACGTACGCGATCAGCACGGTGACGATGAACGTGACCATCTCGACCAGGCCGAAGACTCCGAGCTTGTCGAAGTAGACGGCCCACGGGTACAAGAAGATGATCTCTACGTCGAAGACGATGAACAGCATCGCCGTCAGGTAGTACTTAACCGGAAACCGGATGCCCTGCGGCTGCCTCGTCGGCTCGATGCCGCATTCGTAGGCCTCAAGTTTCGCCCGGTTCCACCGCTTCGGGCCGGCCATATTGCTGCCGACCAGCGAGAGGATCGCGAAGACGGCCGCTAGGCCGCCGAGCCCGAGGATCGGCACGTAGTACCCCATCGCGGGATCACCACCTTAAGCATCATCGTGCGGCTATGCCGCGGGCGTCATCTTAGACACCGCGTTGAGCAGCCGGTCCACGGCATCGCCGCCACGGGTCTCGGTCAGGTTGCCAAGCAGCTTCATCGTGAAACGCATCACAGCGGGACGTTTCACTCCGTGCCTGGTCGCGAACTTCATGAACGACGGCTTGCCGATCAGGTCGACGAACACGCGGCCGAGCGTGTAGTAGCCGCCGTAGGCATCCTTGAGCTGGCGCGGATAGGCCTGCAGCACCCGCTCGCGACTCCCGGCCGTGGGCCGGGCCAGCGCCTGGGTGATCACCCGGGCGGCCAGTTCGCCCGACTCGAGCGCGTAGGCGATGCCCTCGCCGTTGAACGGGTTCACCATGCCTCCGGCGTCGCCGGCCAGCACGAGGCCCCTGGTGTAGTGCGGCGTCCGGTTGAAGCCCATGGGCAGCGCCGCGCCGCGGATCGGCTGCGTCCGGTTCTCCTCGCTGAAGCCCCACTCGGCCGGCATCGCCGCGAGCCACGTGCGCAGCAGCGCGCGGTAATCGATCTCGCCGAATCCCTTGGACGTGTTCAGCAGGCCGACGCCGACATTGCTGGTGCCGTCGCCCATCCCGAAGATCCAGCCGTAGCCGGGCAGCAGGGCACTGCCATCCCAGAGGTCCAGCCAGGCTTCCAGATAGTCGTCGTTGTGGCGCGGCGAGGTGTAGTACGTGCGCACGGCGACGCCGAGCGGCCGGTCGTCGCGCTTGTGCAGGCCCATCGCCACCGACAGCCGGGACGAGTTCCCGTCCGCCGCGACGACCAGCGGCGCGCGGAACTGCCGGCCGTCCTTGGCCGTCACCCCGCAGATGCGGCCCGTCCGCTCATCCAGCACGGGGCTCTCGACGGCCACGCCCTCGAGGACCTTGGCGCCCGCCTTCTCCGCGTGCCTGGCCAGGATCTCATCGAAGTCGGTGCGCGCGCGGACCAGGCCGTAGCCCGGATAGGCCGACAGGTCAGGCCAGTCCAGCTCGATCCGGCCGCCGCCGCCGATGATGCGCAGGCCCTTGTTCCTGAGCCAGCCCTCACTCGCCTCGATCGGCACGCCCATCCCGGTGAGCGCCTTCACGGCGCGGGGCGTGAGCCCGTCACCGCAGACCTTCTCCCGGGGGAAGTGCGTCTTTTCCAGGACGAGCACGTCGAGGCCCGCCGTCGCCAGGTAGTAGCTGACCGCGGAGCCCGCGGGCCCGGCGCCGACGACGAGCACGTCCGCCGACTCCGCAGCCGTCTTGGGCGCGCGGCGACCGCGCGCGCGCTCACCAGATCTCGTGCCGTCTTTGGGGGCCAAGTCTGGGGTGCCGGCGGGGGGTACTTGCTCGGTCACGAACCCGTCCTGACTGTCTTGTGAAGGTCTTCACAAGTGCCTTCAGGGGGCAGTCTAGTCCCAGCCAGACCCGGCGGTTTCAGCCGCCCCGGCGCAGTTTGCCGTCGTGCCCGCCCCGGGCGGGACGATCTAGGCCGGGCGGCGGGCCTGATGTACCGCGACGACTCCCAGGCTGAGGTTCTGCCAGCGAACCGCCGACCAGCCGGCTCCGGCGATCTGCGCCGCCAGTGCCTTCTGACCTGGCCAGTCGCGAATGGACTCCGACAGATAGTCATAGGCCTCGGCGTTGCCGGACAGCCGCCGGGCGATCAGGGGCAGCACCCGGGTGAGGTATTGCTCATACAGGGCGTTCAGCTGGGGCACGGGCAGGTGACTGAACTCGCACACGACGAGCTTGCCGCCGGCCCTCGTCACCCGGCGCAACTCCGACAGGGCCTGCCCCGCGTCAGCGACGTTCCGCAGGCCAAATGAGATCGTCACCGCGTCGAAGGCGCCATCAGCGAACGGCAGCGCGAGCGCGTCGCCAGCGACGAATCGCAGCGCCGCCGCCGGCCGGCGGGCACCGACCCTGAGCATGCCGAGGGAGAAATCGCAGGCCACACACCGCGCGCCCCCCGCGGTGAACGACCGCGAGGACGTACCCGTCCCGGCCGCCAGGTCGAGCACGAGCTGACCCGGCCGGGCACCGACCGCGCGGGAGACGGCCTTGCGCCAGCGCCTGTCCATGCCCAGGGACAGGGTGTCGTTGAGCAGGTCGTAGCGGTCGGCCACCTTGTCGAACATGGCCGAGACTTCGGCCGGTTGCTTATCCAGCTGGGCGCGGGTCATGGGGCCAAGCCTGGCATACGGCCCGCGGAAGTCGGCAGCATGCCGGCGGGGGCTCCGGGGTCGCCCGCCCGGGTCGGCTCTGCCCTGGTTAGGCGCTATCGGCCACCGCTCAGGTAGCCTGTCGCCTGCGATCATGCCTGGTGACGTGGCCCAATGGGAGGCTGGCGATGGAGGCTCTCAGCATCGAGGGCGCGTGGGTGTACACCCCGCGCATCTTCGCCGATAACCGCGGCTCGCTGGCCGAGGCCTACCGGGTCGGCGAGTTCAGCGATGACCTCGGCTACCCGGTCGACTTGCGCCAGGTGAACTGGTCGGTGTCGAAGCGGGGCGTCATCCGGGGCATCCACTTCACCTCGCTGCCGCCGGGGCAGGCCAAGTACGTGTTCTGCCCGAGTGGCGCCCTGCTGGACGTGATCGTCGACCTGCGCGTCGACTCGCCGACGTTCCTGCGCTGGGAGGCGGTCAGGATTGACGAGACCGACCGCCGCGCGGTGTACCTCGAGCATGGCCTCGGGCACGCGTTCATGGCCCTGAGTCCGACGGCCACCGCTATCTACCTGTGCACGAAGTCCTATGAGCCGTCGACCGACCATGACATCCACCCGCTCGACCCCGACATTGGCATCGAGTGGCCCGCGGACGTCGAGATCATCATGTCGGCCAAGGACGACGCCGCCCCGTCGTTCAAGGAGATCCGCGACGCCGGGCTGCTGCCGACCTACGCCGAGTGCGTCCGCGCCGCCGAGGAGCTGCGCGCCCGGGCGGCACCGGAGGCCCGCGCCCGAGCCTGACCGTCAGGCTGGGCTAGCCGGCCGCGGGCGTCCGGCCCTCGGCGGCCGCCAGCTCACCGAACGCCAGGTGCAGCGACTGCTCCCAGTCCGGCAGCGGGGTCAGGCCCGCGGCCGCCCACTTGTCGTGACCGAGGACGCTGTAAGCCGGACGCGGCGCGGGCAGGCCGAGCGCGCTGGTCGAGGTTCGGGTTACCCGGTCGGGGTCGGCCTGCAGGAGCGTGAACACAGCACGGGCGAGGTCAAACCAGGTCGTCTCGCCGCTGCTGGTCGCGTGGTAGAAACCTGGCTCGGCGTCGGTCGCGGCGAGCATCAGGATCTGCCGGGCGACGTCGGCGGTCCAGGTCGGCTGGCCGCGCTGATCGTCGACGACCGCGACGGTGTCCTTGCTGCCCTCGAGCCTGATCATCGTCCGAATGAAGTTGGGCCCGTGGGCTCCGTACAGCCACGCGGTGCGCAGCACGTAGCTGGCGTCCGGCAGCAGCTTGCGCACGGCATCCTCGCCCGCAAGCTTGGTGCGCCCGTAGGCGGTCCGCGGCGCCGGCGGATGATCCTCGGGATACGGCTGGGTGTCCGTGCCGTCGAAGACGTAGTCGGTAGACGGCTGGATCAGCCGCGCCCCGGCCGCGGCGCAGGCGGCCGCGAGGTTCGCCGCACCATCGCCGTTGATCGCCAGCGCCTCGTCCTCGTGCGATTCCGCGGCGTCCACCGCGGTCCAGGCGGCACAGTTCACGACGATGTCCGGACGGACGTCGAGAAGGACCTGGCGCGTCGCCGCCGCGTCAGTCAGGTCGAGCCCGGCCCGGCCGAGCGCCGTCAGCGGCTGACCGGAAGCGCTCAGCAGTGCGGTCATGTCCTGGCCCAGCATCCCGCCGGCGCCAGTGACCAGCCAGCTGGTCATGCTCTTTTTTGCAGCCCGGCGCGCTCCTTGAGCGGCTCCCACCAGGCCCGGTTGTCGGCGTACCAGCGCACGGTCTCTGCCAGCCCGTCCGCGAATCCGATCTCCGGCGCGTAGCCGAGGGCGCGCAGCACCGAGTCGTCCAGCGAGTACCGCCGGTCGTGGCCCTTGCGGTCCTCGACGTACTCCACCGACTCCCAGCCCATCCCGCACGCCTCGAGCAGCATGCTGGTGAGCTCCTTGTTGACCAGATGGTCGGTGCCGCCGATGTGGTAGATGCGGCCCGGCTCGCCCGCCTCGGCCGCGAGCTGGATGCCGCGGCAGTGGTCGGCGACATGGATCCACTCCCGCACGTTCCCGCCGTCGCCGTACAGCGGCACCTTGCGGTCGTCCAGCAGGTGGGTGATGAACAGCGGGATGACCTTCTCGGGGAACTGGTAGGGCCCGTAGTTGTTGCAGCACCTGGTGGTGACCACGTTCAGGCCGTGGGTGCGGTAGTAGGCCTGGGCGATCAGGTCACCGCCGGCCTTGGCCGCCGAGTATGGCGAGTTCGGGTCCAGCGGCGACGACTCGGTCCAGGACCCGGTCTCGATCGATCCGTAGACCTCATCGGTCGACACCTGGATCACCCTGGGCACCCCGGCATCCAGGCAGGCCTGCATCAGGGTCTGCACGCCGAGCACGTTCGACGTCACGAACGGGGCGGCGCCGCTGATCGAGCGGTCCACGTGCGACTCGGCCGCGAAGTTGAGCACCACGTCGTGGCCGGGCACGAGGTCGGCCAGCAGCACCGGGTCGCAGATGTCCCCCTGCACGAAGGTCATGCGCGGGCTGTCCGCCACCGGGTCGAGGTTCGCGAGGTTGCCGGAGTAGGTGAGCTTGTCCAGCACCGTGACGCTGGCGCCGGCCCAGGCCGGATAGCCATCGGCCACGAGAGTGCGGACGTAATGGGAGCCGATGAACCCGGCGCCGCCCGTTACCAAGATCCTCATGCTTTTAGCACCTAGTCCTGCCTAGCCGTGGTCACGAACTGATCTGAACCCTACTGTGATCGCCGAGCACCAGCCGGTGCGCCTTCGGCACCCTCGCTGCCGGGGTGATCTCCACGCCCCGGCCGATGAGCGAGGCCTCGATTCGGCGCACGCCCCTGATCGAGGCCCCTGCCAGGACGATCGAGTATTCGATCTCGCTGTCGGTGAGGCAGCAGTCCGGCCCGACCGAGGTGAACGGGCCGACGTAGGACTCGGTGACCTCGCTGCCCGCGCCGATGATGACCGGCCCGACGATGCGCGAGCCGGTGACCTTCGCGCCCTCCTCGATCACGACCCGGCCGATGAGCTCGCTGGCGTCGTCGACCTGACCGTGGCTCGCGGGCTCGATGGTCTCCAGGACCCGCCGGTTCACCTCGAGCATGTCGGTGACGTTGCCGGTGTCCTTCCAGTAGCCGGTGATCACACTTGAGTCCACCCGCTCGCCCGAATCGATCAGGCGCTGGATGGCCTCGGTGATCTCAAGCTCGCCCCGCCACGAGGGCGCCAGCTGGGCTATCTGCTTGTGCACCGCGGCGGTGAACAGGTACACGCCGACCAGGGCCAGGTCGCTCTTGGGCTGCTTGGGCTTCTCCTCCAGGCCCACGACCCGGCCGTCGGCGTCGAGCTCGGCCACGCCGAACTCGCGCGGGTTGGGCACCCTGGTGAGCAGGATCTGGGCGGCGGGCCTGGCGGCCCGGAAGGCGTCGACGATCTCGTTGATGCCGCCGACGATGAAGTTGTCGCCCAGGTACATGATGAAGTCGTCGTCGCCGAGGAAGTCCTGGGCCACCTGCACCGCGTGCGCCAGCCCGAGCGGCGCGCTCTGCGGGATGTAGCTGGCCTTCATGCCGAACTGCGAGCCGTCGCCGACCGCCGCCTTGATCTCCGCCGCGGTGTCGCCCACAACCAGCCCGACGTCGGTAACCCCGACATCGGCAATGGCCTCCAGCCCGTAGAACAGCACGGGCTTGTTGGCGACCGGGACGAGCTGCTTGGCCGAGGTATAGGTAATCGGGCGCAGCCTGGTGCCAGCACCGCCGGCAAGGACCAGTGCCTTCATTGCTCCAGCCTTAGATTTCTGTGGTCGTCCGCTTACCCGCTACCCACAATGCAGGACAAAGCGGCCAGGAAAATACGCGGCAAGCTTACACGGCCCGGCACCGGCGGGTGGCCAGGAAGCCGCGCGCCTGCGGAGGGTCCCGCAGGCGCCAGGTTAGTAGGCGCCGGTCCCGCTGCCGATGGCGGACCAGGTCTTCCACAGGATCTGCAGGTCGAGCATGAAAGTCCAGTTCTCGACGTAGTTGAGGTCGAGGCGGACGGCCTCGTCCCAGGACAGGTCAGACCGTCCGTTGACCTGCCACAGGCCGGTGATCCCTGGCTTGACCGCGAGCCGGCGGCGGACGTGGTGCTGGTAGAGGGCGGTTTCCTCGGGCAGCGCCGGGCGCGGGCCGACGAGGGACATGTCCCCGAGCAGGACGTTGAACAGCTGCGGCAGCTCATCCAGCGACCAGCGGCGCAGCAGGGAGCCAACCGCGGTGATCCGCGGGTCCTCGCGCATCTTGAACAGGACCCCGCCGGTCTCGTTGTGGTGGGCCAGCCTGGCCTTGAGGGACTCGGCGTTCGCGACCATGGTCCGGAACTTGTAGATCCGGAACCTGGTGCCGTCCACGCCGACCCGGACCTGAGAGAAGAGGACAGGACCGCCATCGTGGAGCCGGATCGCGATCGCGATGACCGCCAGCAGGGGGCTGAGCAGCATCAGGGCGACAAACGCGAAGGTCCGGTCGAACGCGGTCTTGAGTATGCGGGGAACGCCGGTGAATTCCGGGTGGTCCATGTAGACCAGCGGCAGCCCGGCGGCGGGCCTGATGGTGGTCCGCGGGCCGGCGATGTCGAGGACCGCCGGCGCGACGCACAGGCTCGTGCCGCTCTTCTCCAGCTCCCAGGCCATCTCGCGCAGCCGCATCCCGCTGAGCTCCGGACAGGAGAGAACGGCGACCGTGTCCGCGCCGAACTCCTGGGCCACCTCGGGCACGAAGTCGAGCCCGCGGACGGCGGGGATGCCGTTGATCTCGCGCGGGCAGGCCATGCCGTCCCGCCCGACGACGCAGGCGGCGACCACCTGCAGCCCGTGATAGGCCTCCCGGTGAAGCTGCATCGCCATGTCGACGACGACGTCGGCGTAGCCGACCACCACGACCTTCTGCATGTAGGCGCCGAGATCCCGGAGCCGGTGAAGGTGCCTGCGCAGGACGTACCTGGCGATCAGGTCCAGGATGGTCAGCGACGGGAACGCGACGACGACGTAACCGCGGGCGAGCTCGGCCTTGGCCGCATACGAGACGATCGCGATCCCGGCGGTCAGGATCAGGCCGGCGTTCAGGACCCGCCGGAACTCATCCGAGCCGACTCCGATGAACTTCGAGTCGTAACCGTCGAGCATCGCGAGCAGCGCCAGCCACCCCATGGGCAGCAGGCAGCTCGCCAGCAGGTACATGCGGGGCGAGCTGAGGTCGCCCAGCCGCACGCAGTAAGCAAGCAAGCCTGCCAGCAGCGCACACAGGCCATCCAGCGCCATGGCCTTGCGCTGGTACCTGGTCGTCCACTCCGCGCAGCTCTGCCGGGCCAGCCGGGCCGGGATGGTCCCCGGTGCCCAGCGCTCGGAGACAGCCGAGTCACTCGCCAAACTACAGCTCCCCTCCGAGAACGGCTGATTGCTCGGTGTCTCCCCAACGCCTGAGCCCGCCGCGCTTCGAACTGCCGTCTGTTCCGTCCTGATCGGACATAGAAAAGACGCTCAGCCAAATCCTCAGGTTGACTGGTATTAGCCGCCACTATGGGCAATTTTTGCCGCACGGGGACGAGCACGGTTATCTGAGAACAGAGCGTAAGCACACGGTGAGATTGCAGTTACTCTCGGTTCAACGCGGCTAGCCTACGACAGCCACGAGCGAGAGTCGCTGATACGGCAAGCATCTGCTAAGCGAGTTTTCCGCTTTTGAGCCATAAGCCGTTGAAACTAGTTCAAACATCGACTTGCCCAATTTGGGTGAAATCGCCGAAGCCCGGATAAAGCTGCGATGCCGCTCAGTCCGAGCCGATGCGCGCAGGAGAACAATGACCGGTCAATAGGTCGCGGACAGTAGCTGAAATAACGCAGACAGTGATGGGCCGGCTGCTCAACGTGACGGGTGTGCCTTTCTGCTGTCGCCAGGGCAACAGCAGAAAGGCACACCCCGGTTCGCTCGCGGGCTTCGCGCGGTCAGGAGAGCAGCTCGGGCCGCTTCCAGTCCTCGCCGTGCACGTGCTGACTCAGGAACGCGAGCACGGTCTCGTACCAGACCTCGGCGTCGCCGGGCTTGAGGATCCAGTGGTTCTCGTCGGGGAAGTACAGGAACTTGGCGTCCTTGGACCGGCTCGTCAGGTCCCACCACATGCGCAGCGCCTCGCCCACCGGCACCCGGTAGTCCTTGTCGCCGTGGATGATCAGGATCGGCGTGACGATGTCGTCGACGTGCAGGTGCGGCGAGTTGTCGAGGTAGCGCTCGGGCTTGCTCGCGTAATCGCCGAAGAACCGGCTCCAGAACGCCGGGCCGTCGGTCGTGCCGAACATCTGATCCAGTGCCCACAGGCCCGCGTGGCTCACGATGGCCCGGAACCGGTCGGTGTGCCCGGCGATCCAGTTCGCCATGTAGCCGCCGAACGACCCGCCCATCATCGCGGTCTTGTCCGCGTCGATGTCGGGCCTCGCGACCGTCGCGTCGGTGATCGCCATGACGTCGGTATACGGCGCGCCGCCCCACTGACCGTGCCCGCGCTCGATCATGTTCAGGCCGTAGCCGGTCGAGAGGGCCGGGTCGGGCAGCAGGACGGCATAGCCGCGGGCCACCAGCAGCCACGGGTTCCAGCGCCAGGACCAGGCATTCCAGCTCGAGATCGGCCCGCCGTGAACCCAGAGCACGAGTGGCGCGGGCGCCTCTGCCGACGCGCCCGCCGGCAGCGCGAGCCAGGCCCGGATCGTCGTGCCGTCCGCCGCGGTCGTGGCGACCTCGTCCAGCCGGCCCGGCAGCTCGAAGCTGGCGCCCGGCGTGGCCAGGGCGACAGGCCGGGCAGCCGGGTCACTGAGGTCGATGCGCACGGGAGCCGGGGGTGAGTCGACCGCATTGCGCAACGCATAGAGGAACGTTCCGTCCGGGGCCGGGCTCACGAAGTCATAGGCGCCGTTATCCGGGGTCAGTCGCCTGACCTCGCCCGAGGCCAGGTCGACCCGGAAGACGGGCTTGCGGCCCTGGTCGTCGGCGGTGATGTACACGGCCGAGCTGTCCGGTGCCCAGACCGCGCTCGCCGGGAAGCGGTCGAATCCCGCGAGCAGGTCTCGCTCCTGTCCGCCCTCAAGGGAGGTGAGCACCAGGGTGACGTCGGCGGGCGCGTCGTAGGTCTCGTGCCGCTCCCGTGCCGCCACGACGAGCTGGCCGTCGGGCGAGACGGCCGGGGCGAAGTAGTCGAAGCCGTCGGCGGACAACAGAGTCCGCCGGGCGCCGGTGGCGACGTCGATCACCACGACCTCGGTGTGGCTGTCGCCGCCCGGGTCGAGCACCTTCCAGCCGGTTACGACGGCCGTGCCGTCGGGCGTCAGCTCGAAGCCCTGCTCGTCCAGCGAGCGGCCGGGCTCGGGAGTCAGGTCGCGGCCGGCCACGACGGCCTCCTCGCCGTCGACCGGCGCCGCCGGATCGGCCGGGACGTCGGCCACCAGCAGCCGGGGCTGCTCCGGCCCGAGGTCGTGATCCCAGTACCGGACCGAGCCCGCCTCGTGCAAGATCGCGGCCACGCCGGCGTCCTTGCGCGCCTTGCGGACCGCGGCGTCCGCCTCGGCACCGACCGTGCCGCTGAGCGTCGGAGCGGAGTAGACGATCCTGCCGGTGCCGCGCGCCGCCGTCACCCCGGCAACCCCGCCGTCCGGAGCGGCGATCCTGCGGGCCTCGCCGCCCGCCGCCGGAAGCAGCCAGACCGCCGTCTTGGCTTCCTTGGCCGGCTTGTCCGGGCCGCCCTGGGCGGTGCCGTCGGGTCGCTTGGACACGAACGCCAGCGAGCCGTCCGGCAGGAACTCCGGACCGCCCTCGCCCTCGGCGCTGCGCGTCAGCCGGACCGGCGTGGCGCCGGGCTCAGTACCGATCCGCCAGATGCTGGTCAGGTACTTCGCGGGTGAGCCGCCGGCGGTCTGCACCGCCGCCGCCAGCCAGCTCCCGTCAGGCGCCAGCCGCAAGGCCGTGACCCTCGGGGCCGCAGCGAATTGGGCAAGGTCGTCAAACTTCGTCATCGGTTCTGCACTCCTGGTCCCGCCATCTCTGGCTGGGCGGTCCCGGCGTGGCGCCGGATCCCGGCCAGCATCCTGCTGTGGTCGCAGCTCATATCTTCAGTGTGCGGCTGGGCAAGCGCGGCCGCCCGGCTCAGCACCGGCCTAGGCAGCGCCGCCAGCGCGGCATCGAACAGCTGCCAGGAAAGCTCGTCCAGCCCGGCGCGCGACGGCTCAGGGCCTTCCGCCCCGCAGGCCCGTTCCAGCTCGGCCAGGCCCGCGTCGGACACCTGGCCGGGCTCGAACCGCAACCCGAAGGAGTCGATCCCGAGCTCGGGCTCGGCCGTCGCGCTCGCGGCTTCGAACGCGCTCAGCAACGGACTGATTTCGCCCGCGGTCGCCGGGTCATAGAGGCCTGGGAACGGCACGCTCTCGTAGCCGGGGTCATGACCGCTGAAGTAAATAGGACTGGCCGAGCCCGCCGCCAGCAGCGTCCCGATGGCCAGGTCGAGCAGGCTGACCGGCCAGTCCAGGTTGCTGATCGCGCTGACCCGCAGGACTCCGCGCTGCGCCCGCAGCCCGGCACACAGCATGAGCTGAGCCGATTCGCGCGCGGACTGGGCGTAGAAGAGGGTGTCGGGGTCGTGCAGGCGCACGACGCCGTCCCTCGCCCAGCTGTGCAGCCGGCCCGCGACGATGGAGTTGTCGACGACGTGGGTGAACCGGCTCGCCGACACCGTCATCCGGCCGCGCGCCGCCGCACTGGCCAGCAGCCATTCCGCCGCCCGCTTACTGGCGGTGTAGACCTCGCGCGAGTAGGGCCGGAGCGCCTTGCCGGTGCTCGCGCTGACGAGCTCGGCCACTCCGAACTCCTCGCAGGCACTGACGACGTTGCGGGTTCCGATCACGTTCGTGCTCACGGTGCGCTGCACCATGCGCTCGGCCAGCCCCGGATCCCGCTGCGCCGCGACGTGGAAGACCAGGTCCGGGCGGACCGAGGCGAAGACTGTCGCCACGTCGCCCTGGACGGCGACATCCGCGTGCCGGTACTCCGCGCCCTCGAGCCGGCGCCAGCGGGAGTTGTCGCCCCGGCTGACCGAGACCAGCCGGGCCGGCTGAAACTGCGCGATCTTCGCCAGGAGCGTGGAGCCGATGCAGCCGGTCCCGCCGGTCACGAGGATCGTCTTGCCGGCTAGCCAGATCCCGAGCGCGTCGGCCGGGACCCGGACCCCGCGCCTGGAGATCTCATCGAACCGAAGGATCTCGCGAGCCGCGTCCGGCCTCGCCGCCAGAAGCGCGGCCGTGAGACTCCCGAGCTCACGAAGCTCCCGGTCGCCCAGCTCACGCCGGCCTGGAGGCGCCACCTCGCGCATTGCGCGGATGATCTCAGGAACCGACGCCGCCATCCTCCAGAGATATCACAGCTAGTCTTATTGCATGGTTTGTCGGGCTAGCGGACGGATGAGCTCGGTCCAAGGCCCCCCGCGCCAAACCGTGCGCGGGGGGCCGGCCAGTCAGGAATATCCGGCTTACCTAGAGGGGACGAGCTGAGTTTGCCTACCATCTCACTCGTAGAACCTCTTATGCTGCGACGTCACGTATGTAGCGGTGGCCGGGCTTGCCCGGAATCTCTTAACGGAGGGTGAGCGAGGAGCGGCATGGCAATCGTCGTCAAGCGGGAGCCGACCCGGCGCCCCACGACGGCGCCGCGGCACCGCAGGGATTCTGATGCCGCGGCAGAAGCGGGTCCGCCGAAACTCAGTCCGCAGCCGCCCCCGCTGGTCCTGCCGGTGCCACCCAACGACGCCGAGAAGTACGCATACATCAGGCGGCGCACCTGGATCCTCACGATCGGCTCGCTGCTGAGCTTCCCGCTGCTGGTGCTTAGCCAGCTTGAACTGGTCACCAGAGATCACATTTTCTGGGTCTTCGCGCCCTTCATCCTCGTGGGCGCACTGCTCTTCACGCTGCCGGTGGTCACCGACGGCATAGCCCGCGGCTTCAACCTGACCAGGCACCGTCGACTCGTTGAGGCCTGGCATCCGCTCTGGTATCCGTCTGTCGACGTCTTCCTGCCCGTCTGCGGCGAGCCCATCGCCGTGCTGCGCAACACCTGGAAGCACGTGGCCGATCTCGCGGCTGCCTATCTCGGTCCGAGCACGGTCTGGGTGCTTGATGACGGCGCCGATCAGGTGGTCAAGACGATGGCCAAAGACTTCGGCTTCGCGTACGCGAGCAGGCCCAACCGGGGCTGGTATAAGAAGTCCGGCAACCTGATGTACGGATACCTGATCTCTCGCGCTGAGTACATCCTGCTGCTGGACGCCGATTTCGCGCCGCGGCCCGACCTGCTCGTCGAGACGCTCCCCTACATGTCTGCTCACCCCGACGTGGCGATCGTGCAGACCCCGCAGTTCTTCCGGGTCAGTGACGAGCAGACATGGATCGAGCGCGGTGCCGGGGCGGCCCAGGAACTTTTCTACCGCTCCATCCAGACCGCGAGGTCACGCAAGGGCGGCTCGACCTGCGTCGGGACTTGCGCGGTATACCGCCGAACCGCGCTTGACCAGAACAAGGGGATGACGCTCAGCGAGCACTCCGAGGACTTGCTGACCGGTTTCGAGTTGCAGCGGCTCGGGTGGCGCATGCTTTACGTCCCGATCGCGCTCTCCACGGGAACGTGCCCCGACAACCTTGTGGCTTTCATGAACCAGCAATATCGCTGGTGCAGCGGCACCCTCAGCCTCATGGCAAGCAAGCGGTTCTGGCAGTCCAAGCTGCCCATGTACTCGCGGATGTGCCACATCTCGGGCTTCGTGTACTACCTGTACACCGCGATCTTCAACTTCGCCGTGCCGGCGTTGTCGGTGACCATTTTGCTGATCGCGCCTGGCCTGCTCAACATCAGGAACATGCTCTTCTTCATCCCCGTGCTCGCTTACTCAGCCCTGGTAGTGCCGCTATGGCACCAGTCTCCCTATCGCCTGGAGGTGTGGTCCGTCCGGATCGTCTCCGGATGGGCGCACGCCTTCGTAGTGTGGGACCTCCTCACCGGACGCAGGCGCGGCTGGAACCCGACGGGTGCCGGGGCCCGGCGGCAAGATGGCAGCCGGAGGCTCTGGATCGCCCTCATCTGCTGGAACGTGGCGGCGGCCTCAGTCTGGGTGGGGCTTGCGTTCTGGCGGCTGGTGACCATGGACCCCGCCAATATGCTGATGGTCTTCGCGCTCGGAGTCTTCGACCTCGTCATCATCTTGAGGGTGCTGATTCAGCCCAGAACGACGGACGCTGCATGAGGTTGGCGCACCTGCGATCTCCTGGAGCCGTCCCTTCGGGCCCCAGGCGCCGGATTGCCGTTATCGCCGCCATCCTAGCTCTCGCTGCCCTGACAGCCTGCGGAGCGGGCAGTCATCCCGGCCAGAGCGGAAACCATGACAGCTCGGGCCCGAGTCCGCAGCCTGCCGTGGCCAGCCCTCGGCCCATCGACATGAGCCAGCTGATCACACCGTCCACCGGCAAGTACTTCGGCGTCGAGGCAGACGGGCCCCCGGAGTCGCTGCGGCAGGTACGTGCATTCGCCGCGCTCACGGGTCGTCAGCCCGACCTGATCGGAGAGTATGTCGGCTGGCAGGAGCCTTTTGACGCCACTGCGGCTAGGACGGACTGGTCCTACGGAGCGCTGTACTACATGGCCTGGGAGCCGTTCAATACCACTCTCGCGGCCATTGCCAGCGGGCAGAGCAATCGCTATATAAGCGAGTTCGCCCAGCAAGTCAAGGCGGCAGGCGTTCCGATTGCAATCAGCTTCGGACACGAGATGAACGGGAACTGGTACCCGTGGGGCTCCGGCAACGCCACCCCCGGGAGCTTCGTGGCCTCCTGGCGGCTGATCCATGCAATTTTTGCGGCCGAGGGCGCTACGAATGTCGTCTGGATCTGGAATCCGAACGTGATCAGCGCCTCGGACGTCCCGCTGGTGCCGTACTACCCAGGTAACGCGTACGTCGACTGGATCGGCCTGACCGGATACTTTCCGATGTCTGGTCCCGTGACTTTCGCCAGCCTTTTCGGGCCCACGATGGCCGAGATCCGGCAGTTCACCGGCAAGCCGTTCATCGTCGTGGAAACGGCGGTGCAGAGCGGCCCGGAGCAGGTGGCGTGTACCAGGAA
>Ga0209380_10000646_pt1 | contig 24524 bp, 18 predicted proteins | sample HubBroMetageWFT6_FD_188347 | JGI IMG/M metagenome (GOLD analysis project Ga0209380, IMG submission 188347) | Warmed and freeze-thawed soil microbial communities from the Hubbard Brook experimental Forest, New Hampshire - Hubbard Brook CCASE Soil... | ecosystem: Environmental > Terrestrial >... | reverse complement strand
AGATCGTCGAATTCACCCGCCAGCTTCTACAGAAACACCGGGTCGACGAGGCGACCTTCAAATCCATGCAGAAACGGCTCGGCAATGACGAGCTGATCCAGCTGACCACGGCGATCGGCTACTACACCATGCTGGCGATGACGGTGAACGCTTGCGAATTGGAAGCCGCACCCAATGCCGAGGTTCTGAAGGTCTAACGCAAGCTGTCATTGCGAGGAGCGGAGAGACGAAGCAATCCCGAGCCGGGTCTGCACTGCCCGTCGAGATTGCTTCGCTTCGCTCGCAATGACGATTAGGGAGGAGCCATGCCCCGGTTTTGCGCCAATATCGGATTCCTGTTCCCCGACATCACTTTCCTCGACCGCTTCGACGCGGCGGCGGGGGCTGGGTTTGCCGGGGTGGAATTCGCCTCGCCTTACGAATTTCCCGCCGCCGAACTGCGCGCCCGGCTGGATGCCGCCGGGGTCGGGCTGGTGCTGATCAACACCCCGGCCGGCAACCGGGCGGCGGGCGAGCGCGGCTTTGCCTGCCTGCCGGGACGCACCGGCATCTTCCGTGACGGCTTCGAGCAGGCGCTCGACTACGCCACTTCGCTCGGCTGCAAGCTGGTGCATGTGATGGCCGGGGTGCCGCCGGCGGATCTGTCCTACGATACCGCGCTCGCGCTTTATGCGGCCAATCTCGCCTGGGCCGCCGAGCGCGCGATGACGGCGGGGGTCAAGCTCACGATCGAACCGCTCAACCCGCGCGACGCTCCGGGCTATCTGTTGCGCACCCAGGAGCAGGGAGCCGCGATCGTCGCGGCGATCGGGCGCGACCGTATGGGGCTGCAATTCGACATCTATCACTGCCAGACCGCGCAAGGCGACGTGACGACGCGCCTCGCCGCGCTGCTGCCGGCGATCGAGCATATGCAGCTTGCCGACGTGCCCGGCCGCCACGAGCCCGGCACCGGCGAGATCGGCTGGGAATACGTGTTTCGGTGCATCGACGAGCTGGGCTATGCCGGCTGGATCGGCTGCGAATACGCGCCGCTCGGCGACACTATCGAGGGGCTCGCCTGGCGCCGGCGCTACGGCGTGTGACCGAGCCGGGCACCGCCTACACCGGCGCCTCGTCCTTGGACGGCGCGAGAAACCGGTAGACCGAGGCGCAGTCCTTACGGCCGAGACCGTGCGCGGAGGCCATGCGATAGACCTGCTGCGCCGCCGCGGCGACCGGCGTCGGCACCCGCTTCTCGCGCGCGGCGTTGACCGCCAGCGCCAGATCCTTGGCCATCAGATCGGTCATGAAGCCGGGCGCGTAGTCGCGGTTCGCGGCGCTGTTCGGGTCGACACCGGGCACTGGGTGGTTCTTTTCCATGACCCAGGTTGCGCCCGAGCTTTTGGCGATCACCTGCGTCAGGATCTTCGGGTCGACCCCGAACCCCTCGGCGATGCGGAAGGCCTCGCTGACCGCGACGAAGGCCGCGCCGGCGATCAGATTGTTGCACAGCTTGGCGACCTCGCCGGCGCCGACCGCGCCGACATGAATGATGTTGGCGCCCATCGCGTCGAGCGCCGGCTTCGCCTCGGCGAAATCGGCCGCCGCGGCGCCGACCATGATCGCCAGAGTGCCGGCAGTGGCGCCGCCGACCCCGCCCGAGACCGGCGCGTCGATAAAGCGCACGCCGCGCTCGGCGAGGCGGGCAGCGACCCGCTGCGAGGTGCCGGGGTCGATCGTCGACATGTCGATGCAGAGCCGTCCCTTGGCGACGCTTTCGAGGATGCCGCCGGCGCCGAGATAGGCGGCCTCGACATTGCCCGAGGAGGGCAGGATCGTGATCACCATGTCGCCCGCCGCGGCCGCTTCCGCCGGGGATGCAGCGCGCGCGGCGCCAAGCCCGACGGCGCGGTCGAGCGCCGCCGGCACGATGTCGTAGGCGGTGGCGGAAAACCCCTTCTTCAACAGATTGGCCAGCATCGGCAGGCCCATATTGCCGGTGCCGATGAATGCGATGTTCATACGCTCCTCCCTTTCGCCGCTCGGGTTGCCGGGCGATGGTCATCCGGAACGGCGGCCTGCGTCAAATACCGGAACAGGGAGGTCTTAGCACCAACCAGCCTCGCCTCAATCGAGCGGGCGGTGCGCGGTCTCTGGCAGGCGGCCGATGACAATGAGGCTGACGATCGCCGCCGCCATCACATAATAGGCCGGCGCCACCGGCGACCCCGTCTCCTTGGTCAGCCAGGCGGCGATGAACGGCGCGAAGCCGCCGAAGATCGTCACCGACAAGGTGTAGCCGATCGACATCCAGGTGGTGCGGTTGTGGCTCGGATAGATTTCCGAGATCGCCGTCGGCGAGGTGCCTGCAACGATCCCCACCATCGCGCCCAGACCGAACTGCAACAGCATGATCGTAGCCAGCGGCACGCCCGAGGCGATCAGGCTGAACGCCGGGTAGGTCAGCACCAGGAACAGGGCGCAGCCAGTCAGCAGCAGCGGCTTGCGGCCGATGCGGTCGGACACCGCCCCGGCCAACGGCGCGACGATCACCAGCGCGAGCAGGCCCAACGTGTTCGACCACAAGGCCTCGCTCGCACTGAGCTTTCCGGCGGCCTTGGTGAAGCTCGGCATGAAGACGAGGAAGATGTAGTAAACGACGGTCCACAGTACGGTGAAGCCAAAGCCGCGCGCGGTCAGCCAAAAGGCGGTGGCGGCGTCGGTGCGCTCGGGAGCCGCCTCCTTGACCTTGCGGAAGGACGGAGTTTCCTCGCTGTAACGGCGCAGATAGGCGCCGACCGGCCCGATGATGCCGCCGATCAGGAACGGGATCCGCCAGCCCCAGCTTTCCATCGTGTCGGCGGCGAGCAGGCTGGCTGTTGCCGCGGCGATGCCGGAACCGAGCAGAAAGCCCATCGCCGAGCTGCATTGCTGCAATCCGCCGTAGAAGCCGCGTCGGCCGCCCGGCGCCCACTCGACCATGAAGGCCATCGAGTTGCCGGCTTCGCCGCCAGTCGAAAACCCCTGCAGCAGCCGCGCGGTGACGACGAGGATCGGCGCCGCCACGCCGATCGCGGCGTAACTCGGGACGATGCCGATCAAGACGGTGCCGACCGCCATCGTCAAGATCGTGATGACGAGCGCCGGCTTGCGGCCTTTGACGTCACCGAGCCAGCCGATCGCGACGCTGCCGAGCGGCCGCCCGAGAAAGCCGACGCCGAACACGGCGAAGGACAGCAACAGGGAATTGAGCGGATCGGTGGCCGGAAAGAAGGCCTTGCCGATCATCGCCGCCATGAACCCGTAGACGGCGAAATCGTACCACTCCAGCAGATTGCCGACGAGCGCCGCGCCGATATTGTGACGCATGCTGACAACGGCGGGACCGCCGGCGGCTTCGGTGACGGCGACCATGTTTCCCCCTTTTTCGGCACGGTCGGGCAAACGCTGTGCCAATTGTTGGCGATCTTAAATGCCGATGCCGCGCGACTCGCAGTAAAATCGCGCGACGGTTTGGAGCGCCTGCGCCCTCAGCCCTCGGCCATGGCACGAGCGACCGCGATGAGGGTCGCGTCGCTGCCGCGCGCGCCAAGGACCGACAGACCGACCGGAAGCCCCTCGACGGTAGCGCCGGGGATGGTGACTTGCGGCACCCCGGTCAGCCCGCCATGCGCGCACAACACGGTGATGCGATCGCGCAACGGGTCGAGCCCCGACAGGGGCTGGGCGCGCAGCGGCGCTGGAAACGGGGTCGTCGGCAGGCAGAGGATCGTGCCCGGCGACAGCAGCTGACGCATCCGCCCACGCGCCTCCTCGCGCACCAGACCCGCCCAAGCACGCTCGCTGGCCGGCATCATCCCGCCGAGCACCAGATTGCGTGCGACTTGGAAGGCAAAGCGCGGGTTGGCGCGATCGATCCATTCCTGAAAGGTCTGCCATGCCTCATAGGGCTGGATCGTGCGCTGCGCCCGCGCCCAGGCGGCAAGCCCGGGCGGCGCCATCGCCTCCTGGCGGATCTCGCCGAGCAGCGCGCCGAGCCGGGCGACCAGCGGCTCCAGCGCGGCCGCGGTCTCCGGGTCGGCAAAAGCGAAAGCGTCGATGGCGACGATGAGCCGGTTCGGCAGCTCGTCGGGGATCGCCTCGCCGAGCATCACCGCCGAGACGCGGGCGAAGGTCTCGGCATCGCGGGCGAACCAGCCGGTCGTGTCCGAGGTCGGCGCCTGGCTCATCATGCCGGAGAGGTCGAGCCGACGATGCGTCGGTCGGATGCCGTAAAGGCCGCAAAAGCTCGCCGGCACCCGCACCGAGCCGCCAGTATCGGTGCCGAGTGCGGTATCGCAAATCCCGGCCGCGACCGCCGCGGCCGATCCCGAGGACGAGCCGCCCGGCACCCGGCCGGGCGCGCACGGGTTGACCGGGGTGCCGTCGAACGGATTCTCGCCGAGAATGCCGAGCGAAATCTCATCGGTGATGGTCTTGCCGATCAGTGAGGCGCCGGCGTCGAGCAGCGTCTGCACCGCCCAGGCATGGCGGGTGGGGACCGGGTGGGTCTTCGCCCAATCATGGTTGCCGCCGCCGGTCGGATGGCCGGCGACGTCGAACAGATCCTTGGCGGCAAAGGTCAGCCCCGAAAGCGGCCCGCCGGCCCGGCCCTCGATGCGAAACCGCTGGCCCGGCACGAAGGCGCCGATATCGTCTGCTTCCGAAGTAGGATCGATGCTTCTCATGGATCGACCCTCTCAATCCGTCATGGCCGGGCTTGACCCGGCCATCCACGTGAACCGGAAAGACCTGGATCCCCGGGTCAAGCCCGGGGATGACGATTTTGGGGGTGGCCGGCGCACAAAAAACACGTTGCTAACCCCCGAGGAGTTCGGCGACGGCCTTGGCGGCCACGGCGTTGGACAGGATGACCGGCATCTCGAGCGGCAGCAGCGCGGCGCGGTGCCGTTCGGTGAAACCGATGCAGTCGAGCAGGATCGCCTCGGCGCCGCTCGCCTTCAGCTCCGCTCCGGCGCGAAGCAGCGCTGCTTCGGTGTCGCCGCTGTAGGGGCTGGCGGAGGCGAAGATCGGCGGGCGCGGCAACGAGCGCCACTTGCCGCTTTCCGAGCCGATCTGCGAAGCGATCGGCACGATGATGCCGAGCTGGCGCCGCTCGACGATGCCGGCGACCATGCCGGGGATGACGTGATCGGGCTCGACGAGCCAGGCCTTCTTGCATTCGAGGCCGTCGAAGGTGCCGGTGCAGAGCAGCAGTATGACGTCGCAACCCTCGGCTTCGAGCGCGGCGAGCGCGTCCTCTACGCCCTCGCGCATGCGCCGGCGCGACAGCTCGACAACGCGGCCGTCCTGCAGCCGGGTAACCAGCGCCGCCTCGCCCGAACCGGCCATATAGCGCGCCTCGATCTCGCCATGCGAAAGCCCGTCGAGGACGCCGCGATGGATGCGGTGCACCTCGGGCGGTACATGCCGGTCGATGATCGGCACCACATCGGCACGCGGCGCCTGGCCGATCGTCAAGGTCCCGAGCACCCTCTCGCGCATCGCCAAGCCCTCCTATTTCCCCTTCGGCACCGTCTTTACGACCGAGTCGAAGAAACCGTACAGCGCATCGCCGCCGATAAAGCCGGCAGCCAATACCTCCATCGAGCCGGTCGCCTCGGGGCCCTTGAACCGCAGGACCAGGGTGCGGATCGCGATGCCGACCAGGACCGCCCAGCCGGCCATCGGGTTCGGGATCAACAACCCCGTCGCGAGCAGGATGCCGAGCTGGCGCGATGGCCCGCCCAAGAACTGGATAATCGCCGCCGGGATCGCCCAGATCACCAGAGCCCATGCCACATCGGCTGTGGCGCCGGCCTGAATTGTCGCGGCATAGACCTTGTCGACCGGCGGCACCAGGCCTTGCGCAAAATAGCCGGGGTGGGCGAGCCATACTGTCGGGATCGCGATCAGAAAGGCGAGCATCGCCGCATAGAGCTGCTGCCGGCGGCCATCCAGCTCGAAGGCCGGATCGGCGCCCTGCCCGCGCAACAGAAACCCGGCGCGCAGATCGTACCCCATATCGGCAAAGGCCGGGCCGGTCGAGGCGCTGAAGCCGACGAGGAGCCCGAGCGCGACCGGCGGGAAGCCGATCAGGATGCCGATGATCAGCGTGATCAGCGCCACCGCGAAGGCCGGAAACCAGCCGGCGTGCATCGCCGAGATGCCGACGATCAGTTCGTGCACGAAAGCGGCGAAGGCAGCGTAGGCGACAAAGGCGACGAGCATGCCCGGCGACAACTCGGTCACCAGCCCGCCCATGACCGCGATCAGGATCGCGATCGCGACATAGCCAATGCCGCCAAGGCCGAGCGCGCGCCGCATCGCCGTGTCGTCGGTGGCGCCGGCGATCTCAGGCGCGCCGCCGCGCCGAGCGATCAGGAGCCCAACCTGCATCAGCGCAACCAGGCCGGCGCCGACCATCGCGCCGTGTGGGACATAGAGCTTGGCGACATCTATCCCGGCGACCGGCAGCGCGTAGCCGCGGATCAGCAGACCGATGCCGAACATGTCAGTGCCCAGACATTGCCGATGAACGCGACGCCGAACGCCGACATCGGGATCTTGAGCCAGCTGCCGGCGATGCCGACGAGAAGGCCGACGCCGAGCAGGGCCGCGCGCCTCCCGCCGGCGTCTCCGGCGCGGATCGCCTCGGCGGCGGCGATGCCGGGCGGCCAGGTACCGGCAGCCGGGAACACGCGCGTGTCGAACATGCGGTAGAGCATGTACGCATCGAGCAGCATCGACAGCGCCGCGCCGATCAGCATCGGCAGGATCAGATCCGGCCGGCCGAGCAGAAACGGCACGCCGATCGGCAACAGGAGGCTATTGGCCGCGCCAAAGGTCGCCGCGGAGATCGCGCTCTGCGCCAGGTTCTGCACATGGATCGACCGGTAGCGCGCAAAGATCGCGCCCGGCACGCGCGCCAGCAGCATCGCCACCAGCGCACCGATGATCGAGGTGTTCGGGGTAATGCCGAGCTGCAGGATCAGCTGCACCCCGATCACCGCGCCGAAGACGCAGAGGACGATCAGCAGGATAAAGGTGGCCGGCGCGAAGGTGGAGGGGTGGCGAGTGTTGCGCTCGAGCGGTTGCGGCATCGCCGCAGAGCCGGCTTCCATGGGACGAACATCAGTCATGCAAGCCCTCTTCCCCCAAGGCCATCCTCCCTATCTTGCATCGTTCGACTATCGCCTGGCGAGACCGCGTGTTTTCCGGGGACGGGGTGCTGCAATCCTCGCGCCGTTGTGGATCTCGGCGCCGCCCGGCCGTTCCGGCTCTCTCTTGCATCGCCGGGGCGTTCGCATATCATTCGGCTGCGAGCGCGGGTGTAGCTCAATGGCAGAGCAGAAGCTTCCCAAGCTTACGACGAGGGTTCGATTCCCTTCACCCGCTCCAGCCGCTTAGCTTGCGCCGACACCTAGCGGCGCTTCTTTCGCGTCGCCAGCGTGCTGTCGGCCTTGCCGTGAGGAGGGCCTGAGCCGCAGGCTGAAGGTTCCGCGCCGCGGGTCAGCGCTGCCAGCCGGCAGCGCCAGCCGCCCGCGAGAGCACCAAACGCGCTCTAGTTGATGGATTTTGTCGCCGGCGGGCTCTTCGACGGTCGAAAGCGCATACCAATGTCTCTCAGGGACCGTTCCCAGCATTCGGCGCCGGCACCACGCCATTCGTATATGGATCGTAATTCCAGGAGGGCGTTGTCTGCGGAGCCCGACGGTAAGGCAGCGCTTGATTATAAGATTGGACTGGGTTGTAAAGTTGCGCCTGGTTGTAGGGTTGTGTTTGATTACTAGGATACATTTGATATTGAGATTGAGCGTTAGCGGCAAATGTCGTTACGATGAGAATTCCTATGCTTAGGAACAGAAGTTTTCGCGGTATCATCGCTATATCGAGCTGGTGATTGCAAAGGGCCACGATTGCCCCGCTCAGTAGGCTACATAGCGCTGACGTGATAACGCGGGCTTTGTCCGATCGTGAAATCGAGTTTATTTTCGGCGTGAGCCGCACAAGCGAAGTCGTTCGCACCCGTTTTTGGAGGGTCTTTCCTCGTGCTGCTAAGCGCTCCGGTATGATTGCCCGGAGCTATTCTAGCCGTTACGGGTTTTGCCCAGTGGCGCCTGGCCAGAAACTTCTGCGGCGGCGTGATCCTCAGCCACGATGGCTGGCTCCGCCTGAAGCAGCCGCAGCAGTTTTTCAGCTTCTGCGATTTTTGCCGCGACGAGTTCCTGGGGAAACCACTCCCGCGCCCACTGCGTGTTGAACGAAAGGCGGCCGAGAAACGACCGTTGCGCTCTCAATACCTCAAGCGGTGTCACTTCCCATTCCTGCGCCAGGCCGATGACGACCTGTTGAATCCAAACCGGACTGAGCACTTGCGCGAGGTCAGCGTCACGGAGGATTTTTCCGAGCAGATCGAGCTTGTCGCTGCCGATTTTGTAGGGAAAGTGAGTTGCTTCGATTAGCGCCTCGATCTCAGGGAGATACTCGCGATCGCCAGGCATAATGTGACGCCGCAAGCCGACAATGGCGATTTTGATGTTTACCCGATCCGGATCGTTCTCGCGTGGATGAGGATGACCGGGATGATCAAAATCGTGGAATAGCGCAGCAACAAGCAAGCTGCGCATTTGACGTGGCGTGAGCTTCTTTTGGTAGTACCGGCACGCCTTGTGGCACAGCCACAGCACATGCAGCATATGCCGGAAATTATGATAGGGGTTATGCAGATTGGTCGACCGGAAGAACAGTATCTGCAAATATGAGATCAAGTCTCCTTCATAAAGACCTTCTTCGTTTCCGATAATCTCCGGAAGATCGCCGGTCACCTCTGAGGCCAGCATGCGCCCCTCCTCAGTGCTCGACGAGGTGTATATCACAGTTCCCTCGGGTCGGTTAGCGACCCGGTGCGTTGAAAAGTGAAATCCGCACGTCCCGGATCAGCCACCCGCTCCAGCCTCTTGTGGCGCGCGATAGTCACAGTCAGCCGCCGCAGCAGGAGACCGAGCGAGCGCAGATCCGGACCGCCGTCTTCGGCGGCGATGCGCGGCCGGTGGATACGAAATTCGATCAGCAAATCGTCGCCCTTGCCGTCCTGCTCGGGGATCGCAATGTCCCTCGTCAAGACGGCGTCCATTCCGCCATTGAATGTCCATTCGACGGCAGCGGACCCATTGACGACGACATCGACCTGCTGTGCCTCGCTCGGCGCGATATAGGGCGATACCTCGAAGCTGAGCGCGAGCGGCCCCGGCGACCGGCCCCTCAGGCTCAGCAAAACAGTCGCGCTGCTTGCTGCGCTCCAGCAACCGCCGACCTCCGGCTCCGGCGGATACCAGCCCGTCATCCTTGTCGCCGCGATCGAAGTCGGCCTGCCGAAATCGATTACCGTGCCGTCTGTCAGCGGACGAAAATAGCGCGCGCGGCGCTCGGTGGAGCGATCCGGCAGCTGCCAATCCAATGCCGGGAGCGATGGCGCGGCGCGGTCGGGCGGTCGCCGACAGAATTCCGGCGTGCGCGTGCGAAATACAATCGGCGGTTCCGACGCGCGCTTCGCTATCACCGCGGCCATCATGGTCGGCTTGGTCCAGCCGCCGTCGATCAACTGATCCTCCAGCGCCTGCGTCCGGCGCACGATCTCTTGGTCGAACGGGTCGGCCGCATCGAAATTCGGACCGAACCCGCGATCGAGGAAGACCTCGACCAGGCCGCCCCAGCCGAAAAATCGGCGAAATTCGAAATGCTCGATACAGAGGGGAAGAATGTCCTGGGCGCGTATGCCCTCAAACCCTTCGGTCGAACAATCCCAGTTATCGTATTCCTGCTCCAACCGGTGAAGCTGACGGTTGTATTTGAAGCCTATCGGCAATTGTTTCCAGATGTGATTGACGACGGCGAGTGTCTCCTGCCACCGCATGTGGCCGTTGCGGCCGATCATGTCCTGAGTGACGAAATATCCGTCGGCGGCAAGAGCGGTGTCGATCGCGGCGAAGACGTGCTCAAGATTGGCGATGTGGTGCAGCGAGTGGTGCGCCATCACCGCCCCATAGGTTGCATCCGGCTGCCATAGATTGATGTCGCAGACGGTCGCCAACACCTCTTGGCGCAACGCGTTCTGTCGTATCGCGTCGGCGGCGCGCTCGACCAGGACCGGCGAGAGTTCCAGGCAATCGATGTGGAACTCCGTCAGACCGCGAGCGCGCAGCGCGTTGGCGATCCCGATCTCGATGCTGGCGTCACCCGCGCCGATGCTGAGCACCCGGTTGATCCCGGTCCTGCTAAAGCTCTCAACCAGAAAATTTACATAGAATTCGGTGGTGCCGCTGACGCCGAACACCGAACGCAGCCGCAAAGTCAAATAGCTGTTTGACCACAAGTGAAAAATGGCCGGCAGGTCATGGATGTCTTGCGGCGACTCGTATTGTCTGATCTGAGCTTCCGCGCGGCTCGAATAGTCCGTCATTGAACGAGCTTCATAAAGGCCGCCTATCGGCGCAAAAAGCCCGGGCCGTCGGCGAGAACAGCTAGCTCGGGAATGTCGATTGCGATCCGGCGGGCCGCGGCTGCATAGCCAAACTCACGTTCGACAAAATCGAGGCCCTGGAGCGCGCGCTGCCGGGCAAGTCCTGGATCCCTGATGAGCCTGGCGGTGGCCTCGGCAAACTCTTCCGCTGTGTTGGCGATCTCGACAACCCCCTTGGCACCAGCCAGCCCTTGAATTCCCGCGATCGTGGTCACCATCGGCACGCCAAACCGCATCGCCTCGACGACCTTCCCCTTGACGCCGGCACCGAACTGGAGCGGAGCGACAGCGACCGCAGCCGATCGATAGAGCCACTCCAGCACCGGGTCGGAAACATATTCGGTGACGAGGATATCCTCGGCGACCAGGCCTCTCACCGCTGGCGGCGGAAACGCGCCGGCGATGACGGTCGCAATGCCCGGAACCAGCCTCTTGAGGCGGGGCAGGATGTCATGGACCAGCCAGGTCGCCGCCTCGATGTTGGGACGGTGGCGAAAGCCGCCGACGAACAGGATCGAGGGAGGACCGGTGCGGCTGCGCCCGACCCGCGCTCGCGTTGCCGCAATCTCGCGCTCGGAATAGACATAGGGGGTCAGCACCCGCGCCGCTTTGCCCGGCAGCTCGCGTCGCACGGCGTCCACCTCCTCCGCCGCCGGGTAGTACACGACATCGGCTTGCTCCCATGTATCGAGCTCGGCTCGCCGCCAAAATTCGATCTCGCTCAGGAGCTGCTGTCGCGCAGTCGTCGCGTATTCCCGCTCCAGGCGCACGGCATGTAGATCATGCCCGTAATAAAGCCTTCGGGCTCGCGTTCGCTCTGCGACTTCATTGATATAGTTAAGCGCGATATGCGCACGGCTGAATAAGACGTAATCCAGATAGCCGCCGTTTTCGTCAATCCACTCGGAAAATCGGCCGCTCAGCTGTTGTCCGTACAACACTTCGATGCCGAGATCCTGCAATGTCTTGGCGTACGTGCGGTCGCGCTGTAGATTGTCCGGCCAGAACGCCACCTGCAGCCCGGCATCGACGAACATTTTCAAATAGGCGAAGATCGTTCGAGAGCCCGCGTCCCGATCGAATTGCGGGACGTAGTGGTCGATCACCAGGATGTGCTTGCGCCACCGGCTGCGATCCCGCGCGATAAATGCGGCGTGTCCGTCGGCGGCGTGCTGCGACCGCAGCACGGCGCCCCATTTTTCGACGAATTTCCGCCGGTTCTCGGCCTGATAAGCCTTGATGCCGGTCTCGATATCGGTGCCGTTCGAAATCCCCTCGTGATGGATCACCTGTGCGCCGGGGGAATACAGCACACGCAGGCCGCGCGCCCGCAACGCGAACGCCAGATCGGAGTCGTCAAAATAGGCCGGGGTGTAACGCTCGTCGAACCCACCAACGGCATCCCACACTCTTCTCGGCAAGGCGATGGCAGCGCCCGAGGCATAATCGACTTCTTTGAGGTAGCTGAATTCCGGCAAGGTCGGATCCTGACCACGGCCGAAATTCCAGCCGGTCCCATCGCGCCAGATGATACCGCCCGCCTCTTGCAGCGTGCCGTCGGCATTCAGCAGCTTCGAGCCGACAAGGCCGACGCCGGTAAAGCGTTCGAAGGGCGCGAGGATCTCGTCGAGCCAGTTGTCGACAACGATCGTATCGTTATTAAGCAGCACCAGATAATTGCCGGCCGCGTGCTGTGCGCAAAGATTGCAATTGCGGATGAAGCCTTGGTTCTCCGCGTGGGTAATACAGCGTACAACGCCGCCCAGGTCGGAAAGCACCGCTTCGGTTTCGTCGGACGAGTTATCGTTGCCGATGACGATCTCATAACGAGTGTTTGAATTGTGCTCGAGCAGTGAGATGACCGCTGCAATCGTATACTCGACATGATTGAAACCCGGGATGATGACCGAGGCCTCAACCGGCCGCGGCGTGTTTGCCGTCTCCGAGAGCACGCGCAGCTGCCGCACGAGCGAACCGAGCAGCCGTTGACGGCTCGGTTCGCCCGATTGCCGGGATCTGCCTACGGCTTCGATGATCTCGAAATAGCCTGAAATCCGGCGCGCAGCATCCTCGCCGACCTCGTCCCTCAGGAGATCGAAGAGACGCCCGCGCGCTTTGCTGGAATCGGGGTCAGCGGGCGGTGCGGTCGACGGTTCCGCTTCGGCCTGCCGCCGAAGCTCGCGGATGTCCTGCTCCGACCAGCCGAGCGTGAGCAGGTCGCGCAGCGGGTCTGAGACGGCGCTGTCTATGGTGAAGGCGCGCAGGTAGGCCGCCTCGGCCTCCTTCGCGCGGCCCTGAATTTTCAGCACATGGCCAAGTTGCAGGTGCGCGTCGGCGCAGTGGGGGTCGCAGGCGATCGCTACCCGGTACGCGCTTTCCGCCCGCAGCGCATCGCCCGATTCTTTGAGCGCATGGCCATATTGCACCCAGATCGGCTGATTGCGGGGATTACGGTCGAGAGCGGTGCGGTAGAGCCGCGCTGCCGCGGCCCAGTCACCCGTCTCGCGCGCCCGATCGGCCCGGCTGATGACGCTCGGTTTCGGGCCGCTGCGGCCAAACCACGTCATTCTTGGGTGCCGGCCGATAACGCGCTGTCGTCATGAAGCGTGCGGGAGAGCGCGCCACGGAGCGCGGCGATCTCGCTTTGCATTCCCGCCGCCGCCGTTGCCAATCTGCGGGACTTCCGCTCGGCCTCGGACAGCACTTCGCACAGCCGATCGATCTCGCCTTCCGTCGCCGACGACGCTCGGCTCGGCTCACCCGGCGTGCAGCTTCCCGCCGGGTTGACGCCCGCCAGTTGCTTGAGCTCCGACAAGACCGCTGCCGACCAGCCAAACCCGCCAAGCTCGCGTATCGGCTCGGGCGAAGAATGGTCGAGCACGGCGGCGATAAGGTAGGAGACTTCCGCTTCGCTCCTCTTACCCTGGATCTTCAGGACATGGCCGAGCTGGAGGTGGGCGTCGGCGCTATCCGGATCGTACGAGATCGCAGTGCGATAGGTTGCTTCAGCTTCCGAACATCGGCCCGCCTCTTTTAGCGCATGGCCGTACTGCACCCAGATTGGCGGATTGTCCGGGGATCGGTTGAGCGCTTTTCTATAAAGACGGGCAGCCGTCGTCCACCGCCCGGCATCGCGGGCACGATCGGCGCGGGTAATCGTCATCAGCGTTCGTCGCAAGGCGGAAGGCTGGAGCATGGCGATACGCCGATAGGTCACACTGCGATCAGCGCGGCGCGCGCGCCGGCAGGGCCTCGCCGAGCTGGGCGGGCGACGATTGCGCAGGCGGGTTCGCCTTGCTCGCAGAGCGGCGCCGGCTCCAAGCGAACATCCGCCGCAACAACTGCCGCCATCCAGCCGGATCTGGAACCGGCGCTAGAACGGCGTGACCCCTCGCGAGGGCCTCGAGCGCCGCGCGCCCGACCTGCCGTGCCGTCGCCAGCGCGCTTTGGAGAGATGCGATTTCCGCTTGCATCGTCGCGGCGTCTTCCGCCGCCCGCATCGCCCCCTCGAGCATGAGGCGCATCCCGCCAATCTCGGCACGTATTCGCGCCGCCTCCTCCGCATCCTCCCGCAGCCGTCGCTCGGCCTCCGAGAGCGCTCCATTCAGCGTGGCGATCTCGGCCCGCATCGTCTCCGCCGCGCCGGCGCGCTGCCACATGTCTTCTTCGGCAAGGGACAGCGCATCGCGGAGGCGCGCGATCTCGCTTTCCACGCCTGCCGTCGCCTGCCGCGCCGCCTCGGCCATGGCCTGCGCAGCATCGCGAGCCCGCGCGAGATCGGCCAACTGGTCGGCTAGGCGCGCGATTTCAGCAGACGCCTCGACGCTATCTGCTTCCGGGCTGTGAATATAAAGACTCGGGCCGACCGGCGCGGCGATAGGATGGTCCGACGCGCAGGCGAGCAGGTAGACCGCGCGCGGCAGTCCATCACTCCGCTCCAAGTGGCGATCGTCGCGTCGTTCGAATGTAACCGCAGTGGCGAGCGCCGGCTCCGGGTAGCGTGGGATGATCGCCGATCCGACCAGCGCACGCTGCGCGGAAACAGCAACATGGCGAAAACGGCGCGAAAGAACTGCAACGAATTCCTCGCGTGAGAGCTCACGCAGGTGATAGGCGTTGGCCCCCGCGCCTACCGGCGAATAGACATCGCAATCCGGCGTGGAGATCACCAGCAGACCGCCGGTTCGCAAGACGCGGTGCACCTCAAGCAGAAATGCGTCCTGCTCGGCAAAATGCTCGAGCGTCTCGAACGAGACAACGGTGTCGACCGAAGCCGTCGCCACCGGGATCGCGCGCGCGTCGCCGGCAACATACCGCAGGTTTGGCCGGACATATTGGGCCGCCGCATGGGCCAGGGTTGGACGATCGATGTCGATCCCGGTCACCCGGCGCGCGACTTGCGCCAGCAATGCCGTTCCGTATCCTTCGCCACAGGCAATATCGAGAACATCTTTGCCATGACACAAGTCACGCGCAAGGAAATACCGGTGAAGGTGCTCAATTTCGATTTGGCCATGGGCAGCCGATGTCCACCTTTCACCGGTGAATTCTAGCTCCTGCGCGGGCGGTTCGTGGCGAAAAATCTCTCCCATGCACTCGACTACTGGCGTTTGGCGACGGCAAAGCAACGCGACAGGAATCACCGAAAGCGGATTTCTCCAGCATCCTTAGCGACGGGTCAAGCCCACCCCTGCACGCGATACGTGTCTCAGACCCTTAGAACCTCGCGCATCTGAGGCACCATGGCGACCCCGTGCCGAAACGAAAACAGCCAGAACGGCAGGCTCGCCAATGCGGCTTAGTTCAGCCGCGGGCGGTCGCCCTCGACGATGATGCGCCACAGGACGCGGCTTTCGTTGCGGTCGTAATCGCCATGCGCGCGGTGCATCGTCGCGCGATTGTCGATGACCAGCACGTCGCCTCTGCGCCAGCGGTGCTGGTAAACGATCTCGGGCCGGATCATCCGTTCGAGAAGCCCGCTCAGATAGGCCCGGCTTTCCTCTGGGCTCATACCCTCGATGTTGAGCGTCTTGGTAATATGGAAATAGACCGCCTTCGAGCCATGCACCGGATGCGTGCGGACCATCGGGTGTACGATCGGCGGACTGTACTTTTCCCAATCCTCGGGGCGGGTGTCGGTCTTGCCGCCGTCGAGGCTGTTGACCGTGCGCAGCCCCTCCAGACGCCGCTGCTCTGCTTCCGGCAGAACGGCAAAGGCGGCGCGCATGCTGGCGACGCTGGTTGCGCCGCCGGCCGACGGGATCTCCACGCCATAGAGCATCGTCGCCGCCGGCGGCCGTTCACGGTTGGTATGATCGGTGTGCCAACGTTCCGCTGGGCGCTGGCCGTTGCGGTGCCAGACGAGGCCAATATCCGGATATTCTGGCATGTTGTGCTGCGAGTAATGCTGCCGCATCGGCGGCCCGAAGGCCTCTGCAGCCAGCAAATATTGATCAGGAGAGAGGGACTGGTCGTGAAAGACCAGCGCGAGGTGCTCGGCCAGAGCCCGGTTCAGGCGCTCGCGGGCCGCGCCGTCCAGTGGCGCGGCGAGATCGATGTCGGAGATCTCGGCGCCGATCGAGGGGGTCAGTGGGGTGACCGTGAAATCGGGCATGGCATCCTCGCGATGCGGGCGGCGGCTTCGGTGCGGATCATAGCAACGCCGGACCGCGACGCGTATAGCTTGTCGATACGATAATCAGCGCCCGGCTCTCGGCCCATGTCAGACCTCCGCCTCGTCATCGTCGATCCCGGCCATTTCCATGCCGCGCTGGTGCAGAAGGAGATGTATCCGCAGCTCTTGCCCGACGTGCATGTCCATGCGCCGCTGGGGCCGGATCTGGTCGATTACATAGACCGGATCGCCCGCTTCAACGCGCGGTCCGAGAGGCCGACGCATTGGCGGCTGGACGTGCACGCCGCACCGGATTTCCTCGACCGGATGCGGTGCGAGTCGGCGGGCGGCATCGCGATCCTCTCCGGACGCAACCGCGGCAAGATCGAGCGGATCGCCGCCGCGGTCGAGGCGGGACTGCATGTGATCGCCGACAAGCCGGTCATCATTCGCCGCGAGGACCTGGCTCGATTCGAAGAGGTGCTCGATGCCGCCACGGCAAAGCGGCTGGTCGTCGCCGATCTGATGACCGGTCGACATGACATAATCGCCCGCCTCATTCATGCCTTGCGCGCCGATGCTGAAATCTTCGGCGAGCCGGTGCCGGGGAGTTGGGACGAGCCCGGGGTGTCGCTGCGGAACGTGCATCAGCTTCTGAAAACCGTGGCCGGGGTGCCCAACCCGCGGCCGCCCTGGTATTTCGACATCACCGAGCAGGGCGAGGCGCTGGCCGACACCGGCACGCATCTCGCCGACCGCGCGCACGAGACGCTGTTCCCCGGCGAAGCGCTCGATTATCGGCGCGACATCCGCCTCGATGCGGCGAGCCGATGGCCGACCTCGGTAAGCCTCGCGCAGTTCCAGCAGCTGACCGGCGAGGCGCGTTGGCCGGACTTTCTCGCGCCCTGCGTCAGAGGCGATGTGCTCGAGTATTTCTGCAATGGCCGGCTCGATTACCGGATCCGCGGCATTCATGTGCGCCTGGAAGCGCGCTGGGAATGGCAGACGGACGCCGGCGACGACACCCACAATGCCGTGTACCGCGGCAGCCGGGCACGGCTGGAGCAGCGGCAGGAAGCGGGCGGAGGTTACCGGCCGGAGCTTTACGTCGCGCCCGAAGCGGAGATCGCCGCGGCGCTCGAACGGCGGATCGCCGCCTTGCAGCGGGAATACCCGGGTATCGGGCTAGAGCGGCATGGTGGCGAGTATCGCGTTGCCATCCCCGATGCGCTGCGCCTGGGCCACGATGCCCACTTCGTCGAATTCACCCGGCGCTTCATCGCCTATGTCGAGGATCCGGACTTGTTCCCGGCGCCGGAGAAGGCGAACCTGCTGGCCAAGTATTACGTGACCACCGAAGGCGTGGCCCTGAGCCATCGCTAACCGAGGCTCACCAGGAGGAAGGCCCGGACGATCCCGAGCCGACGAGCGGCATGTTGTCCGCGAATGTTCATTACCAAGACCTTGTGGCGGCTGAATCGGCCTTGGCCTAACCGGCGCGCGATTTGGTGATGAAACTTTTAGTCGTATTGAGGCGTTTATGTGCGCGGTTTGGGCTATAATGGCGATACGATCCGGAGGGCGGCATGCGGTGCGTCGGGCGCATAGCGCTATTGGGGCTGTTGCTTCTAACCTGTGCCACCGCGGCGCCGGCCTTCGCGGAGGCTCCGCGGATCGGGCAAATCAAGACTGTCTCCGGCGAGGCCTTTGTCGTCCGCGGCGGCGAGCGCCTGTCGGCCAAGATCGGCGACCCGGTTTACGAAAGCGATACGATCGAGACCGGAAGCGGCGGCACGATCGGCGTCACCTTCATCGACAACACGGTGTTTTCGACCGGCCCGGAAACGCAAGTGGCACTTTCCCAATTCCGGTTCGACTCCAGCAACTCCCACGGCGAGATGCTGGCCGATGTAAAGAAGGGATCGCTGAGCGTCGTTTCGGGCGACATCACCCACAGCACCCCCGGCGCGATGAAGATCCGGACCCCGACCGCCATTCTCGGGGTCAGCGGCACGACCTTCGCGGTCAAGGTTTATTGAGGGCGGGCCGATGCATCGCCGCGTCCTGGTCGCCCTGGCCCTCTTTACGTTGACGGGCTGCCCTCGGCAGGAACTCTACGTTGTCCTCCCCAATGCCGACGGCCGACCCGGCGCGGGCAAGATCAGCGTCAACGAGGGCAACACGAGGACGGTCCTCGATCAGCCCTTCGCGTCAGCCGAGACGCGTGGCGGCCAGCCGGCAGCCATCCCGCCCGACCCGACCGAGGCTCAGACGGTCTTCAAGCAGGCGATCGCCGCGCGACCGATGCTGCCGGCGCATTTCCGGCTCTATTTTTTCCTCGATACCGCGCTGTTGACGCCGGAGTCGGGGTCTACCTACCGAACGGTTCTGGAGAACATCAAGCAGCGCCCGGCCTACGAGGTCGAGATCGTTGGCTACACCGATACGCTCGGCAGCGAGGCATACAATGCGGGCCTGTCGCTCGAACGCGCCGCAGCGATCCGAGACACGCTTGTATGGGGCGGTGTCGACCCGAAGGCGATCACAATCGCCGGGCGCGGCGAGCGGGACCCGCTCGTGGTTACCGGCGACCAGGTGCCCGAGCCGCAAAACCGCCGCGTCGAGATCACCGTCCGGTGAAAGCCGGCCTCAGCCGGGCGCAATCCGGCGGATCGCGAGCAGGGTGATATCGTCGGCCTGCTCGGCATCGTCGGCAAAGCGGCGGACATCGTCGAACGCGCTCAACACAATGCTCTCGGCACTCTCGGCCGGCGCGGTTTCCAACAGGGCGGCAAGCCGGCCCGCGGAGTAAAGCGCGCCCATCTTGTCCTGCGCCTCGGTGACCCCGTCGGTGTAGAGCAGCAGAACCTCGCCCGGCTCCAGGCAGTCGCGATCAAGCGGAAAGACGAAATCCTCGACGGCGCCGAGCGGCGGCCCGCCTTCCGTCGCAAGCTGCCGCAGCTTCCCGCCAGCGCGGATGATAAAGGGCGAATCGTGCCCGGCGCTGGCATAGACGATCTCGCCCGAGGCAAGGTCGAGGATTCCGGCAAAGGCGGTGACAAACATCATGTCACCGCCCTCCTCAGCGAGATCGGTGCTGGCGGCGGCAATCTTGTTGTTGGCCTCGGCCAACACCTGGTCGAGCGCCGCTTCGTGCCGTGCCGACGCGTCGCGCACGACCTCCTTGGTCATCGCCATGAACAGCGCAGCCGGGATGCCCTTGCCCGATACGTCCGCGATCATGAAGAAGAGCCGGTTCGCATCGAGCAGCAGATAGTCGAAGAGATCGCCGCCGATGGAGCGCGCCGGCTCAATCCGGGCATAGATCTCGATGTCGCCACGTTCCGGAAAGGCCGGAATTCGATGCGGCAGCAGCCCGATCTGAATGGTGCGCGCGGCGGCCAGCTCACCGTCGAGCCGCGCCTGCAGCTCGCGTTCCTGCTGCAGCTCGGCTTCGAGCCGCCGCCGCGCCCGCTGCGATGCGCCGAGCGAGCCCTGCAGCATCGCGCCGAAACTCGCGAGCGTCGCGGCGGCGGGATAGACGCCATCGACCAGCAATCCCGCGAACCGAAACAGCGCCAATTCGCCGCCGAGCAATGCCACGGCGGCGCCGGCGGACAGAACCGCCGCCAGGAACGGCCTGTCGTAGCGCAGCGGCCAAACCATCGCCAATCCGCCGAGCAGTAGGGCGGCGAACTCGATCCAAACGGCCATCGGCGGGCGCGCCAGCAGGTGGTCGGACAGTAGCGAATCGATCCATTGCGCATGAAACTCGATGCCGTACATCATCCCAAGCGGCGTTCGCTGCAGGTCGCCCGTCCCGACGCTGGTCACCGCCAGCAGCACGATCTTGCGGTTCAGCTCGGTGGGATCGAACGACTCGTCCAAGAATTGCGCGGCGGAGTAAGACGGGGTCCGTGGCGCGAAATAGACCCAGGCTGCCCCATTGCTGTCCGCCGGCGCGAAGCCTTGCCCGACAGCGACATCCAGCCCCTCGGCGGTGGGGCGCAACCGCGGAATTGCCGGCACTCCGGCGGCTACGTCGAGCACCGCGACCGCGAAGCCCGGAACGAGATTACCCTGCCGCATCGCGGCGAGCCGAAGCCGGCGAAATACGCCATCGACATCCGGTTCGGCGGTGATCGATCCGCCCGCTTTGGCCGACTTGGCGATTTCCGGCAGGCTCTCCACGATGCCGGAGTAGCGCGACAGCCCGGCGAGCGGGTCGCCCTCGCCGGAATGGGCCGGGCCGGCCTCCTTGTCGGTCAGCGCAAAGCCGAGGACGGTCGGGACTTTGGCGATCGCGTCGGCAAGCCGGCTCTCATTCGACGGCAGCTGCGAGAGGGCCTGCGAAATCGGCGGAGGCAAATCGGGAAGCTCTCTCGCCACCAGCGGCGGCGAAGTCCGGTCCGGCGCGGCAAACAGGATGTCGATACCGAGGGCGCGAGGATGCCCGGCGGCGATCCGGTCGATCAGCCTGGCGACGAGGGTTCGCGGCCAAGGCCATTGTCCGTATTTGGCCATGCTCTCATCGTCGATTTCGACGATCCGAACCGGAGATGCTTCGCCCAGCGTCGGTCTCGGAAAGATCGACTGCTCGAGGTCAAAGACACGCAGGCGCAGTTCCTGCAGAGGCACCGGGTCCACGATGCGGATCAGGACGGCAAGGGCGACGATCGCCAGCGCCGGCCTGCGCCCAGGAACGCGCGCGGCAGGCAGAACGGAAATCAAGGGGTTCGGTACCGGCCCAGCCGCGATGACGCCGCAGGCATCGTCTCAGACGGACAGCTCCAGCCCGTCATAGGCCGCGATCACCTCAACCTTGTGCCCGTCGCGGCTGATTTCCTCGAATCGGACCGTATCGGAGAACACGCCTTCGATCTTGGCGTCGTCATAGGCCGGCTCATGATGGAACATGATGAGCCGCTTCGCTCGCGCCAATTGCGCCAACTCGACCGCCACCAGATTGCTGGAGTGCCCCCAATCCTCCTTCACCGAGATCGCGTCGGCGAGCGAGTACATCGTGTCAAAAATCAGCACATCGGCGTCGCGGTAGAAATCGACGAAGGGGTAGGTCTCATCGAGCAGCTGCGCCTTGTGCTCGCAATCGGTGGTGTAGACGATCGCCTTGCCGTCACGGGCGAAGCGGTAGCCGTAGGAATCGCCGCTGTGGAACTGCTTGATCGCGGTGACCGAAAACCCAGCGACGTCATAGGGGACGCCGGGTTCGAGCTCGATGAACTCGATCGTCGCGCCAAGGGTGGCGAATTCGACCGGAAACGAGGGCGCCGCGTGCTGGCGCTCCAGCGCCTCGCGCAGGATCTTGTGGCAGCCGTAGATGCGCAGCCGGTTGCCCGGAATGTAGGCCGGCACGAAGAACGGGAACCCCATGATGTGGTCCCAATGCACGTGCGACATAAAGATGTTGAAGCTGTTCGCGTGACCGGGGCCGTGCTGGGCCAGGACGTGGTTGCCGAACTCGCGCACGCCGCTGCCAAGATCGCACAACAGATACTCGTCGCGGCCGGTCTCGATCTGGACGCAGCTGGTATTGCCGCCGAAGGTGCCCTTCACCGAAAACGGCAGCTCGTTATCGAGAAAGGCGTCGATCGCCTCGGGGGTCGACAGCTCGCGCTCCCGCGCAGCCAGAAGCGCGGCGCGGATCTTCGCCCGAACACCAGCGTGATTGAGCGCCACCGGCAGCGAGCCGCGCGTGCCCCAGAAGCGGACCCCGATCGGCGGGGCATTGGCGACCGCGGCCTCAGGCTGGTTCGACGGATCCCAGGCGGCAACCACCTCCTCGATCGAGCCGAAAGCCGGGATCACATGCTGAAAGCGGGCGATCGTGTAGATCTCATGCACCAGCGGGCTTAGCGCCGCCAGGGCGATGCGGCGGTCCTTCGGCTTCGCCTTGACCGCGGCCATCAGCGAGCGCAACCCGGCGCTGGAAATATATTCGATGCCGGCGAAGTCAACGATCAGGTCGGCCGTATCGGCGCCGACGAGTTGCAACAGCTTGGCCTGGAACACCGCGGTGGTCTGCGTGTCGAGCCGGCCATTGGGCCGCAAAACCAAGTAATTGCCGACGCGCGACTCGCCGATCTCCACACCGGATCTCCTCGGGGGCATTGTTGCCCGGGAACGTGCGGCGGCCCGGGACGTTCCAGACAGCCGGGACGCGACGCTGCTTGCGGCGATGTCGGTCGCGGTGCCTCCAACCCGACCGGCAATCTCACCAGCCCGCGTAAACCACCGTTGTAGCGGTGCCCGGCCCGCGCGGCAATCTGGATCGCAAGCGCCTTACTTTCAACCTCGCGCAGCGTCCCTCCGCAATTTGGACAACTCGACGCGGCAAACCGCACCGCCGCACCGGAAGCCTCTAGCGATCGCTGACTGGCGGCAAGCCCTCCTCGCGCCGCACCTCGTTGATGATCTGCAATACTCGCTCGCGATAGGGCCGGTATTGCACGCCGAACTCCTCGACGAGCCGGCTGTTGTCGATCAGGTAGTTGCCGGACAGCTCCTTGCCGCCGGTTTCCTTGTCGAAGCTGATTTGCGCGTCGGGCAGGAAGCCGCGCACCATCTCGGCAAGGTCGCCGAGGCTGATTGAGGTCCCGCCGGTGCTGTAGACCCAATGCTTCGGCTTGTCGGTCATGACGACGCGGGCGAACACCTCGGCGATGTCGTCGACATGGATCGGGCAGCGCATCGCGTCCTTGTACGGGAACGACACGGCTTTGCCGCGCGCGGGATTGGTGATGCAGAAGACATGGTCGACCGAACCGACGATCTTGTCGTTGCCGGTAACATTGGCCGGCCGGATCGCGGTGATCTCTAGCCCGTGCTTTTCGCGGTAATCCTGCGCCTGCCACTCATTGAAGATCTTGTGCATCGCGTACTGGACGTGGCCGTGCCGGAAATCCTCTTCGGTAACCACGCGATCGCCGTAGAACTTCTGCTCGCCGCTGACCGCCAGCGAGCTGGCGTAGACGACCCGGTTGACGCCGAGAATGCGCGCCGCCTCGAAGCAATTGTCCATGCCGAGGATGTTGAGCTTGAAGGCGAAGCGCGGCGGGTGCTCGCTGCCGAGCAGATAGGCGAGATTGACGACGCGCGAGGGCTTCGCAGCCGCCATTTGCGCCACGACGTCGCCGAACTGGGTGACATCGCCGCGCACCACCCGAACCTGCTTGCCGAAATCGCCGTAATTCGCGGTCTGCGGATTGATGTCCATGCAGACGATCTCCTCGCCGCGCTGGGCGAGGAGCGGGATGAGACGCCGGCCGATAAACCCGGTGCCGCCGATGATGAAGATGGACATGGGCGTCTCTCCCTCGATTGCGAACGCTGTTCAGGAACAGCCTAGACGCCTGTCCCGCCAAATGCGATCCCCCGATGCTGCACGGCAGCTCTAGCGCACCGGCATTTTGCGTGTTGAGGCGCAAGGCTGCGCCCGGATTGTCTTTGTAGGGCGGGTGAATCCGGCGAAAGCCGGAGCAACCCGCCATCGGATGCCGCCGCCCTGAAGAGGGCGGGTTGCGCTGCACTCCACCCGCCCTACACACTGGCCGCGCCAATCGGCCGAAATTCCCTCAGAGCAGGGAATTTTTCGCAATTTATCAGGGAATTCTGGTTTACGTGGGCGCTGTTTCGTGCGGCTTCGCGAGCCTTGCCGCGCAGCGCGTATCACTCAATTGCGAGTAATGGCAGCATGCTTCCGTATAACACAATAAATCCGGATTGTCAAGATAAAAATTGCTGAAAAGGATTAAGGTGTAGGAGAACGCCGTCCGGCCCTCGCTGGGCTCTTTAGTCGAAATCTTCGGCGAGGGCGGAGCGCACCGGCTCGGGCATCACCGCCATGTGCCCGTAATTGGGATGGTCGAAGCCGACGAGGACCTGAGTCCCGGGTTTCTTGAAGGCGGCGATCTGCCCCGGTGCAAACGGAAACCGGAGGAACTGCACCGAGGAGGCCTTGCCCTCGGGGCTGGTGTTTTCGCGGGTCGGGTCGGCCTCGCCGCGCACGCGCTGCCCGGGGACCTCGATGAAAGCGTGGTTTTCGATCCCGCCGAGCCGCGCCAGAGTGGTTTCCCGTCGCTTCGGGTCGTCGATCTCGAACATCACCGTCGCAACCAATTCGCCGCCCTGCGGGATCAGCGGGTTGTAAGCGGCCAGCTCATCGGCGATCTGCGCTTCGCCGCCCTTCTCGATGTACAGCATCTCCTGGACCTGCTGCCACATCGTGTCGAAATTCTCGAAATAGAAGGTGGCGAACGGCCCGACTTCGATGCGGCGGTGCTTTTTGAGTTCGGTGATGTCGCGCCGGCGCTCGCGCCGGATCTTGACGTACTCGTCCAGCGGCAGGAT
>Ga0209380_10000645_pt1 | contig 24539 bp, 22 predicted proteins | sample HubBroMetageWFT6_FD_188347 | JGI IMG/M metagenome (GOLD analysis project Ga0209380, IMG submission 188347) | Warmed and freeze-thawed soil microbial communities from the Hubbard Brook experimental Forest, New Hampshire - Hubbard Brook CCASE Soil... | ecosystem: Environmental > Terrestrial >... | reverse complement strand
GCGCGCAGCGTCAGGGCGATCTCCCCGGCCTCGATATCCGAGGCAAGCGCGTCGGTGATAGCTGCCGCCGCATGGACGATGCCGCGCAGCGGCGGCTGGTCCGTGCGGATGCGGTCGAGAACAGCACCGAGCGAGTCGGGATCGGCGACATCGCCGGCATAGATGCGAACCTCGGCGCCCAAGGCTCTGAGTTCGGCCGCTCGTTCGGCCGCACCGGGGGTCTCGGCACCGCGTCGCCCGAGTAGCGCGATCGATCCGGCGCCGTGCTCGGCCAGCCAGCGCGCCGCCTCGAAGCCGAAGCCGGCGATGCCGCCGGTGACGAGATAAGTCCCATCTTTGCGCAAGCTCGACTCGGCTGGCCGACTAAGCCGGATGCCGCGATTGCCGTCGGGAACAAGCACGAGCTTACCGATGTGACCGGAAGCCTGCATCAACCGAAACGCATCCTCGACCGCCGCGAAACCGAAACTGCGGTGCGCCAGCGGCTGGATCGCGCCATCTGCCAGCGCCGCCGATACCTCGCCTAGCAGCGAACGGGCGAGATCCGGTCGCTGGATCGGCAGCTGGTCGACATCGATCGCAAAATAGGAAACGTTCTGCCGCAGCGGCCGAAGGTGAATGCGGCGGTTGAGGTAGAAATCGCGTTTGCCGAGCTCGAGGAAACGGCCGAACGGCTTCAGCACCCCCAGGCTCTGCTCCATCGCCTCGCCGCTCAGCGAGTTCAGCACGATGTCGACGCCGGCGCCGGCGGTGATCGCACGCACCGAATCGGCAAAACCGAGATCGCGGGAATCGAGCACGTGGTCGGCCCCGACGAGGCTCAGAAAGGCGCGCTTGAGCTCCGATCCGGCGGTGGCGATGACCACGGCGCCGCGATATTTCGCGTATTGGAGGGCGGCGAGCCCGACACCTCCGGCGCCGCCGTGGATGAGCACGTACTCGCCTTCCGAGAGCTTGGCCAGATTGCCGAGCGCGTAGATCGCGGTCACAAAAGTAACCGGAATGGTCGCGGCGGCCGCGAAATTCGTCTCCGCCGGTATCGGCGTCACCGCAAGGGCCATCGTCGTAACGCGTGTGCCAAAGGCCGCCGGGGCAAAGCCGGCAACGCGGTCGCCGATCGCCAGCCCCTCGACCCCGGCGCCAACGGCACGGACGATGCCCGCGCATTCGAGGCCGAAGGTCGGCCCAGCGAAGCCGTCGATAAGCGCCTCCTCGGGAAGCAGGCCCATCGCCCACATCACGTCGCGGAAGTTGAGCCCGGCGGCATGCACCTCGATCTCGACCTCGCCCGGCCCGGGGGTGGGTGATGCCGCAAGCTGCCAGCCGAGCGAATCGAGCCCGCCGGACGGCTCGCTCGTTAGCGCTACCGCATCGGCCGGTACGGCCCAGCGCGGCGGCAGCCCGCGACGTAAACGCGAGACATGGCGCCCCGTAGGAGTCCAAACGATCTCGGTTTCCGGGGTTTCCGCCGCAAGCTCGCGCCCGATCAGATCGGCGCAGTCGGCGGGGCTCATGCCGGGTGGGATATCGATGAGGTGCAGCCTGAGCCGCGGCATTTCGTTGAAGAGAACTCGTCCAAAACCCCACAGCGCTGCTCCGGCGAGACCCGCATCGGCAGTCACCTGCTGGGCACCCGAGGTCACCAGCCAAAGCGGTATCTGGCGGAGAACCGCAGCGGCCGCGACACGAGCGAGGCGGGCGATCAGCTCGGCCGAGCGGGCGACCGGGTCATCCGACTCGTCGACCATCAGCAGCGCAATCTCGCGATCGTTCTCGCCTTCCGGCGCATCGTCCTCTTCCGACGCGGCGAACGCATCGGCATCGACCTCGCTGACCCGGTGCCCCGCCCGCACGAGTTGACCGCATAACACCGCGTCGTGGCGGCCGCAGTCGCCGATCAGGCTGATCGAGAAGCGCTGGCTCGGTTGGGCCGCCGGCGACGCGATCACAGCGGGCGCCCTGCCCCAAAACACCGCGCTGGGCCAGGGTCCAGACGCAATCGATGCCGCTCCTAGCGTGGCTAACCCGGAGACGGCCAACTCGCTGCGCCAGTTCTCGCCCGATCGCAAGGGTGAGACGGCGCGACCATCGGTCCCATCCAGCCACCACCCGGCATACCGGCCGAAGACAAGATCCCATAGCGCGTTGGGCTCCGGCTCGGCGGCGAGAAACACGCCACCCGGGGCGAGCATCGCCGCCAGCCTTGACAGATCAGCAGGATCGATCTGGAGGCGGGTGCAGCCATTGACCGAGACGATTACGTCGAAGTGCCTGTCGGCGACATCGTCTTCCTGATCGCTGGGCGACCAGCGGATCGCTGTCGCCCCGGCAACCGACGCAAGCGTAGATGCGAGCCGGGCAGCTTGTTCGGCATCGGGATGGGTCGCGGTGTAGAGGATAGCCGCCCCTGATTGCGCCAAGCGATCGAGCATTCGCCGCGTCGCGCCGCCATCGGCACCCAGTTCAAGCACCCGCAATGGCCGCCCGTCTGGCCAAGCCGAGGCGATCTCGCCGAGAGCGTCGGCAACCAGATCGATCGCGGCCGCACTTACCGGCGAACCGTGTAGCAAGTGCTCGATCATCGGCACCGGAGACGCCTCCGTCTCTGATGGCCCGTCGGCGAGTAGCCGCGGCAGGTCCTCAACCGCCGCCGCGATCAGAGCGAGCTCGGCGACCAATTCCGGCGCCTCGGCAAGCAGCAGGCGCCACACTTCCTCGATGCCCGGAAGCTCGTTGTCGTGGGCAAGCTCCCAGTTGCGGCCGACCTCGCGCGCCGCACCGAATCGCATCATCTGGCGAAGCAGGAAGTCGGCAAGAGCAGCCGAAGAGGATGAAATCGCCCCGGTCTCGATCAAATCCTCGATCGCGAAAGGCACTTCAGGATCGACCACGCTCACCAATGACCGATAGGCGACGGCGGCGATCAGCGCGTCGAGCAGCAATGCGCGCTCGGAAGGATCGACTGTTCTGTCGCGTGCAGCGCCGGCCAGTTGCGACAGCGTTGCGGCGATCCGGTCCAAGGTGGCAGGAGGCGCCGCCTCCGCGAGCGGTGCCGGGACAAGGTCAAGGCGTAAGGTGCGGTCGTCGGCCGTCGCCTTCCGTGTCAGTTCGATCCGCCGGAACCAGCAATCGGTAAGCTCGGCGACACTCCTTCCCGTCTCGTCGAAGAGAGCGATATGAGCCGAAGCCGATCGCGTGCCGACCCGGTTCAGCCGCACCCTGGCTTCACGCGGAGCCCGTCCGAACGGCGCGGTGATGCGGACTCGGCCGAACCGCCACGGCAGAAAGCTGACCCCCTCCAGCTGCGCGCCGCTATCGGCAATCAGCGCCAGCAGCGCCTGCAACGCGCCGTCGAGCAGCGCCGGGTGAACCAGATAAGCGTCGATAGGCTCGCCAATAACCGATGGGTCGAGAGCGGCGACGGCTTCACCATCCGCGATCAGCCCGATGCGCACGACGGTTTGGAACCGCTCGCCATAATCGAGCCCGAGCTGGGCGGCGAGCCGATAGAGGATTACACCGTCGATTTCCCGCTCCGGCGCGGTGCGCTCCGCCCGGCGCGGCTCGGGTCCATCCTCCGACGCGGTCACCAGCCGCGCCACCGCATGCAGCGTCAGAGGTCCGTCGGAGAGGCGTAGGTGACTGCGCAGCTCCCAGTCGCCGTCCTCCGAGGCGACGATGCTGCGCACCTCCCGCGGGTGACCTTTTTCGAAGGGCAAGGGTCGCCGCAACTCGACATCGACGACTTCCAGCGCCCGCGCGTCGGGCCGCCTGAGGCGCGCCGTCGCCAGCGCCATTTCGAGGACCGCGGCTGCCGGCAACACCGGAACGCCTTCAACGGCATGGTCGCCAAGCCAAGGCAGGAGCTCGGGATCGAGGTGATTGAGCCAAAACGGCACCGGGCCCTTTTGCCGGAAACCGAGGAGCGGATGATCGAAGATCGGGTCGACGAGATTGGCGTTCTCGACCGTGCGCTCAAACCAGAACCGGTCGCGATCCCACACGTAAAGCGGCAGACCGCGCGGATCGACGGGCCCATCGAAGCAGGCAGCGCCCGTGATGTCATGGCCGGCTACATGGCATTTGGCGGCAATTGCCGGAAAAGGATCCTGATCCGCCTGTTTGCGGGTCAATGTTGCCAGTACGCGCCCCTGCCCTTCGACCGACCGCAGCGCATCGTGGAGATACGCCTGCAGCACCGGGTTTGGGCCGATCTCGACGAAGATCCGGTATCCGGCCTCGACCAGCACGGCGGTCGCATCGGCAAAGCGGACCGGATCACGGATATTGCGCCACCAGTAATCGGCGTCGAGAACCCCGGCCGTGACCGGCGCGGCGGTGACCGTCGAGATCAGGCAGTCTCCCGGGGCCTGCGACCACAGACCGGAAAGCTCGCCGAGGAGATCGTCGCGGACCGGGTCCATCGCCGCCGCGTGGAAGGCAAAATCGAGATCAAGGGCGCGAAACGCGATGCCGCGTCTGCGGGCTTCCCTGCCAAGCGTGTCGATCGCCTCGCTTGGGCCCGAAACGGTGACCGAATGCCCCGAGTTGATCGCGCCTACCTCCAGCGGACTACCGATCTCGGCCAGCAATTCGTGGGTATCGGCGCCGCTCAACGCCAATGCCGCCATGCGTCCCGCACCGCGCGTGCGCTCCTGGTTGCGGCTGCGCGCGGCGACGACCCGCGCCGCATCCGGCAAGGAGAGCGCCCCCGCGGCCCACGCGGCGGCGATTTCGCCGACGCTGTGGCCGATATGTCCCGATGCTTCGACTCCCAGCTCTCGCAAAACCGTCGCGATGCCGACCTGGATCGCGAACAACAGCGGCTGAGCGATGTCGGCTCGGGTGAGGCGCTCGGCATCCACGCCCCCCTCGATCAGCTCGGCGACCGACCAGCCCAGCGCTGGCCGAAGCGCGATATCCGCCTGCGCGACGGCCGCCCGGAACGCCTGGCTGCCACGATAGACATTACTCCCCATCCCCGCCCATTGCGCGCCATTGCCGGAGAACACGAAGGCGAGCTTGCCCTCGCGCACGGCGGTTCCGGTGATAACCGCGGGATTGGCCGCGTCGGCGACAAACTCGCCGAGCGCGGCGACGGTCTCAGCCACGTCCTGGCCCGAAGCGACGAGACGCTCGGCGTGGTGATCCCGCCGGCGCGCCGCCGCCCGCAACAACCAAGGTGCACGCTCCGGCGGAGCAGCGGCGAGGGCATCGTGCCAACTCTGCGCTAGGGCGCGCAGCGATGTCTCGGTGCGCGCCGAAATCACCAGCGGCGGTGGCGCAACGATTTCCGACTCTGGCTCCCGCTCCGTCCCCGGCTGCGGCGGTGCTGCCAGCAGCACGTGAGCGTTAGTGCCGCCGAACCCGAACGAATTGATGCCGGCGAAGTTGCCGGCCACGATCGGTTCCACGCCGCTAACGAGGCGCAGATTGAGCTCGTCGAAGGGGATCTTCGAGTTCGGCCTGTCGCAATGCAGGCTGGGCGGTACGACCCCGTGTTCGAGCGCGAGCGCCGCCTTCAGTAGCCCCGCCATGCCCGATGCAGGTTCGAGATGGCCGATATTGCTCTTGACCGAACCTATGGGCAGCGGCTCGCGGCGGCCTTGGCCGAGGGCATGCCCGACTGCGGTCGCCTCGATCGGATCGCCTGCAGGGGTCCCGGTACCGTGCATTTCGAAGAAGGCCAGATCGTCGGCGGCGACACCCGCCCGGGCATGGACCGAGCGGATCAAACCGGCCTGCGCCGTCTCGCTCGGCATAGACAAGCCGATCGTGCGACCGTCGGAACTGATCCCGGTACCGGCGATAACCGCGCGGATCGGATCGCCGTCAGCGACTGCCTGTCGCAGCGGCTTCAGGATAATCGCGGCGCCGCCCTCGCCCCGGACATAGCCGTCGGCGCGTTCGTCGAAAGCAAAGCACCGGCCACGCTGTGACAGCATCGAGGCGCGGCTGAAGCCGATGAACGGATAGGGCGCGAGCAGCAGGTTTATGCCGCCGACGATCGCGCTTGCGATCCGCTCGCTACGGATCGCCTCGCAGGCCTCATGCAACGCCACCAACGAAGACGAGCAGGCGGTATCCACCGTCAAGCTCGGGCCGCGCAGGTCGTATACGTAAGAAATGCGGTTGGCGACGATGCTGAGTGTGCCGCCAGTCATGAAATAGGAATCGGCGCTAGAGGGGTCGTCCAGGCGCAGATCGCGGTAGTCGGTCGAAGAGGCGCCGATATAAACGCCGGTGGCGCTGCCGGCCAGCTTGGCCGTCGTGATCCCGGCATCCTCCGCGGCATGCCACACTAGCTCGAGCATCAGCCTTTGCTGGGGATCCATCTGCGCCGCCTCGCGCGGCGAAATGCCGAAGAATGCCGGCTCGAAGAGATCGACATCATCGAGAAGGCCGGCAGACCAGGTATAGCTCTTGCCCGGCTCGGCGCGGTTGGGGTGATAGTAGAACCGGGTGGACCAGCGTGCGGGGTCGACTTCGGTCACCGCATCCGTGCCGGAGCTGAGAAGCTCCCAGAACGCCTCCAGCCCGGAAGCTCCAGGAAAGCGGCACGAAGCGCCGACGATCGCGATCAACCCGTCACTCATAGCGGTGAGATAAATTCAACCCCCTGGCGAGTAAAATCGGGTGACGGCTCGCTGCCACAGCCCATACTTCATTACACGCCCTAGCCCACAAAGGCCAGTTTTTGAGGTCGGGAGCACCGTCTGGCGAGGACGCAAATGGGCCGCATTCGCGGAAATCGTCGAGCCGCGCGCCGGCTGCATGTAGCCGGTGGTACCCCAAGCGTCCGTACACGAGCAATCCCCTGACTCCGGTATTCTAAAACAACGATCACCGGCTTTGTTGGAAGACAGTCGTTCTCCGGTTCGACGATCGTTGTAAATCCTCCCGTTTTCTCATCACATCCGCTAAACACTGCATCCGGTCCTATTGTTTGATCTACGCTTTCTTTGTCCATTCGATGCGAGAGGTCGATTGCAACGAATACAAGGTCGATTTTCGCGTAGTTGAACTCCTTGACGGGCGCGGAGGTTAACGGACACCGTCTCCAAATTCAACCGCCGCGTCGTCAACAACGGAGTGTGTCGACAGCTATAGGCGAGCACCCCGCAGGCCCTCGCGGAAACCGCTACTAAGGCACCGGCTCGGCCTGAAATCGGCCCTTCCAGCTACCGCCGCGACCGCGCCAGAACAGAATCGCCGAACCAACCGTCGCTGCCGTGTAGAACAGCGCGATCGCCGGCAGCAGCGGCGCCAGCACCGCCGGGCAACGATAGAGCCGCAGGATCGGCAGAAATGCCAAGCTCATGCCGAGCCAAGCAGCTGCCCCGAATACTCGCGCGCCAGTTGAACCGGAGAGCAGTAGCAACGGCGGCGCCGCGTAGATAAGGCCCATCCCCGCCACCGTGCCGAGAAGAGCGCCTCCCGAATAGCCGAGCTGCGCGAAGGCACAACGGGCGATCATTTCCCAGATCGTTCTCCAGCTTGTGTATTCGCGGATGCTGCAGGTGTCCTTCGTGGCGCCGAGCCATATTCGGCCGCTCGATTTGACCAGCCGGGCGAGAGCGCAGTCATCGATGATCTCGTGCCGGATGCTCTCGATCCCGCCGATCCGGTCGAGGGTATTGCGGCGGAGCAGCATGCACCCGCCCGCCGCGGCAGCAATGCGGCTCGCCCGATCTGCCACCCAGCGCGGCGGATAAAGCTTGAAGAAGAAGAAGACGAAGGCCGGAATCAGCAGCCGCTCCCAGACGCTCCGGCAATTGAGCCGAACCATCAGCGATACGAGCTCGTAACCGCCCGCCTCGGCGCGCGCCACCAACTCGCCGATGTTGGTCGGCGAATGCACGATGTCGGCGTCGGTCAGCAGCACGTAATCAGGCTCAAATCGGCGAGCGATCTCGATGCCCTGACGCACCGCCCATAGCTTGCCGCTCCAGCCGGTTGGAAGCGGTTTAGACGCCGCTATCGTCAGACAGTCGGCGGCGCCAGCCGCATCTGCAGCCGCGGCGGCGATCGCGGCGGTGCCGTCGCTGCTGTGATCGTCGACCAGGATTATGTGCAACGCGCCGACATAACGCTGCGCGAGCAGGGAGGCAATCGCTCGGCCGACGACCTCGGCCTCATCGCGCGCCGGGATGACGGCAACCACCGACCGCGGCGGCGGCGAACCAGGTATCGCTTCCGGGCGAACCCGCCAGAAGCCGCCACGGAACGCGATCAGATAGAGCCAGACCGCGGCCGTCGCCGCGCCGATGAATATTGCCGTCATCCCCCCCACCCAACGATCTTGATGCTGTTCCCGTAACGGCGATAACTGCCCCAAGCGCCGTTATGATAAGGCGGCGGACTTTTGGCGGGAACCCCGATGACTATGGACGCCCTGAAGCGCGAGACCGCGACGATCAACTATTCGCGCGAATTGCCCTTGGCACAGGGCCTCGGCCACCCTCTCCCGCGGTGCGGGAGCAGGGCTAACGGCGCCGACCTGCGAACCCTCTCCCGCACGGCGGGAGAGGGGGGGCCCGCGCCACGGGCGCGGGTGGGTGAGGGTCGCGCTACTCCGCGGCTTCCTTGACTTTCGCGGGGAGCGGTTCGGCGCCGGTCCAGGGGTGCTCGGCGACGTCGAACAGCACGCCTTCCGGGCCGTAAAGCTTGACCTCGAACCCGCCCGGCCCTTCGGCGGTGGTGTCGAGGTAGTGCCGGCCACCGAGCCCCTCGACCTTTTTCGAGGCGGCATCGACATCCACGACGAGGACACCGAAATGGTGCAGCCCGGTGTAGTCCATGCCCTTGCCGATCTGGTCGCTCTTAAAGCGCAGGATCGCCAGATCGATCGTGCCGTCGCTCAAATGATGTCCGTAGGCGAGCGGGCCGTCGCTGGTGCGGACGAGTTCGAAGTCGAACGCCTGTTTATAGAACTCGGCCATCGCGTCGGGATCCTTGCAGGCGATGGCGAGGTGGCGGAGCTTGGCCATTGGGGGTGCCCCTACTCTGCCGCGGCTTTGATCGGGACGGGCAACGGCTCGGCGCCGGCCCAGCCATGCTCGGCGATGTCGAACAGGACGCGCTCCGGCCCGTAGAACTTCTTCTCGAAATAGCCGGCCTGGTGCCCGTCCTGCCCCTGGTCGACATAATGCTCGGCGCCGAGGCTCTCGAGTTTCTTCGAGAACGCGTCGACATCCTCGACCAGGACGCCGAAATGGTGCAGGCCGCGGTAATCCATGCCCTTCCCGAGCTGGTCGGTCTTGAATTTCAGAATGGCCAGGTTGAGGGTGCCGTCGGACAGGAACACGCCGTCGGCGAGATGGCCGTTCGGCCGGCCGACTTCCTTGAACTCGAACGCCTTTTTGTAGAACTCGGCCATCGCCTCCGGGTCTTCGGCGGCGATCGCGATGTGACGGAGTTTCGGCATTGCAACTTCCTCCCGTTGCGGAATACGGCAACTTAGCACGACCGGCGGTTCATCTCGAAGTGCCACATAGCGAATCCAGCGAAATGCCGGCCAGACGCTGCGCCATCGCCTTGCCGACCCGGCTCAGCGCCTCGTCGCGGGGAAACAGCCCAAACCGGTCGAATTCGGGCCACTCCGTGCCTTTCCAGGAAAAGCACGAGGCGCAAACGAGCTTTTGCGGGTCCGGCATTTCCGCCGGCCTCCAAACAAAGAGCGCGAGGTCCTTGCCGGCGCGATAGGGGAAGACGCCGAGCGGCTTCAGCTCGGCGTCGGGCGCGGTCAACCCGGTCTCCTCGAACAGCTCGCGGCGGGCGGCGGCGGCGAAATCCTCGCCCGGCTCGGCCACCCCTTTCGGGATGTCCCAGCGCGGCGACCGCGTCGCATGCCCCAGGAGGATGCGCTCCCCGTCGGTGACGATGACGCCGCAGCTGGTCGTCTTTGCGCTCACCGCGACAGCCCGCCCAAAACGCCGCCGTAGAAGGTGCCATGCTGGTCGTTGTCGCTGGCCTTGTCCCGATCGGCGCAGCCGGCGATGCCAACAAGCGCTGCCAGCAACAGAACCAGTGCCAAGGCGTTCATCCGCCGCATCACATTCCACCGCTGCCGCCGCCACCGCCGCCGGGCTCGCTGTGCACCGGGCCGCTGTGATCGCCCGGCGGCGGCTGATAGCCAACCCCGCCGCAGCCGGCAACGATCATGCAAGCGACCAGCGCCAGCAGGCGCATGTGCGGCGCACCCACGGGAAACAGCAAGCCGTCGCCCTCGCAGCGCGCGATGTCCTCGTCAGAAAGCGTCTTTTCCATTCGGCTGCTCCGTTGGTCCGCGGAAAATAGCGCGTCGACGGCCTGTTTGTCATTGCGAGGAGCGGCGGCGACGAAGCAATCTCGCCGGCAGTGCGCAACCGGCACCAGATTGCTTCGCTGCGCTCGCAATGACAGCCTGCGGGGAATGACATGACCGAGGAGATGCGCTGCTACCGGCCGCTGATCATGGGGCGCCGCGGCGCCGTCGCCGCCAACCATCCGCTGGCGGCGCAGGCCGGCCTCCTGGCCTTGCGCGCCGGCGGCAACGCGGTCGATGCCGCGGTCGCGACCGCGCTGGCGCTCGCGGTGGTCGAGCCGATGATGTCGGGGCTCGGCGGCGATGGCTTCTACCATGTGTTCGACGCCAAGACCGGCCGCGCCACCGTGTTCAACGGCACCGGCCCGGCGCCGCAGGCCGCAACGCCCGAGCGCTACGCCGGCGGCATCCCGCGCACCGGGCCGCTGTCGGTGTCGCTCCCGGGCCTCGTCGCCGGCCTCGGCATGATGCACCGGCAATTCGGCCGGCTGCCGTGGCGCGATCTCTTCGCCGAAGCCATCCATTACGCCCGCGACGGGTTTGCCGCGACCCCGCATTACCGCCATTTCGCCGCCGACCACACGAACACCTTGCGCGCCGACCCGCGCAGCGCCGCCGTCTTTCTAACCGACGGCAAGGCGCCGGCCGTGGGCACCGCGATCGTACAACCGGACCTCGCCCGAACCTTGGAAGAGATCGCCGATGAGGGCGCCGAGTGCTTCTACCGCAGCCGGCTTGCCCGCCGCCTCGCCGCCGCATGCGGCGAATGCGGCACGCTGGTCGCCGAGGCCGATCTCGCCGATTTCGAGGCCGAAACGCAGCAGCCGATCGCGATCGACTACCGCGGCTTTACCGTGCTCGAAGCGCCGCCGAATTCGACCGGCTTTGTGCTGCTGCAAGAGCTGAAGATCGCCGAAAATTTCGACTTGAAGGCGATGGGCCTGAGCTCGGCCGATCTCGTGCATGTCATGGTCGAGGCGAAGAAACTCGCCTTTGCCGACCGCGAGCGCTGGGGCGCCGACCCGCGCAGCCTCGATGCGCCATTGGCCGAGATCCTGTCCGACGAATACGCGGCGCGGCTTGCCGCCCGCATCGATATGCACCAGGCCGCCCCGACCCACGGCATCGCCGACGCGGCCGGCGACACGACCTATTTCTGCACCGTCGATGGCGAGGGCAACGCGGTCTCCGGCATCCAGAGCATCAACAGCGGCTGGGGATCGGGCGTTACCGCCGGCGACACCGGCATCCTGCTCAACAACCGCATGGCCTATTGGCACCTCGATCCGGGCCATCCGAATTACCTGCGCCCCGGCCGTCGCGTGCGCCACACGATGAACCCGCCCCTGGTGCTGAAGGACGGTAAGTTGTGGGGCGTCTTTGGCACCCCCGGCGCCGACAACCAGGTGCAGATCAATTTCCAGATTGCGACGGCGATGCTCGATTTCGGGTTCGACCCGCAGCAGGCGGCGGAGATGCCGCGCTGGACCTCGAACGTGCCCGGGCAATACGCGAATTACCCGCATGACGGGCCGGACGTGCTGACGATGGAACGGCGCTTTCCGGAGGAGGTGCGCCGCGAACTAGGCCGGCGCGGCCATCCGGTCAATACGGTCGGCGATCTCGAAGGCCCGTGCAGCGTCGAGGTCATCCGCCGCGATCCGGCGACGGGCATGCTCTCCGGCGGCTCCGACCCGCGCCGCGACGGCTGGGCCCTGGCGTGGTAGGCCGCTAATCCTTGTCGATGTTCCAGAACACGATCGGGCTTGAGTGCAGGATGCCGTGCACATTGCTGCGCGCGGCGTAGGGCGTAACGTACTGCCCGATCGGGATCGTCGGCAGCGATTCCCACAAGCGCCGGTGCAACGCCACCAGCGCCGCCCGCCGGGCGATCTCGTCGGCGGCGGTCATATAGGCGGCGCGCAGCTTTTCCGCCTCCTCGTCGCAGGGCCAGCCGAACCAGTTGCTGCGGCCGCAGCTGGAATCGATCGTGAAATTGGTGACCGGCGAATGCACGCTGACGCCGCCCGAGGTGGTGTGAAAGATGTTCCAGCCGCCCTTGTCCGGCGGATCTTTCTTCGCTCGCCGGGCCACCAGCGTCCCCCAATCGCTGTCGGCGATCTCGACGTTCATGCCGAGCTTGCGCAGATTGTTGGCGGTGACGTCACCGAGCGCGCCGATACTGGCGATCTCGTGGGTGTTGATCAGGACGATCTTCTCGCCCTTGTAGCCCGATTCCGCGAGTAGCGCCTTGGCGCGCGCCAGATCCGGCTTCTGGTACGGCTCCGAGCCGGCCTCGGTCTCGTTCGGGCTGCCGCAGACGAAGAACGAATAGCAGGGCCGCCACCAGCGCTCGTCGCCGAAGGCGGCGCTGAGGTATTCCTCCTGGCTGACGGCGAGGGCCAAGGCCTGCCGTGCCTTCGGGCTGTCAAACGGCGGATAGAGATGGTTGGGACGGATATAGCCGATCGAGGCGAGGCGCGAGGTGCGGTCTAGCACGACCTCCTTGTTGTTTTCTAGGACCGGGATCTGGTCGTTCGGCAGCTGGTCGATGATGTCGACCTCGCCGCGCTGGATCGCGCTCGATTTGGTGAACGGGTCGGGCAGCACGATCCATTCGACCCGGTCGACCTTGGCGATCTTCGCTCCGGCATTGCCGTCGGGCGGGTCGGAGCGCGGCACGTAATCCTCGTTCTTGACGTAGACGGTCTTGGCGCCAGGGTTCCACTCCGCGGCGACGAATTTGAAGGGGCCCGAGCCGATCGCGGTGGTGATGTTCTTGTAGGGGTCGGTCAGCGCGTCCTGCTCGCGCATGATGACCGGCGCGGTGCCGGCGCTGATCGCAAACGCCGTCTCGACAAACGCAAAGGGCTGCTTCAGGCGCAGCACGAAGGTCTTATCGTCAACCGCCTGGAATTCCTCGACGAACGGGGTCATCGCCTGACCCAAGACGTCGCGCACCATCCAGCGCTTCAAGGAGGCGATGACATCGCGGGTGGTGACCGGCTGGCCGTCGTGAAACTTGAGCCCCGGCCGCAGGGTAAAGGTGTAGACGAGCTTGTCGGGCGAGATCTCGTAATGGTCGACCATCTGCGGCTTCGGCTCGAGCTTCTCGTTCCAGGCGAACAGCTGGTCGTAGACCATCTGGCCGTGCATCAGCGTGATCGTCGCGGTCGTGGCGTAGGGATCGAGGATCTTCAGATCGGCATGCGGCACGACCCGCAGCACCTTTTCCGCCCGCGCGTCGGCGGGGATGAAGGCCAGCACCAGCAGCAGCGCCCAGCTTAGCCACAACCTCGCCATCGCAAGCCTCCATTGTGAGCCGCGCTCCTCTGCAAAACGGGTGCCGCCCTCGTTCATGGCCGGGCTTGGCCCGGCCATCCACGACATTGCAGTCGTTCGCACGGCGCGACAAACTCTCCGACATGGCCGAGGGGTGGGTTTACATCCTGACGAACCGTCCGAACGGAACGCTCTATATCGGCGCGACCGGTAATCTGCCGAGGCGAATCTGGTCACGAACCCGAATTGGGATGATCTGTACGACCAGCTGATTTGATGTCGCCGCCAGCGTAATGACCATGGATCGCAAGGGAGCCCTAACTGTGAAGCGCGTTCTGACCGGCCGGTTCATGCACGAGACCAACACCTTCAGCGTGCAGAAGACCGACATCGCGATGTGGCGGCGCCGCGACTTCCACCGCGACAACGAGATCCCGGCGGCGTTCCGCGGCACCCGCTCCGCGCTCGGCGCGACCTTCGAGGCGGCCGACAAATACGGCTGGACCCTAATCCACCCGATTTCGGCCAACGCCAACCCGTCCGGTACCGTCACCGACGACGCGTTCGAAGAGATCGGCGGCATGATGCTGCAGGCGGCGGAGCGGCAGAAGCCGATCGACGGCGTCCTGTTGCACTTGCACGGCGCAATGGTGGTCGACAGCTATGAAGACGGCGAAGGCGAGCTGTTGGCGCGGCTGCGGCGGATTCTCGGGCCCGACGTGCCGATCATCGTGACGCTCGACCTGCATGCCAACGTGACCCAGCAGATGGCCGACAATGCGAGCGCGCTGATCGCCTTTCGCACCTATCCGCATATCGACCAGTACGAGCGCGCCTGGCAAGGCGCCGAACTGCTCGTGCGCGCGATGAACGGCGAGGTCAAGCCGCGCACCGTCATTGCCCGCCGGCCGATGATCTACGGCCTCGACCGCGGCCGCCACCAGAAGGGGCCGATGGCGGAGCTGATCGCACGCGGCGAGGCGCTGGAAAATTCCGGCGAGGCGCTGGTCGCCAGCGTCTGCGCCGGGTTCAGCCGCGCGAACATCCGCGATGTTGGGCCGTCGGTCACGGTGACGGTCGATGAGCTGGCCGGGCCCGGCACCGCCCCGCCGGCGCAGGAAGTCGCCGAAGCCTTCATGGATTACGCCTGGGAGACCCGCGAGTACGAGAGCTTCACGCTGCTCTCGGTTGCGGAGGCGGTCGCGCGCGCCAAAGAGGGCAAGCCTGGCGACAAGCCGCTCGTCATCGCCGATTATACCGACAATCCCGGCGGCGGCGGGTACGGCGACGCGACCGCGTTTCTCAAGGGTCTCGTCGAGGCTGGCGTCGAACGCGTCGCGTTTCACGCAATCTGCGATCCCGAGGCGGTCACGGCCGGGATGCGCGCCGGGATCGGCATGCGGACGACGATCGCGCTCGGCGGCAAGACCGACCCGGCGATGGGGGGCGGCCCCTTAAGCCTGACCGGCGAGGTCACGCATCTGACCAACGGCAAATTCATCGCCTATGGCCCGATGGGCGGCGGGGTCGAGCGCGATTACGGGCCGTCGATGGTGTTCCGGGTCGGCGGTATCGACATCATCTGCATCACCAATAACGGCCAGGCGGTCGATCTCGGCCAGTTCACCTCATTGGGCATCGACCCGACCCGCTATTCGACGGTGTGCGTGAAATCGATGCAGCATTTCCGCGCTGCTTTCGAGCCGATCGCCCGCGAGGTGATCCTCGTCGATACCGGCGCCTTGTGCTCCGAGACCTACACGCCCGAACTCTTCGACAAGGTGCGCCGCCCGGTCTGGCCGCTCGACCCGGTCTAGAGCCAGATCCACTTAGATTCATCACCTTCAATCGTCATCCCCGGGCCTGACCCGGGGATCTACGTGGATGGCCGGGTCAAGCCCGGCCATGACGGATAGGAAAAGCGATTCGATCTGATCGGATACTGCTCTAGGGATCCCGCCGGCCGAGCGGATTGCGCGCTGCGGGATTGCAAGCCGCCGGATCGCCGCTATATTGGGCGCATATACCCTTAACGGAGACGCATCCGGATGGGCTCTCGTCTGGCCTGGTCGCTGCTGCTTGCCGCCGCCGCCATCCTGCTAATCACCACCGGCGGCCGGCAAACGATGGGCCTGTTCATCGCGCCGCTCGACCAGGCGACCGGCCTCGGCATCGTCTCGATCAGCCTGGCGATCGCCATCGGACAGTTCACCTGGGGCTTTGCCCAGCCGTTCTTCGGCGCCCTCGCCGATCGGTTCGGCCCCGGGCGGGTGATCGTCTTTGGCGGGCTGATGTTGGCGCTGGGGATGGCACTGATCCCGTTCGTCCGCTCCGAATGGGCGCTGATCGGGGTGCTCGGCATCGTCAGTGCCTGCGGTGCCGGCGCCGGCAGCTTTTCGATCCTGATCGGCTCGGTGCTGCAACGCCTGCCGGCCGAGCGGCGATCCTTCGCCGCCGGCTTCGTCAACGCCGGCGGCTCGCTCGGCCAGTTCGTCTTTGCCCCGACGGCGCAGGCGATCATTTCGGGCTTTGGCTGGGTGACCGCGATGTTCGCCGTGGCGGCGGCGAGCCTGCTGACCCTCCCATTGGCCTGGCCGCTGCGCCGCCGGGAGCCGGCCAGTGCGGTGGGAGCGGCCGGCACCGCGAGCGCGATGACCTTGCGAGAACAGCTGCGGGTCGCGGCGGCGGAGCCGAGCTATTGGCTCTTGCATCTCGGCTTTTTCACCTGCGGCTTCCACGTCGCTTTTCTGGTGACCCACCTGCCGGGCGAAGTCCGGCTCTGCGGCCTCGCGCCGTCGATCTCGGCCAATTCGCTGGCGATCATCGGCCTCGCCAATGTCGCCGGCAGTCTCGGCGCGGGTTGGCTCGGCGCCCGCTACCGGATGAAGCACCTGCTGTTCTGGATCTATCTGACGCGGGCGGTCGCCGTGCTGCTGTACCTGATGGTGCCAAAGACCGCGCTCACCTTCTACGTCTTCGCCGGCGTCCTCGGGATGACATGGCTGGCGACGGTGCCGCCGACGGCGGGGCTCGTCGGCAAATTGTTCGGCGTGCGTTATCTCTCGACCCTGTTCGGGCTGACCTTGCTGTCGCACCAGCTCGGCGGTTTCTACGGCGCCTGGCTCGGCGGCCTGGCGGTCGCCAATTTCGGCGATTACGGCTGGATGTGGTACGCCGACGCGCTGCTCGCGACAATGGCGGCGCTGAGCAACCTGCCGATCCGCGAGGCCCGGGTGGTGCGCGCCCCCGCCATCGCATGATCTCCGGCAACGGCGATCCCTGATGCCGCGAAATGCAACTTCCGCGGGCGCGGGGAACAGCCTTCGCCTGGGCGTCGTTCGGCGGACGAGATGCACCAATCGGTGGAGGATCCGATGAAGCATTCGTTGACCGCCATGCTCGCTATCGTTTCGGCCGCGGGTGTCGCCGGCATCGCCCAGGCGCAGACCACGGCTCCTTTGACGACCGCGCCTTCGCAGAGTTATCAGGGGACGGCGCCCTATAACCAGTATCAATCGACCGCCGCACCGGCCTACCAGACGGCGCCGGCAACCGCACCCATCGTTGCTCCGTCAACCGCGCCGCAGGCCAGCATGCAGCAGCCGACGGGAATGCAGCCGACGTCGCGTGACCCTTACTGGGGGCGCAACCTGACCCAGGACGATGTCCGGCAAGCGCAGCAGCAGCTTCAGGCCCAGGGCCTCTATAGAGGGCCCATCGACGGGCTGATCGGCAGCGGGACCAAGCGCGCGCTCGCGCGGTTCCAACGGCAGAACGGGTTGCCGATGACGGCGACGCTCGACGAGCAGACGATGCAGCGGCTGTCCGGCACCGCGACCCCGTCGGTCGGGGCGAGCACGACCCCGCCTGCGACGACGGCACCGCTCGGCGCCGGCGGCGGGAACTATAACGGCCAGAACGCCTACACCCAGCCGCTACCCCGCTGAGCGCTTGGCGTTTTTCGCCCGCCCGGGCCTTTGGACCCTCTCCCCGCTCGCGGGGAGAGGGTTTCTTTTGCGGCGCCGCGGGGAACACGGCCAATCCCGGCCCGTTCGCGTTGATATACGTTCCAAAACGTACGCTGGATCATGCCGTCCCGAGACGATGCCCTCTTCTTGACGCGTGCGGCGAACGACATTCGCTCGATAGCCAAGCAAGCGCCCGAGATCGCCGACGAATTGCGCGACATAGCGAATGATCTGGAGGCCGCTGCGCGGCGGAACAGGATGACCCACCGCGGTCTCGACGATAGTCGATCGGCGCAGCACCCCTGAGCCGTTGCCGATCCGGCCTCGATTGACGGGATGATCTCCGGCTAGCTCTTGCCCTTTGGGCCTTCCAGCAGCGCCCGGCCGGTCTTCTCGATGCGGCCGGCAATGGTTTTGCCGATCAGATGCAGGAGGGGCGGCAGGCCGAACTCGATCTTGATCGAATCGTCGTAGACCTCAATCCGGCCGTTGATCGTCTGCATCATCGCCGAGGCATGCAATTCGAGGGCATAATCACCCTCCCAGCGGTAATCCAGGCCGCGGACATAGGGAGCTATCTCGGCACGGATAGCGCCGATACCGTTGTTGATGCGCCGCTTCGCCTCGTCGCGCCCGAGACGGTGCGAAATCGTGACGGTAATGGGCTCGGTTGTGCCGATCATTGAATTGGCAAACGTCGGGGCGGTGCCGCCGCTCCCCTAGTTTATGATTCGCTCGACTTATTCGGCCGACCCCGATTGCAGCTGGATGTAATTTTCGATGCCGACGCGGTCGATCAGGTCGAATTGCGTCTCGATGAAATCGACCTGATCTTCTTCGCCTTCCAGCATCTCGCGCAGCATGTCACGGGTGACAAAGTCGCGCACGCTCTCGCAGTGGGCAATCGCCTCACGGAGCCGCGCAATCGCCGCGTGCTCCAGGCGGAGATCGCAGTCGAGGATCTCGCGCACGTTCTCGCCGATCAAGAGCTTGTCGAGATCCTGGAGATTGGGCAACCCATCGAGAAACAGGATGCGCTCGATCAGCTCGTCGGCATCCTTCATCTCGTCGATGGATTGCTTGTATTCGTACTCGCCGAGCTTGGTTACCCCCCAATGCTTCAGCATTCGGGCGTGCAGAAAATATTGGTTGATCGCGGTCAGCTCGTTTTTCAGCGCCGCATTCAAATGCTGGATGACGGTAGGGTCGCCGCGCATGACGGGCCTCCGCAATTCTCGGACTTAGGCCTAAACTGGAAGGCTAACACCGGCGCTGGAAAATCGATCAATCCGCGCCGGCGCCCTCTCCGAAACCCGCATCAGCGCCGTCCCGCAGCATTTGTCGGACGAAGGGGACGCATTTGCCGCATTGCGGCTGGCAGCCGCAAGCGCGGTAGACCATCGAGACCGATGGGGAACCTCCCGAGGTGTACGGCCGCAGATCGCGGTCGGTCAGCGCATTGCACAGGCAAACGTACATCGCCGCCTCGGTGGTTCGTAACGATCTGCAACGTAGGCGGGATGCGAATAATTCGCAACTGCATTCCCTGCATCCCAGCCATCCCGCGACCAACCGCCACACGCCGGCCAAAGCTTTGTTCGCCTGCCGCCGCGCCGCCGGCTATGCTCGCCGCAATCGACAATCGCAATGGAGGAGACCGCCAATGGCCGAGACGCCGACATTCGGACGCTACGCCGAAATCCCCTACGACCGGATGACTCCCGAGCAGCAGGAGGGCTACCGCTCGTTGATCGAAACACGCGGCCGGCTGCCCGGACCAAACAAGATCTATGTCCATAACCCCAAGCTGGTGAAGGTGATGGGGCCGCTCGGCGCCTATTTCCGCACCGGCTATTCGCTGAGCGAGCGGGAGCGCGAGATCGCGGTCGTCATCATCAACAGCAAATGGCATTCGGCCTACCCGACCAACGCGCATGAGCGCGCCGGCAAGGCCGCCGGGCTCCCGGCCGACAAGGTCGAGGCGATGCTGTCGGGCCTGCCGACTTCGTTCGACGACAAGCGCGAGCAGGTGGTCTACGAGATGGCGATATGCTTGTCGAATTCGCGCTGGGTATCGAAGGGTCTCTTCGATCGCGCGGTCGAGGCGCTCGGCCACGAGGGCATCACCGACGTGACCTGCTTGATGGGCTTCTACACCAGCGTGTCGATGACGCTGGCCTTCTATGACGTGCCGGCCGGCGCCGAAGGTATGCCACGCTGAGACAGACCGAAAAATGGTAGGGCGGGTGAAGCGGAGCGAAACCCGCCGAGATGCAGGCGGAGGGACTGCGGGTTACGCTCCGCTCCACCCGCCCTACCCTGCTGGAGGAAACACAAGATGAAGATCGTCGACGCACAGATCCATCTCTGGTCGCAGAACCTGCCGACCAACGCGATGCACCGGCAGATCCAATCCTATTCGGCCGAGGATTGCCTGAAGGAAATGGACGCCGCCGGGGTCGATGCGGCGCTGATCCATCCGCCGGGGTGGGACCCGAATTCGGGCGCCGTCGCCGAGGCGGCATGCGCCAAATACCCGAACCGCTTTGCCATCCTCGGCCAGTTCCCGCTCGACAAGCCGGAGAGCCGCGACCTGATCGCCGGCTGGAAGAACCGGCCGGGCATGCTCGGCCTGCGCTATGCCTTCACCCAGCCGCACCAAGCCAACTGGATGACCGACGGCACGATGGATTGGCTGTGGCCGGCCGCCGAGAACGCGGGGATCCCGATCGCGCTGATGGCATCGAACTTCCTGCCTACCGTCGCCAAGGTGGCCGAGCAGCATCCTGGCCTCAAGCTGATCATCGACCATTTCGGCCGCCAACGCGGGGGCAAGGACGACGAGGCGTTCGGCAATGTCGGCCAGGTCGCCGCCCTCGCCAAATTCCCGAATGTGGCGTTGAAAGCGACCGGAGCGGCCGGCGAGTCGAGCCAGCCCTATCCATATCGCAACATCCACAAATACATTCGGCAGCTTTACGACGCATTCGGTCCGCGGCGCTTCTTCTGGGGCACCGACATCACCCGTATGCCGTGCTCATGGCGCCAATGCGTGACGATGTTCACCGAAGAACTGCCCTGGCTCAAAGGCGAGGACCTGGAGCTGGTGATGGGCCGGGCGCTGTGCGACTGGCTGGGATGGAAGTTACCAGGGTAGAGCAGGGGAGGTTAGTACAAGCAAAGGTTGAGGATACTGAGGCAGCAGCGATGTCTCCTGTTCGGCGGCATACCGAATGATTACCAAGAATTAATCATTCAAATCCTAGATTGGATCAGGTGAACGACGAATGCATCCTGATCCGGTAACTTGGTCGACACGGGAACGGGCCGCTCGCTACCGCGAGCAGGCCGTGCAATTCGTAGAGATGGCGGATGCTACCGGGATCTCCGCCGCACGCGACCGGCTACTCGAACTTGCCCGGCATTACGACGAGCTGGCCGCGACCCTGGAAAGACATCCAGCCGTCTGAGAAGCGTTAGGGTTAGGGGACGCTCTCGTCCGGGTAGACGCCCCAGACATCCATGCGCCGCATCCAGCCGGTAACGTCGCCGGCCTCGACCCGGCACCACTGACTTTTGCATTCAACGAGCCGGGCGATAACTCCGGGCTCGACACGGCCGACGAGCGGTGCCGTGGCGTCGGGCTCGCGGTAAAGCGCCCGGACGCCGCCCTTGGCGACGACGACATAGCGCTTTCCGGCAACCATGTGCTCCTGCACCCAGCCCACCGTGCCGTCCCACTCGCGCACCCGGCGCCAGTGCTCGAATTGGGCGATGACCTCGACCGGCATGTCTTTGCGGATCAGTACCCAGTCGATCGGATATTGCGGACCCGGGCCGGTACGCAGATTGACCTTATCGGAATGGAGGCTGACAAAACGCGGCACCTTTAGGGTCGTATCGCTCTCGTTCGGCTCAGCCGCGCCCGCCGGCTCACGCCCCCAAATGAGCGCGAGCACACCAATGAACCACAACAGCGCCCGTGCCTTGGCCTGCTGGGCCACGCTTCCCCCTTGGCCCGCTTGACTGCTTTTCGCTTAAGGCCGGCCCGCTCGCTGCGTCAAGCGGCTCGCTGTGCCTGAGTCAATCCGCGGCGGCGGGTGCTGCCGAGCCACAGGTCGGGCAGTCCGGATCCTTGGCGATTCGGATACGATGGAAGCGAGCGTGCAGCGCATCGTAGATCAAGAGGGTGCCGTCGAGGCTGTCGCCGAGCCCCAGCAATTCCTTCAGGACCTCGACCGCCTGCAGTGTTCCCATCACCCCGGCGACCGCACCGAGGATGCCGGCCTCCTCGCAGCGGGGCACCATGTCGGGCGGCGGCGGCTCGCGGAACAGGCAGCGGTAGCAGGGATGGCCGGCGCCGAGATAAGGCCGAAAAGTCGAGAGCTGGCCCTCGAATGGCGACAGCGCCGCGGCGACAAGCGGCTTCTTCAGACGAAAGCATGTGTCGGTCAGGAGATAGCGGGTGGCAAAATTATCGCTGCCGTCGGCGACGAGATCATAGCCGGCGATCACCTCGGCCGCGTTGTCGGGACCGAGCCGCTCGGGGCGCGTCTCGATCCGCACGCCGTCGTTGACAGCGGTGAGCGTCTCACGCGCGCTATCCACCTTCAGCGCGCCGACATTGCGGGTGGCGTGCACGATCTGGCGTTGCAGATTGGTCAGATCGACCCGGTCGTGGTCGATGATCCCGATCGTCCCGACTCCGGCGGCGGCGAGGTAGAGCAGCATCGGCGAGCCGAGCCCGCCGGCGCCAATGACCAGCACCCGCGAGGCGAGCAGCTTCTCCTGCCCCTCCTCGCCTACCTCGTCGAGGATCAGGTGTCGGGCATAGCGCTGAAATTGCTCTTCGTTCAGTTCCATCGCTGTTCAGTCCAATCGCGGCAATGCCGACAGATGTGGCCCCGGGATCGCTTCTCGGCAACGCGGCCGATCACATGCCGGTCGAGCCGAACCCGCCGTCTCCCCGAGCGCCCGCCTCGCTGAACTCGGAGACCACGATGAAAAGCGGCCGCGCGATCCGGGTGAACACAAGCTGGGCGATACGGTCACCCGGGTTGATCACGATTTCCCGACCGTCGGCCGGATTGCGGTTCCAGGCCGAGATCAGACACGGCCCCTCGTAATCGGCGTCGATCAGCCCGACCGTATTGCCGAGCACCAGCCCCTCGCGATGGCCCAGCCCCGAGCGCGGCAGCACCAGGGCGCACCATTCGGGGTCGCCGATGCGGAAGGCGATCCCAGCCGGGATCAACACCGCCGGCGCCTGCGGCCGCAGCGTGAGCGGCGCGTCGAGGCAGGCATGCAAGTCGAGCCCGGCGGCGAGGCTCGATCCGTACTGCGGAAAGCCCCAGCCGGAAAGCCGCGGATCCAGGATCTTGAGCTCGACCTTCACCGGCAGTTGCCGGTCAGCGCGCGGCGAGCACGACAGCGATGCGCTCGGCGAGCCGGGACGCGACCTCCTGTTTGGTCATGACCGGCCAATCCTCGACCGTCTCGCCGTCGACGAGATGGATCGTGTTGCGGTCGCCGCCGAATACGCCGCTGCCGGACGAAACGTCATTGGCGAGGATCCAGTCGCAGCCTTTGCGGCGCCGCTTCTCAGTCGCATTGGCGACGACATTCTCGGTCTCAGCGGCGAAGCCGATGACCAATGTCGGGCGATCGTTGCTGCGCCGGGCAACCGTCGCGAGGATGTCGGGATTTTCCGTGAGGCGCAGCGAAGGTGGGCCCTTGCCATTCTTCTTCAGCTTTTGCGTGGCCACCGTCTCGATCCGCCAATCGGACACGGCCGCCGCCATGACCGCGACGTCAACCGGCAGATTGGCCTCGGTCGCCGCGAGCATCTCGGTCGCGCTCTCGATCGCGACGAACCTCACCCCGGCTGGGGTCGGCTCCTGGGTCGGGCCGGAGACGAGGACCGTCTCGGCGCCAAGCGCGGCCAGCGCCGCGGCGATCGCGTGACCTTGCTTCCCCGAGGAGTGGTTCGAGATGTAGCGCACCGGATCGATCGCCTCGCGCGTCGGGCCGCTCGTCACCAGCGCTCGGCGTCCGGCGAGGCGCCGGTCGTCGCTGAAGTAGGCTTCGATCGCCGCGAGGATCTCCATCGGCTCGGCCATGCGACCCGATCCGACCTCGCCGCAGGCCAAATCGCCGGCATTGGGGCCGACGCGCCGTATCCCGCGTGCCGCCAGGGTCGCGATGTTGGCCTGGGTCGCCGGGTGCGCCCACATCAGCGCATTCATCGCCGGCGCGACGAGGATCGGCTTGTCCGAGGCGAGCAGCGTCGTCGCGGCAAGATCGTCGGCCATCCCCGCCGCCATCCGAGCGAGCAGATTGGCGGTCGCCGGCGCGACGACCACGAGATCGGCCTCGCGCGACAGCCTGATATGCCCCATCTCGCTTTCGTCCGTCAGCGAGAACAGATCGCCATAGACCTTGTCCTCGCTGAGCGAGGCGACCGATAGCGGCGTCACGAACTGCGCCGCCGCCTCGGTCATCACGCAGCGTACCGCCGCGCCGCGGTCGCGCAGCCGGCGGATCAGCTCGAGGCTCTTATAGGCGGCGATGCCGCCCGCGATGATCAAAAGAATGCGCCGGTTCTGCAGCAAGTCGCACCTCCGCATCCGCTCTCACTCAATATGCTATCGCACATCGCGGAGCGCGAGGGTGAACCCCTAACATGCGGACCGACGTTGCGGAAACGTCTAGCCGCCTATGTCCGAAGGGTCCCGTGGACAAGGCTCGGCTCGCGGCGTTAGCCTGAAATCAGCCCGATGGGGCTGCTCCGACGGAAGCTGCAAAAAAGCTTTCGCGAGAATAGGAGGAAACGCCGTCAACCGATGGGATCCGGTGCGGTAGCTGAAACAAGAGGCCGCCTGATCGATGCCATAACAGAACCCTAGAACAACGTAACTTCGACCGGCTTCACGTTTCCGCACTCGTGCCCGTTCCCCTGGGTTGATCAATCTGGGAGAACGCCA
>Ga0209380_10000644_pt1 | contig 24540 bp, 18 predicted proteins | sample HubBroMetageWFT6_FD_188347 | JGI IMG/M metagenome (GOLD analysis project Ga0209380, IMG submission 188347) | Warmed and freeze-thawed soil microbial communities from the Hubbard Brook experimental Forest, New Hampshire - Hubbard Brook CCASE Soil... | ecosystem: Environmental > Terrestrial >... | reverse complement strand
ATTTGACTATCACGACAAATCTATCGAGGGCGCCCGCGCCATCGCCGCCAGAGAAGGTCTCGAGGTTCGCCTCAACTTTGGCGTCGCGAAGGCCAAAGAGTTTCCGGGCAAGGACTACGATTTGGTTACGATGTTCGATAGTCTCCACGACATGGGTGATCCGGTAGGCGCAGCAACCCATGTGCGCAATTCTCTGAGCGAGGATGGCACTTGGATGATCGTCGAACCGTTTGCCCATGATGAGCTAAAAGACAATCTAAATCCGGTCGGCCGCGTGTACTACTCTTTTTCAACGCTATTGTGCACGCCTTGTTCGCGTTCGCAGGAAGTCGCGCTGTGCCTGGGCGCACAGTCCGGCGAGAAGCGTATTCGCGAGGTGGTCACCGCAGCAGGCTTCAGCCGTTTCCGGCGAGTTGCGGAAACACCGTTTAACGTCGTCTATGAAGCTCGTCCCTGAGCCGTTCCGCTTGCCGAATTCAACCTGACGTTTGAATCCGAGCTGGCACGAAATCGCCATGCAGTAAGAGTCGGGATCGGCGACGTAGCCCCAGCTCGGCGGCTCCCTCCGCCGCGACGATTAGTAGACCATTTCGCGCGCGACCGCATCTATACTTTGCAGTCCATTCCATATCGATGAGGGCCAACTTGACACGACATATCGCCTCCGCCATCTTTTGTTTATCTCTCGCACTCACCACAACCTTTGCCCAAACTCCCCCGGCCGACGAGGGCCTGCTCTCGAACTCCGTCTATGTCAAAAACTGCGCGAAGTGTCACGGAAAAACCGCCGAGGGCCGTCATTTTGGTGGGCCTTCGCTCATCTCCGAAAAAACCGCGGCTGCCTCCACTGAAGACTTGCGCAACGCCATTGCAAACGGTAAAGGCCACATGCCCAAGTTCGCCGGCAAACTGACGGCGGAAGAAATTGACACGCTGGTCCGCCAAATCCAGGCGCTGAACAAGAAATGAATCGCCATTTGCGCCCGCTTTTTCTGGCGATGGCGGAGGATCTGACAAGGCCCTCACGACCTGTTCGGGTGCAGAACCTCCGTTAGAAGAAATTGCGGTGGTTCTAACTGGCTTCCACAAGCTGTCAACTCGGATAATCAACACTGCCCAGCAAGCTCTGTTTCGCCTATACTTTTTGCATGGGTTCTTCCGCCCCACCGACTCCCGGCACTGCCGAACCGCGACCTGCAACATTTACCCGCCTCAGCAATTTCTGGCAGCGCGTCAGCGAAGGCCGCCGCATCGACGACCTCTGGTCGCAATTCGCTGCCGACGCCCGCTCCAGCTACGGCTTCTACGGCAAAGACGTCGACTGGGATGAAGTCAACCAGCTCCCTCGTTGGAAGCGCCCCCTTCCTGTGGCCAAGCAACTCTTCTGGGCCATGATGAACAAGCTCACCCCGGCCCGCCGCGTCCTGCTCCTCGTCGCATTGGTCTTACTTTTTCTTTCCGGAATCCAAATCCAGTCCGGCCACAACACTGTTGAAATCAAATCCGAGTTTCTCTCGGCTCTTATCTTCCTTCTGCTTCTTTCGCTCGAGCTCGCCGACAAAATCACGATGAAGCGCGATCTCGAGATCGCCCGCGAAATCCAGGCTTGGCTCGTTCCTTCTACTCCGCCAGCCATTCCTAACGCTGAGGTCGCTTTCTACACCCGCGCGCAAAATTCCGTCGCCGGCGATTACTATGACGCCTTCTATCCCACCGCCGACGCCTCCTCCGGCGGCAAACTCATGCTCGTCATGGCCGACGTCGCCGGCAAAAGCGTTCCAGCCGCTCTGCTGATGGCCACGCTTCAAGCCAGCCTGCGCACCATCGCCTCCGAAGGCCTCCCTCTCAGCTCACTCACCACACGCCTCAATCACTACGCCTGCGCCCACAGCCTCGGCGGCCAGCGCTTCACCACCGCCGTCCTCGCAGAGTTCGATCCCACTACGCGCTGCCTTTCCTACGTCAACGCCGGTCACAACTCTCCCGTAATCCGCCGCGCAAACTCTTCCACCGAACGCCTTGAATCCGCCGCTCTCCCGCTCGGCATCACCTCCGAAGCCGCCTTCCCTTCCTCCGAAGTCACGCTGCAACCCGGCGACACGCTTGTCCTCTTCACCGACGGCGTCGTCGAAGCCTTCAACGCTGCCGGCGAAGAATTTTCCGACAATCGCTGGCTTAACATTATCCGGGGCCTTCCCGATCTCAACGCCCAGCAAACTCTGCAATTCCTCATGAAAAGTGTCGAAGATTTCGTGGGCGCCACCCGCCAGTCCGACGACATCACCTGCCTCGTCCTCCGCTGCTCCTGATCCTGACTGTTCACGTCTCGGAATCCTTCGCCGCCGCTGACCCATCCTTTACTTCCTATACCTCCTCTACTTCATTTACCTCCCTCCACAGGCGCATAATCATTCCGTGAATTCCCGCGAACTCGCCAATTCGGTTTGCGAAACTCTCCAGCGTCACGGCCACCAGGCTTTCCTCGTCGGCGGCTGCGTTCGCGACATCCTTCTGCATCGTGAGCCCGCGGACTACGACGTTGCCACCAATGCAACTCCGCAAGAGGTTCTGCAGCTGTTCCCCCACGCCCTCGATGTCGGCGCGCAATTCGGCGTCGTCCTCGTCCGCCACGACTCCATCAAAGTCGAAGTCGCCACCTTCCGCTCCGACGTCGGCTACTCCGACGGCCGCCATCCCGACCAGGTCGTCTATTCCCAAACGCCCGAAGAAGACGTCCAGCGCCGCGATTTCACCATCAACGGCCTCCTCATGCGTCATGACACTGGGGAAGTCCTCGACTTCGTCGGCGGCCGCGCCGATCTCGCCGCTAGGATCATCCGCGCCATTGGGGATCCTTCTCGCCGTTTCGCCGAAGACAAACTCCGCATGCTCCGCGCCGTACGCTTCGCCGCGCGCTTCGCCTACACGATTGAACCCGCGACCTTCGCCGCCATCCGCAAACACGCAAAGGAAATTGGCATCGTTTCCGCCGAACGCGTCCGTGAGGAGCTCACCAAGCTCCTCACGGAAGGCGCTGCCCGCCGCGCCTTCGAACTCCTCGACGAACTCGGCCTCCTTGCTGATTTGCTCCCCGAAATCGCCGCCATGAAAGGTGTTCCTCAGCCGCCACAGTTCCATCCCGAAGGTGATGTCTGGATCCACACCCTCCTCATGCTCGAAAGCCTTCCCGCCGGAACCTCGCCCACACTTGCCTGGGGCGTCCTGCTTCACGACATTGGCAAGCCCCCGACCTTCCGCCCTGTGTCCGAAACCGGCGACCGCATCCGCTTCGACGGCCACGTCGACGTCGGCGTCCGCATGGCCGATGACCTCTGCCGCCGCCTCCGTTTCTCCAACGACGACACGGACCAAATCAAAGCCCTCGTCGCCAATCACATGAAGTTCAAAGATGTCTCCCAGATGCGCCAGTCCACCCTAAAACGCTTCGTGCGCCTCCCCCAGTTCGACGAACACCTCGAACTTCACCGCCTCGATTGCCAGTCCAGCCACGGCAAACTCGACGCCTATGACGCCGTCCGCGCGTTTCTGGCCGAAACTCCACCCACCCAGGTCCGACCCCCACGATTACTTTCGGGTGACGACCTCAAAGATTTAGGCTATACACCAGGGCCAGAATTTCAGAAGATTCTGTCCACCCTCGAAGACGCCCAACTCGAGGAGGCCGTCCTGACCCGGGACCAAGCCCTCGAATTTGTTCGGAGACACTATCCTCTCCGTCAAATCGGCCGATAAGAAGCTCATGGTCAGAATTTCCTTGCTGAATTCTAACCTGTTCTGTATCAGTATTTTGTGGGATTGTTGCAAACTGAGACGAGCTATGCTAGGATTTGAGTCTTGTTGACTAATATTTTCTGAGGAAGGCTCTTGCATTATCGGACACCTTTTTCCGACCTTTTGCATCTAATCCTTCCAAGGCGGGTGATTCGCCCGCTTCGCGTTAGGGGAAAACATGGCTGATAAAAAACATTTTGTTCCAGATACTCTCGCAATCCTGCCTGTTCGGGATACCGTTCTCTTCCCAGGGGCAGTTCTACCTCTCACTGTTGGACGTGAGAGTTCGCTCGCCCTGGTCAATTCACTCTCGGGCGACGATAAGCTTTTGGGCGTTGTTGCCCAGCTTGATCCGCGGATCGAAGATCCTGCTGCGGCGGACCTCCACAAAGTCGGCACACTCGCCAAGGTTCACAAAACCGTGAAGATGCCCAACGGCAACGTCGTCGTCTTCCTGGAAGGCTTGCAGCGCATTCGCATCAATGAACTGTTGAGCCTCCGCCCGTTCCTTCGTGCAGCAGTGGCCTCTGAGCCTGATTTCACGGGCGAGAAGGATGCCGAACTCGAAGCCTTGCAACGCAACGCGCAAGACCTCTTCCGCGACGTCGTGAGCCACTCGCCGCAACTTTCGGACGATCTGCAAAACGCGGCAATGAATATCGACGATCCCGGCCGTCTTGCCGACTTCATCGCCGGCACGCTGCCGAGCCTTTCGACCCTGCTCCGTCAGGAGTTGATCGAGACCTCCAACGTGCGCAAGCGCCTCGAAATGCTCATTCGCGAACTCTCCAAGGAACTCGAAGTTCTGGAGCTTCGCAGCAAGATCAACGAGCAGGTTCAGGAGCAGGTCAGCCAGAACCAGCGCGAATACCTGCTGCGCGAGCAAATGAAGGCCATTCAGAAGGAACTCGGCGAAATCGACGACGCACAAGCCGAAATCGACGAGCTGCGCAAGAAAGTCGACGAAGCCGGCATGACCGTGGAAGCCAAGAAGGAATGCGACCGCGAACTGAAGCGCCTCGCCAAAATGACTCCGGCCTCTGCCGAGTACATGGTCTCGCGCACCTATCTCGAATGGATGACCTCTCTGCCCTGGTCCAAATCCTCCGGCAGCGCGGAAATCGACATTCATAAGGCCCAGGACATACTCAACGAAGATCACTACGATCTTCAAAAGGTGAAGGAGCGCATCCTCGATTACCTGGCCGTCAAGAAGCTTCAGCCAGGCATGAAAGGTCCCATCCTGTGCTTCGTTGGGCCTCCAGGCGTGGGCAAAACCTCGCTCGGCAAGTCCATCGCCCGCGCCCTCGGCCGCAAATTCGTGCGCATCGCGCTCGGCGGCATGCACGATGAAGCCGAAATTCGCGGCCACCGCCGCACTTATATCGGCGCACTGCCCGGCCAGATTATTCAGGGCCTGAAACGCGCCGAGACCAACGACCCCGTCATGATGCTCGACGAGGTCGACAAGCTCGGCCGCGACTTCCGCGGCGATCCATCTTCCGCGTTGATGGAAGTTCTCGACCCGGAGCAGAACTCTACGTTCCGCGATCACTATCTGGATGTGCCGTTCGACCTCTCGAAGGTCACCTTCATCGCCACGGCCAACTGGATGGATCCCATCCCGGAGCCACTGCGCGACCGCATGGAGATCATCGAACTCCCCGGCTACACCGGTGAAGAGAAGATCCACATCGCGCGCAAGTACCTGATCCCCAAGCAGGCCACCGAACACGGCATCAAGGAAGGCGACCAATTGGAGTTCACCGAAGAGGGGCTGCGCGAAATCATCCACAGCTTCACGCGCGAAGCCGGCGTGCGCAATCTCGAACGCGAGATCGCCACCATCGTCCGCAAACAAGCACGTCGCATGGCCGAAGGCAAGACGGAGAAGATGGTCGTCACTCCCGAAGTCGTGCGCGAATTCCTCGGCGTGCCGAAGTTCCGCACCGAGCGGGAAATCGACGAACGCGTCAAGAAGCCCGGCGTTGCCGTCGGACTCGTCTGGACGCCCGTGGGCGGCGACATCGTCTTCATCGAAGCGAGCCGCATGCGCGGTGGCAAGCAGTTCACCATGACGGGCCATCTGGGCGAGGTCATGCAGGAATCGATGACCGCGGCTCTGACCTGGACGCGTGCCAACGCCGAGCGCTACGGCATTGATCCGGACTTCTTCCGCAAGCAGGACATTCACATTCACGTGCCGTCCGGCGCGGTCCCGAAAGACGGGCCTTCCGCCGGAGCCGCGATGGTCACCTCGCTCGTTAGCTTGCTGACGAATCGCCCGGTGAAAAACCGACTGGCGATGACCGGTGAAATGACCCTCTCCGGCGTCGTGCTGCCCATCGGTGGCGTGAAAGAGAAAGTCCTCGGGGCAAAGCGCGCGGGAGTCACCCACGTGCTGCTGCCGGCGGACAATGAACCAAACGCCGTTGCGGATCTTCCGCCGGATATTCTCGGCGACCTGAAGATCACCTACGTCCGGACACTCGATGAGGTCCTCGAGCACGCGCTCGAGAAGGACCCCATCGCCCCGGTGGTCCCCGAACCGGAGCCAGCACAATCCGCGGTCGGCGATTCACCCAGCGCCGTCCACTAATCGAAACCGAGGCAACACACTTGTAGCGGCCGCCTTCTGAGGCGGGCGCCTTCAAGAGCGATAAAACAAGAAAAGGCCCGGCCAAATGTGCCGGGCTTTTTTCTTTCTCGTCTTGCTCTTCCGTACAGGCTGAGAACTCTCCAACTACTGCTAGTATGGAAACTTCTCATGCCGTCCAATTCGAAATCCAAATCACCCGCCAGCGACTTGGCTACGCTTCTTCCCCAGCGCCTCAGCGAAGCCCTCCTCCGCGAACGCACGATCCCCCGCTTCGTGGATTCCTATGTCGTCGAACACGGCCGCCACAGCCTGCAAGTCCACGCCGTCCTCTACCGTGATCTTCAGAATCTTCTCCAGCGCGAAGCGCTGCTCACTGTCACCGCGCGCGCCCTCGAAATTGTCACCCGCGGCCTGCATACCGATGACGACCGCAAAGCCAAGCCTATGACCCGGCAGGAAGCTTCCGCCTTTCGCCAGAAATTTCTCGCCGGCCTCACCCGCCACCAGCGCTGGAACGTCAGCGACGCCCTCGATTTTCAGTCGGATCTAAAGATGTACGAAGACCTCATCGCCCGCGCCGCCAGTTCCCGCCGCCCGCGCAAACCCTTTGAAGCTGCAAATCATCCCTTCGTCGACCGCTGCGCCTTCGTCCTCGATTCGTCTTTCCTCGAAAAAGCCCGCCTCGCCGCCAGCCGCACCCTCAAGGATTTGGAAACCCTCTCCGCGCAAATCGTGGAAAGAACGCGCAACGAAGTTTCACGATCAAAGCCACAGCCGTCTCGTTAGCGCGCCGTCTAGTGGCACAGCCACCTCCGCCCCATCCCGCGCATTTTGCGGGATGATTCCTGCCTGGCCTGAGCGAAGCCGAAGGGGCTGTGCTCTTGGGTTGCTCCTGCCTCTGTAGGGCCCGTGTTCTAAAGCAGGCCGCGTTCTCCGTTAAACTACCTTCTGTACTTCCACCGCCGTCCCATACGCCAGCACTTCCGTCACTCCCTGCATCACCTCGTTGGCGTCATATCGCATGCACACAATCGCATTGGCCCCATGCTGTGCCGCATGCTGCAGGAGAATTTCATACGCCTCTTCCCGCGCCTTTTCGCAAAGCTCCGTCAGGATCGAAATGTTTCCGCCCACAATCGTCTGAATTCCCGCCGCCAGATTTCCCAGCACGCTCCGCGAACGCACCGTAATCCCCCGCACGATCCCGAAATTCCTCACGATCCGGTACCCCGGCAATTCGTTCGCTGATGTCACCATCGAACTATCCACTCGGCCTGTCATGTTGTTCTCCTTGTTTTGCCGCTGTTTACCGGTCCGATTCTACCCCTCCACAAGGCGCTTCCGGCAGCCTTTCCGTTTGTTATGCTCGGGTTGCGTGGAGACTCTCTTCGAATTTCTGGCGATTCTCCAGATCGCCGCGGGCCTCTTCTTGCTTTGGCAGGGTATCCAGTGGCTCGCCTACGTGCGCCGCCGCTTGCGCACCGACCCGGGCTTTTACGCTCCCCGCACCGCTGTTCTCTGCCCTTGCCGTGGCATGGAACCCGGCCTCGAGCGCAATCTCGTCTCCCTCTGCGAATTCAATCACCAGAACTTCGAACTCTTTTTTATCCTCGCTTCCGAAAGCGATCCCGCATACACGCTCGTCAAGCGCGTTGCCGCATCCTCTCGCGTCAAAGCTCACGTCATCATCGCCGGCAGGCCCACCAGCTCGAGTGAAAAGGTCAACAATCTCCGCGTCTGCATTGAACAGCTCCCGCCCGATTTTGAAGTCCTGGTGTTCGTTGATTCCGACGGCCGCCCCGGCAAGACCTGGCTTCATCACATGGTCGCGCCGCTTGCCGACTCCCGCATCGGCGCCACCACCTCCATGCGCTGGTTCATTCCCAATAACAACGCTTTTCCCAACGCCCTTCTCGCCGCTTGGAATGCCTCCGTGGTCACTATGCTCGGCGGCCACGCGAACAATTTCTGCTGGGGCGGCGGCACCGCCATTCGCCGCGCCCTCTTCGAAGAGATGGGAATGCTCGACGTCTGGCAGAACTCTTTCAGCGACGACTACTCCCTCACAATCGCCATCGAAAGAAGCCGTCGCCAGATCGTTTTTCTTCCCGAGTGCCTCACCCCGTCCTACGTCCAAACCGATTTTCCAAGCCTCCTCGAGTTCACCAACCGGCAAATCAAAATCACGCGCATTTACCGCCCCAAAATGTGGGCCACCGCTTTCGCAACGCATTTTCTCTTTTGTTTCACTCTTCTCCTCGGCCTCTTTGTCGCGCTCGACCTCACTATCGAATCCCGGCCGTCCTCTCAGGTCGTCACCCTCCTTGTTCTTCCCCTGCTTCTCGCGGCCTTTCGCGGCGCCTTGCGCGTGATCGGAGTTACGGAAGCAATTCCCTCTTGCCGCGCGGAAATCATGGCGCAATCCTGGATTTACATTCTGGTCACACTTCTAGTTCCATTTTTGTACTTGATCAATTTCTCTGCCTCGCTATTCGGCCGCCGCATCACATGGCGCGGCATTCAATACGAAATCATCTCGCCCGACCAGACTCGCGTCCTTACTCCATGACCTGTGGAAATCTCGCCCTGCCGGAAAAAATTTCGATTCCCGGGCAATTTCTACCTTCCATCCATTGGCTCCTTTCGGCATAGCTCTCTCTAAGTGATTGACAATCCAACCCCTGTCAAAACTTACAGTCCGGCCAACTGGTTGCATGGCTCTACTTCGGTCAGGTGTAACTTTCGCAAGCTATTGACGAGGATCCTTTACTTTACCCCAGAGGGTTTCTGAGGGATTTTTTCCTCTGGCGTATATGGGCCTGATCCAGTCCTACATCCTTGTCGCTTGCTCGGTCATTCCGGCCGACCTCAATAGGAGGTTATTGAGGGTCAAAATCCAACAGGATGGCTTCGGTCCCACCACGAGGCACAATCAAGAGGAGTGCACGTGAAGTTGATCCGCAGAAGTCTGGCGACGCATTCGCTGCCCCAGCCAAAATACTCTTCACCAAACAGCGTTTACCTGTTTTATGAAAAAAGCACGGGTACGGCCCATTTCCATGTCGAGGCCGGGCCCAGCGGGGAACTCCCCGTGGATCATGCCGCCGGCTTGCTCGCCATGCATTGCCTGGTGCGCGGCCAATCACCCAAGGATTATCTCGTCATGGTTCCGGCCGCTCCCAATGCGCTGAACGGCTTGGCCGAGAAAGCCCAGAAACTTCTCGAAGCCGGCCATAGCGCCAAGAACGCCGTGCGCCTTACCCGCCGCGAAGAGGAAGTCCTCGATGGCATCCTGCGCAGTCTTGCCAACAAGGAAATCGCCGGCGAATTGAATCTCTCTGAGCGCACCGTCAAATTTCACGTCTCTTCCCTGCTCGCCAAATTCAAGGTCCGTGGCCGCCTCGAACTAATGCGCGAAGCCTCACGTCACTCCCTGAATGCCATTCCGCCTGCCGTCGGCGGCCCTGCACCGCAACTCGGTCCCTATCAAGAGCGACGCGAGGGCTACCGTAAGCCAGCGAACTCAAACAAAGTGCTTCCGCTAGCTCGCCATCGCATGATGGCGTAACTTGTGTAGCGGCCGCCTTCCGAGGCGGGCGCTTTTTCGACGCATTCATAAACAGAGGCCGTTCCGGTTAAGCCGGAACGGCCTCTTACTCTTCTCAACACTTTTGTAGGGGCCGGGCTCGCCCGGCCCTTCATTATTTCATTACTTCCTTACTTCTTTGCTTCACTTCTTCGCCGCGCTGTACAACTCCGCAGCCCTATCCCAATTCACCACGTTCCACCATGCATCAATATAATCACCGCGCACATTCTGATACTTCAGGTAGTACGCGTGTTCCCATACGTCAATGCCAATCACCGCCTTGCCTCCGGCAATGTACTGTGTGTCCTGGTTCGCCGTCGAATCGATCGCCAGCTTCCCATCCTTCACCAGTAGCCACGCCCACCCGGATCCAAACCGGCCAAGGCCCGCAGCTTTGAATTTTTCCTTGAATCCCGCGAATGAGCCAAAACTTGAGTTGATCGCGGCCGCAAGGTCGCCCTTCGGCTCACCCCCTCCGCCCTTTTTCATGAGTGGCCAAAAGAGCGAGTGGGTCCAATGGCCTCCGCCATTGTTCCGCACCGCAGTCCGGATATTTTCCGGCACGCTGTCCAGGTTCTTCATAATGTCGTCGATTGATTTCGCCTGCAGGTCCGGATGCCCTTCCAGGGCCTTGTTGAGATTGGTGACGTAGGCGCCATGATGCTTGTCGTGATGGATTTCCATCGTTCGAGCGTCAATATACGGTTCAAGTGCGTCGTTCGGGTACGGCAAGGGGGGCACTGAGAATGGCACGGGTTTGTCCTCCAAATTGAGATGCGATTCGAAATCTGATCCGGGTTCAGCGTGCAGCAAACTCGAAGCGGCGTTCCTTGCCCCAAGTAAGCCAGCGCCAAGAATGCCACTGGTTGAAAGAAACTTACGACGATGCATGGAAGTCCTCAGCTGCGGTGGGCGCGTGGGCTTCCGCGCGAGATTATAACGCCTCTGAACCGCCCGCTCAACTGCGACGTCCTAATCCAACGCGCAAACCGTTTCATCCGGTCGCCTGTCGCTTTCCAAATCTCCAGAGCGCCGGAGGCGCGGCAGAAGTTAGCCCAGGGCGTAAGCCCTGGGTCAGCAGTCCAAATTCCCGAAGCGCCGGAGGTGCGACACACATCCATTCATCGCCCCGGTGTGAGCAGCGTGCACCCAACCTAAGCCAACGACCGAATGCTCTGTCCTCTATGTGATGCGCGAAAGCGCCCAACGGGCAGATTCCGCAATCGAAGTTTCCGAAGATCTCTCCAGCCTCCCCAGCAACTCCACGACCCGGATATGTTCTCTCGACCCCCGTTGCAGCTTTGCGTTTCCCAGCGCAATACAGGCATTCCTCACGAGTCCGCGCCACTTTGTCCGTTTCATGGCACTGCCGCGGAACTTTTCTCGAAATTCTTGTTCGCTCATTCCGACCAGCCACTCCAGCCGTGGCTCAAATAAGCTCTCGCCCGGCGAGAACTGCCGCGGCTCAAAGTCCGGAATACTCGTCACCGGTGAGTCCCGGTTGTGCGGGCATACTTCCTGGCAAATGTCGCACCCGTACACATTGTTTCCCATCGCCTCGCGAAATTCTTCCGGAACACTCCCTCGTAGCTCGATCGTCAGATACGAAATGCATCGCCGCGCATCCATCACATGAGGCTCAACGAACGCGCCCGTCGGGCAGGCATCCAGGCACTGCCTGCAGTTGCCGCAAAGATCGGCCGGCGGCATTTCATCGCGCGCCAGCGACGGCGAAAGCTCCACAGTTGTGAATATCACTCCCAGAAAAAACCACGACCCCATCTGTTCGTTTAGCAGTAGCGTATTCTTCCCCAGCCACCCAAGCCCCGCGTATTTGGCGAACAACCGCTCCGCGACGGGGCCCGTGTCGGCATAGGCCCGAAACTTGTGTGGCCCCGGAAACTTTTCACTCAGCGCATCGGCCAGCGCATTCAGCCGTTCCCACAATACCTCGTGATAGTCGCGCCCCCACGCGTAACGCGAGATCCAGCCACGCGGCCCGCCGCTTCTCTCCAAGGCAACTGTCTCATTGGAATTAGGATGCGCAGTGTTGTAATTCAGCGCGCAAACAATCACGCTCCGCGCTCCAGCAAGCACCTGAGCCGGATCGCGCCGCCTCGGATCGGCAAGGTATCCCATCGCCCCGCCGTAACCGCGCTCCAGCCACTCCTCGATCGCGGCATGCTCCGCGAATCGCTCCAGCGGTGTCACGCCGCAAAGCGAAAAGCCAAGCGCGTAGGCGCGCTCCGCAACCCACGTCGTATCTCCAGCCGAATTCATGATTTGATTGTGCAGCAGGAAAGACAAAGTAGCGAGGCTGTCCTCGACGGCGAAGGAAAAGCCGGCTCTCTCAGGGAACGCCTTACGAAGTTTCCGCTTCAGTTGGCATTTGTCAGAAACTTACTAATCATATATTCTTGGCTTCTGTACCCCAGAGTCCCCGCCCAAAAACGATTCTCCCCGCAGCACAAGTGATTTATGCTCCCAACGTCAGGATTCGCTAAAACGACTGTATCCAAAAAGACACACAATTCGTCAATACTTTACGGACTTTCATATCAAAGTCCGTAGTCCAGTCATGACAAAGGACCGACAACTTGCCGACTGATCAAAATATTCGTCCAGCCTCCGGTTCGGAACATCAGGCGCCGGTTCCACCTCCACGGCACAAGGGTGTCAGCGCCATCGTCTGGATTATTGTCCTCCTGGTATTCGCCGGCGGATTCTATCTCGTCTTGCGAAAGCGGGATGCAAGCGCGACAGCCGCAAAATCCCCAAGGGGTGGCGGTGGCCCGGTCAGTCTCGTCACCGCAAGCGCAAAACAGGGCGACATCGGCGTCTATCTCGATTCCATCGGCACCGTCACGCCCGTTTACACCTCTTCGATTACCAGCCAGGTAAATGGCATCGTCACCGCTGTCCATTACAGAGAGGGACAACTTGTCCGCAAGGGCGATTCGCTGATCGACATTGACGCCCGCCCCTACCAGGCTTCCCTGCTGCAGGCGCAAGGCACGCTTGAACGTGACACCAATCTCCTCGCTCAATCGAAAATGGACCTCGAGCGTTATCGCGACGCCTGGGCCCGCAACGCCATTCCAAAGCAAACTCTCGACGATCAGGAAAAACTCGTCCTCCAGCAGCAGGGCACTCTCAAATTTGATGAAGGTGTGGTGCGGTTCGATCAGATTCAGGTCGACTATTGCCACATCGTCGCGCCCATCTCCGGCAGAGTCGGGTTGCGCCTCGTCGATCCCGGCAACGTCGTGCAGTCTTCCGGCGCTCTCACGCTGGCCGTGGTCACGCAAATCCAGCCCATCACTGTGATTTTCACAGTCCCCGAGGACAATCTCGATCAGGTTCAGCAGCGCCTTCGCAAGAATGCCAAGCTCACTGCGGACGCCTATGACCGCGCAGCGCTCAAGAAAATTGCCACCGGCATGCTTCTCACTCTCGACAATCAGATTGATACCACCACGGGCACTGTAAAAGCCCGCGCCTCCTTCGACAACAAAAACGCCGCACTCTTCCCCAACGAATTCGTCAACGTCCGTCTCCTCGTGGATACCCATCACGGCGCCACTTTGATCCCATCCTCCGCGATCCAGCATAACGGCCAGACCGCCTTCGTCTACGTTATTCAGGAAAACGTCGCTCACATGCGCGTCATTCAGCCCGGCGTGACCGATGGGGGCATCACCGAAGTCACGGGCATCTCTCCCGGCGACGTGCTGGCCAACAGCAGTTTTGACAAGTTGCAGGACAACGCCAAAGTCGTCGTTTCCTCCAAACCCATCCCGGGAAACAACGCCGGGAGCGCCGCTCCTTGAGTCCGTCCGCTCCTTTCATCCTGAGACCAGTCGCGACGTCGCTCTTGATGGCCGCGATTCTCCTCGTAGGGATCGTCTGCTACACGCAATTGCCGGTCTCTGCTCTGCCGCAAGTCGACTATCCCACGATCCAAGTTCTCACCTTCTATCCGGGTGCCAGTCCGTACGTCGTCGCTACCACCGTCACCGCGCCGCTCGAGCGCCAGTTCGGCCAGTTGCAGGGCCTGAGCCAGATGACCTCCAGCAGTTCCGGCGGCACCTCCGTCATCGTCCTGCAGTTCAATCTCAGCTTGAACATCGACATCGCCGAGGAAGAAGTCCAATCCGCCATCAACGCCGCGCAAAGTTTTCTCCCCGCGAACCTGCCCGCGCCTCCCATCTACAGCAAAACAAATCCCGCCGATGCGCCGGTTCTCACTCTGGCGGTTACCTCAAGCTCCATCCCGCTCTCGCAGGTCGAAGACCTCGTGGACACGCGTCTCGCTCCCAAGATTTCCCAGCTCAGCGGCGTCGGCCTCGTCAGCATAAGCGGCGGCCAGAAACCTGCCGTCCGCATCCAGGCAAATCCTGCTGCTCTCTCTTCCTACGGCATTAATCTCGAGGATTTGCGCACCGCGGTCACACAGTCCAGCGTGAACGCCGCCAAAGGCAATTTCGATGGCAATCGCCAGGACTACCAGATCGACGCCAATGATCAGCTCGTAACCAGTCAGGATTACCGCAACGTCGTCGTCGCCTTTCGTAATGGCGCGCCCGTGATGCTCACCGATGTCGCAAAGATCGTCGACGGTGTTGAAAACACAAGTCAGGCCGCCTGGATGAACAAAACTCCCGCGGTCATCGTCAACGTCCAGCGCCAGCCCGGCGGCAACACCATCAGCGTCGTCAATCGCATCAAGCAGCTTCTGCCGCAACTCGAAAGCAATCTTCCCAAAGGAATCGATGTAACCACACTCACCGACCTCACCACTCCCATCCAGGCCTCCGTTTCCGACGTTGAGTTCGAACTCTTTCTCACCATAGGCCTCGTCGTCATGGTGATGTTTCTTTTCCTAAGAAGCCTCTCCGCAACCATCATCCCCAGCGTCGCCGTGCCGCTCTCCCTCATCGGCACTTTTGCCGCCATGTACGCGCTCGGCTACAGCCTCGACAACCTCTCCTTGATGGCGCTCACCATCTCCACCGGCTTCGTCGTCGACGACGCCATCGTCATGGTCGAAAACATTTCGCGCTACATCGAGGAAGGCCAGCCGCCGATGCAAGCGGCATTGAGGGGCGCCGAGCAGATCGGCTTCACCATTGTTTCGCTGACGGTCTCCCTGATTGCCGTGCTCATCCCACTGCTCTTTATGGGAGACGTTGTCGGCCGGCTGTTCCGCGAGTTCGCCGTCACCCTCGCCGTCACCATCGTCGTCTCCGCAATCGTTTCGCTCACGCTCACGCCGATGATGGCTTCGCGCATCCTGAAGCACAATCCAGAGGAGCAGCAAGGCCGCCTCTTCCGCGCCTCCGAGCATGCTTTCAGCAGCATGATCGCCTTCTATGGCCGCACGCTAAAAGTAGTTCTTCGCTACCAGACCATCACCCTTTTTGTCGCTCTCGGCACTCTTCTGCTCACAATCTTCCTTTATATCTACATCCCCAAAGGTTTCTTCCCCGTCCAGGACACCGGAATCATCCAGGGCATTTCTCAAGCGCCGCCAAGCGTAAGCTCAAAGGCGATGGCGCAAAAGCAGATGGAACTCGCCAAAGTCATCCTCGAAGATCCCGCTGTCGAGAGCCTCTCCTCCTTCATCGGCGCGGACGGCACAAACATCACCACCAACAGCGGAAGAATGTCCATCAACCTGAAGCCGCTCGAAGTGCGAAAAATCAACGCCTCCGACGTCATCCGCCGGCTTCAAACCAAATTGCAAAACGTGCAAGGCATCCAGCTCTTCATGCAGCCCGTGCAGAACATCACCGTCGACGATCGCGTCAGCCGCACTCAATACCAGTTCACGCTCGAAGACCCGGATCCCAATGAACTCAGCGACTGGACCAGTCGCTTCGTCGCTCAACTGAAAAAATTGCCAGACCTCGAAGATGTCGCCACCGACGAACAACCCGGCGGTCTCGCCGTCTCGCTCGTAATCGACCGCCCCACCGCCTCGCGCCTCGGCATCGCCCCCACCACCATTGACAACACTCTCTACGACGCCTTCGGCCAGCGCCAGATCAACACCATGTACACGCAGTTGAATCAGTACCACGTCATTCTGGAAAGCGAGCCGCAATTCCAGTTGGACCCGAAAATGCTCAACAAGCTATACATCCAGTCCAACGCCTCCGCTGGTGCGACGGGCGCGCCCGCCAGTTCAACCGGCAACGGCTCCACGTCCGCTGGCTCCAACGCGCTCACCACTTCCGCGCTCTACACGCCTTCGCCCAACACCCTCTCTGCGCCGGTAAACGCACTCACCGCGGGCGCCTCCACCACCACTTCCAGCAGGGGTGCCACATCCGCCGGAGCCACCAGCTCCGCGATGAGCAGCGCGGTCCCCTTCAGTGCTTTCTCGCATTTCGAAACTAAAACGCAATCCCTCTCCATCAACCACCAGGGACAATTCCCCGCCATTACCGTTTCCTTCAACCTCGCTCCCGGCGCCGCGCTCGGCAACGCCATTTCGGCCGTCACAAAAGTTCAGAACGATCTACACATGCCCGCCAGCTTGCAAGCCGATTTCCAGGGCACTGCGGCGTCCTTTCGAAACTCTCTCTCCAACATGCCGCTTCTCATCCTCGCCGCCCTCGTCACCGTCTACATCGTCCTCGGCGTGCTCTACGAAAGTTTCATCCACCCCATCACGATTCTTTCGACTCTCCCCTCCGCGGGAGTCGGCGCTTTCCTCGCGCTGATTCTCTTCCATCAGGATCTCAGCGTCGTTGCCATCATCGGCCTCGTGCTCTTGATCGGCATCGTCAAAAAGAACGGCATTATGATGGTGGACTTCGCTCTCGATGCCGAGCGCAATCACGGCAAAAATTCCACCGACGCCATCTACGAAGCCTGCCTCCTCCGCTTCCGCCCCATCATGATGACCACCATGGCCGCGCTGCTCGGCGGTCTCCCGCTCGCCTTCGGCACCGGCATCGGCTCCGAACTCCGCCGCCCCCTCGGCATCGCCATGGTCGGCGGACTCTTGGTTAGCCAGGTTCTCACTCTCTACACCACGCCCGTCATTTACATTTTCTTCGACAACCTCGCCCACCGCTTCACACGCAAGTCCAACCCGCCAAACACCGGCACTGAGCCGCACCCCGCAGGCCTCTCATGAACGTCTCCGCCCCATTCATCCATCGCCCGGTGGCCACCACCCTTCTCACCGTCGCGATCGCCATCGCCGGCGCCATCGCCTTCAACGTCCTCCCCGTCTCTCCGTTGCCGCAAGTGGACTTCCCCACCATCTCCGTCAACGCCAGCCTCCCTGGCGCTAGCGCGGAAATCATGGCCTCTTCCGTCGCCACTCCTCTCGAACGCCAGTTCGGCCACATCGCAGGCGTCACCGAGATGACCTCCAGCAGTGGCCTCGGAACAACTTCCATCACCATTCAGTTCGATCTCACCCGCAACATCGATGGCGCGGCGCGTGACGTCGAAGCCGCCATCAATTCCGCCCGCACCTATCTCCCCGCCAATCTCCCCGCGAATCCCACCTACCGCAAAGTCAATCCCGCCGATTCCCCGATCATGATCCTCGGCCTCACTTCTGACAAATACGGGCCGGCCAGGCTTTATGACCAGGCCTCCACCGTCATCCAGCAAAAACTCTCCCAGATCGAGGGCGTCGGCCAGGTGAACGTCGGCGGCGGCGCCCTGCCCTCCGTCCGCGTGGAAGTGAATCCCACCAAGCTCGCCAGCTACGGCCTCTCCATGACAAACATCCAGTCCGTGCTGCGCCTGCAAAATTCCGATCTCGCCAAGGGCCAGATCACGGACGGCATCACCACCGCCGATATCGTCGCCAACGATCAGATCTCCCACGCCGAAGACTTCAAGCCCGTCATCGTGGGCTACCATAAAGGCGCCGCCATCCACCTCACGGACGTCGCCGATGTCATCGATTCCGTCCAGAACGTTCGCGCCGCCGGCTATCTCAACGGAAAGCGCGCGATCCTGCTCATCATCTACCGCCAACCCGGCGCTAACATTATTGACACGGTCGACCGCATCCGCGCCGAAGTGCCCTCCATCAAAGCGTCCATTCCCCAGGGCATCGACACCACTATCGTCCTCGACCGCACCACCACCATCCGCGCGTCGGTCAGCGACGTCGAGCGCACCCTGGCCCTCTCCATCGTCCTCGTCATCATTGTCGTCTTCGTTTTCCTGCGAAACGGCCGCGCCACCCTCATCCCCGCCGTCGCCGTCCCCGTCTCTCTCATCGGCACCTTCGCCGTCATGTATCTCTGCGGCTACAGCCTGGATAACCTCTCGCTCATGGCCCTCACCATCTCCACCGGCTTCGTCGTTGACGACGCCATCGTCGTCATGGAAAACATCACCCGCCATCTCGAAGCGGGCATGGATCCCTTTGCCGCAACTCTACTGGGCGCGAAAGAAATCGGCTTCACCGTCCTGACCATCAGCATCTCCCTCATTGCCGTTTTCATCCCCTTGCTGCTCATGGGCGGGATCGTCGGCCGTCTCTTCCGCGAATTCGCCATCACCCTCTCCACCGCCATTCTCGTCTCCATGGTCATCTCGCTCACCACCACGCCCATGATGTGCGCCTATCTGCTCCGCGACGAGCATTCCCGCCCGCACGGACGTCTCTACATGGCCACCGAGCGAATCTTTGAGCGCGTTCTTTCCATTTATCGCTACACCCTCCACTGGGTCCTCGACAATTCCGTTCTCACCCTCACCGTTTTATTTCTAACCATCGCCCTCAACGTCGTCACCGTCATCATGATTCCGAAAGGCTTCTTCCCCCAGCAGGATACGGGGACACTCGGCGGCGGCGTCCAGGGCCCCCAGGACTCTTCTTTCCCGGCAATGAATGAATCCGTCCAGAAAATCGTGGATGTGATCAAGAAAGACCCTGCCGTTCAGAACGTGATGGCGTTTACCGGAGGCGGCGGCGCCACCAACACGGGCAATATCTTCATCGCCCTGAAGCCGCTCAACGAACGCAAAATCACCGCGCCGGACATCATCAACCGGCTGCGCCCGCAGCTCAACCGCCTCCCGGTCGCCTCAACTTTCCTTCAAGCGCAGCAAGATCTTCGCATCGGGGGCCGCGGCAGCTCCGCTCTTTACCAGTACACCCTACAGTCCGACAATCCCTCAGATCTAACCATCTGGGGCCCGCGCATCCTCGCCGAAATGAAACGCCTCCCCGTCCTGCAGGACGTCAACACCGACCAGCAAAACGGCGGCCTCGACATTCGCCTCAACTACGACCGCGTCACCGCCGCAAAACTCGGCCAGACCGCGCAATCCCTCGATCAGGAAATCTATGCTTCCTTCGGCCAGTCCGAGACTTCCATCATTTACTCCCAGTTGAACCAATACTATGTCGTTCTCGAAGTAGCGCCTGAGTATTCGCAAAGCCCAGAGGGTTTGAAAAACGTCTACTTCCACTCAGGTGCAAACCCCAACGTCACCTCCACCGGCAACGTCCCCCTCATCGCCATGGCCACTGGCCAGGCCAATACCATCCCGCTCTCCCTCAACCACACCAGTCTCTTTCCCTCCGTCACCATCTCTTTCAATCTCGCTCCCGGCGTCGCGCTCAGCGACGCCACCCTCGCCATTGCCCAGATGCAGCAGCGCATGGGTGCGCCCTCTTCCTTGCGCGGCTTTTTCGCCGGCACCTTGTTGGCCTATCAGCAATCCCTCAGTACCGAGCCCCTCCTCATTCTCACCGCGCTCCTCGCGGTCTACATCGTTCTCGGCATCCTGTACGAAAGCCTCGTTCACCCGCTCACCATCATCTCCACGCTTCCCTCCGCCAGCGTCGGCGCAATGCTCGCTCTCATGCTCTTCAAGCAGGACCTCAACATCATTTCCATCATCGGCATCGTTCTGCTCATCGGCATCGTCAAGAAAAACGCCATCATGATGATCGATTTCGCCCTTCAGGCCGAACGCGAAGGCGGCAAAAGCACCGAAGACGCCATCTTCGAAGCCTGCATGTTGCGCTTCCGCCCCATCCTGATGACCACCATGGCCGCTCTCTTCGGCGCGCTCCCGTTGGCTTTTGGCACTGGCACAGGTTCCGAGCTTCGCCGCCCTCTCGGCATCAGCATCGTCGGCGGCCTCATCATGAGCCAGCTTCTGACTCTCTACACCACTCCCGTCGTCTATCTCACTCTCGACAAACTCCGGCTTCGCGCTCTCGGAAAAGAACGCGACACTTTTCATCCCGCGGATGGTTCAACTCCCTCCGCCGCTGTGTAATTAAGGTGGAACGACTATGAACAACTATCGCCTGAAACTTTTCTTCGGCCCTTCACTCGTCGCTCTTCTGCTCGCCGGCTGCATGGTCGGTCCCAAATATCATCAGCCCGCTGCCACCGTTCAGCCGCCACCCGCCGCCTATAAGGAATTGCCTGCCCAGAATCCTCCGGCCGGCGAATGGAAAGTCGCGGAGCCTCAGGACGCCATGCTTCACGGCAAGTGGTGGGAAATTTACGGCGACCCCGAACTGAACGCCCTCGAAGACCAGCTCAACATCAACAACCAGAGCATCAAGCAATCCTTCGAAAATTTCATGGAAGCACGCACGCTCGTCACCCAGGCCCGCGCACAACTCTATCCCACGCTATCCACCGCTCCATCTTTCAGGCGTTCCCAATCCTCTGCAACCCTGAGGAATAACGTTGGCGCCACCGGAACTGCCGGAGGCGGAGCAACTGGGAATCCCAACGTCTATAGCACGCTCGCGGAGGTGCCGTTTACAGCTTCCTGGCAGCCGGACCTCTGGGGCAGAGTCCGCAACACCATTCGCCAGGCTCAGTACAACGCGCAGCTCAGCGCAGCCGATCTCGAAAACGTGCGCCTCACCGAACAGGCCAGCCTCGCGGTCTTTTTCTTCGAACTCCGTGGCCAGGACGCCCTGCAGAATATCCTCAACGACACGGTCGAAGCCGACAAAAAATCTCTCGAAGTCGCCCGCGCCCGCTACGAAACTGGCGTGGATACCCAGCTCACGGTCGTCGAAGCCCAGGTCACCCTGCAGCAGGCGGAGTCTGCTTCCACCAATCTTGGCATCGCCCGCGCCCAGTTCGAACACGCCATCGCCGTCCTCGTCGGCACCTCCGCCTCCGGTTTCTCGATGCCGTACAAACCTCTGAGCACAGCGCCGCCCGCAATTCCTGTCGGCATCCCTTCACAATTGCTTGAGCGTCGGCCAGACATCGCGGCGTCCGAACGCAACATGGCCTCCGCCAACGCTCAAATCGGCATCGCCACCGCTGCCTATTACCCCAATCTCACACTCAGCGCCCAGGGCGGATTTGAAAGTTCCGCGCTCCAGAATCTCATGACCTGGCCCAGCCGTTTCTGGTCCGTCGGCCCTTCCGTTTCCGAGACAATTTTTGACGCCGGCCTGCGCCGCGCCACGGTAAATCAGTTCGTCGCCGTATACAATGCGGACGTCGCCGGCTACCGCCAGACTGTCCTGACCGCTTTCCAACAGGTGGAAGATTCCATGGCCGCAGTCCGCATTTTGTCCAAACAGATCCAGCAGCAGGAACAGGCCGTGCAATCCGCCCAGCAGTTTCTCGCGCTCTCCCAAGCCCGCTACGAAACCGGCGTCGACACCTACCTAAACGTCCTCATCGCGCAAACCACTCTTCTAACCGATCAGCAGCAACTCGCTTCCCTGCACACGCTAGAAATGACCGCTTCCGTCCAACTGATCGAAGCGCTAGGCGGCGGCTGGGACCGTTCCCAACTCCCCACCCCCGCCCAAGTCTCCAAAAAAGTAACCAAATCCGAAATCCAAGCCCCAAACTGACTGCATTCTTTCTACTCTTTGCTTAACTGTCGTTGCGCCGCGAAAATGCACTGCCACCGAGTGTCCCCTAAATGTTGTCATCCTTCGGCTATCCGACCAGGATAGCCGAAGGACCTCAACTCGAACGCTTCGCGCAAAGTACCCGCTCACCTCTTCCAAAACCCAAAAACGAGTTCAAAGATAGATAGCGCAACCACGCGCTTCAAGAGTTGCAAGCCACGCCGGCGGATCAAGCGATTCCACCCAACGCAAATCCAGCTTTTCCAGCCGCGGCAATTCCGCCAGCCCATCGGGCAGCTTGATCAACGGATTGCCGCGCAAATCAAGCTGTCGCAACTCCTTCAACTCGCCCACCGACTCGGGCAACGAAGCCAATTTATTATTCCGAAGGTGCAGCTCGCGAAGCCGTCCCAGCCTTCCGATGGAGTCTGGAAGAAAAGTCAATTGATTGTCGCTGACCCGTAGCTCAAAAAGATTCGCTAGCAAAGTCACCTGTTCTGGCAGCTCGGAAAAAGCATTTTCGCTCAGATTCAAATATCGCAGCTTCGTGAGCCTCCCAATCGAAGATGGAAGTGTAGTCAGGCGGTTATCGTGCAGGTACAGAAAATCCGTCAAGCCATCCAGCTCGCCAATCGCCTCAGGTGTCGCCGCCAACTGGTTGTGCCCCAGGTCCAGCATCCGGAGCCGCTTCAGGCGCCCGACGCGCTCGGACACTTCCGTCAACCCGTTGTCCGCCAGAACCAGCGTCTCCAGCTCAATCTCGTCCCATACGGATTCCGGCACTCGCCCCAGCCCGCGTTTCCATAGGTTCAGGTTGCGCGGAGAGGGCTGCGGCATTCGATCGGCACCATGACTGGCAAGGGAAAGAGCGGGTAAAGGCGGCTACTCAAAACTGCGCATGGCCGTGGACTCATCATTGAACACATCGAAGACGGTAAACAGCTTGGTGATCTGCAGAAGGTCGTGCACTTTCTTCGTCAGGTTCAGCAGCTTCAGTTCCCCGCCGCGATTCCGCACCGCCGTGAACCCGCTGACTAGTTCCCCGATCCCGGAGCTGTCAATGTAATTCACGTCCCCAAGATTCAGAATGATTTTCGTCCGGCCTTCCTCAAGCAGGTCCCGCACCGTCTTCCGCAAAAGCGCGCTGCCGTCCCCCAGCGAGATCCGCCCGCTCAAATCCACCAGCGTGATGCCACTGTACTCGCGGGTTGTGGCGAAAAGTGAAGGCATTACGTTCCTACGCTTCCTGGTGTGGCGCGCCTGAATTGGAGGCGCTCCCGTTTCCGTTGCTATGCGGACTTCCGAGCACCGGAAGCCTCTTGGCCATCACAAGCTCTGCGCCGCCCGTTTTCCCCGGCTGCACGTCGAACTCGTCCATAAACGCTTTCATCAGGAATATCCCGCGCCCAGAAGTGCTCAGCAGGTTTTCCTGCGCCAGCGGGTCCGGCACATCGGTCAGCCGGAAGCCCTTCCCCTCGTCCAGCACGTGAATAATCATCCGCTCGTCGGTAAGCTCGATCGCCAGGTGAATCTTTTTCTCCGGCTTTTCCTGATTGCCGTAGTGAAACGCGTTGATCACCCCTTCGCGCACCGACATCCCGATCCGGTAACACTCGTCCTCATTGAAGCCCGCCGCTTCGGCAACGCGTACGCACATCTCCTCGGCGAGATTCACGCTCTCGACGTGGGTGTCCAGCGTAACTTCAAGATGCTTGGTCTCTGGCGCCATTCCGGGTCGCGAAAGTTGGATATTCCTCACAAAAGGCGTTCTTATCCGTAACACAGCCCCCAAAGGTAAGTCAATGGAGCGGTCCGGCCGCCTTGTCCTGTAGTGGCCGGTCTCAGACCGGCCTCGGTAGAATAAACCTCAGCCTGTCCTCTTCTATTCCCTATACTCAGTGGCACAGCCATACCCGCCTGCCCTGAGCGAAGCCGAAGGGGCTGTGCTCTTGTTTTCCTCTTCTCTGCTCTTGCTCAGCGTACTCTGCGTCTGCGTTAACTCTTCTTCTTTCTGCTCATGGACAACCACCTAGGCCCAATAATCCCGATCCAACGTTCGGTACTGAATCGCCTCGCTCAAATGCTTGCACTGGATGTCCTCGGATGCGTCCAGATCGGCGATGGTCCGCGCCACCTTAAGGATCCGGTCATGCGCCCGCGCCGAAAGGCCAAGCCGCGTCACCGCATTTTCCAACAGCTTCTCTCCATCCGCATTAATCGCGCAATGTTTCCGGATCATCTTCGGCGCCATCTGCGCGTTGCAATACGTCATCTTCTCGGCCCGGAAGCGATCCGTCTGTCGCTGCCGCGCCGCAATCACCCGCGCCCGCACCGCTGCCGAATCCTCCGACGACGAAGGCGCCCGCAGTTCCTTGTACTTCACCGCCGGCACTTCGATCTGAATATCCACGCGATCCAGCAGCGGCCCCGAAATTTTCGACACGTATCTCTGAATCATCGGCGGCGTGCAATGACACTCCCGCGTCGGATCTCCGAAATATCCGCAAGGACACGGATTCATCGCCGCCGCCAACATGAACCTCGACGGAAACGTCACCGATATCGCCGCCCGCGCAATCGTTACCGATCCATCCTCCAGCGGCTGCCGCATCACCTCCAGCACATTCCGCTTAAACTCCGGCAACTCATCCAGAAACAACACGCCGTTGTGCCCCAGCGACACTTCACCTGGCCGCGGCACCGCTCCGCCCCCAATCAATCCTG
>Ga0209380_10000643_pt1 | contig 24544 bp, 31 predicted proteins | sample HubBroMetageWFT6_FD_188347 | JGI IMG/M metagenome (GOLD analysis project Ga0209380, IMG submission 188347) | Warmed and freeze-thawed soil microbial communities from the Hubbard Brook experimental Forest, New Hampshire - Hubbard Brook CCASE Soil... | ecosystem: Environmental > Terrestrial >... | reverse complement strand
CGCGGCCAGGTTCTCGCTCAGGCTCGGCTCGCTCGTCCAGCTGGCACCGGTCAAAGGGCAGCCGCCGCTGGATCTGCAAGTCACCGCCATCGTCGCGCCCCGGCATCGCCATCGAGAACTGGCGGGCCGCCAGGGCAGAGTCAGCCGCCGCGCTGAGAATCGAGGAGGCCTAGCGGCCGGTGCCTCACCAGCTCAGCGGTCCCCAGGCCACCTGGTATTTCGAGTAGGTGGCCAGATTTCCTGTGCACACGCCGTCCGACTTGGCCAGGCGTCCCCGGATCCGGGTGTGGAACTTGCCGGATCCGGCTGCTCGCCGGTAGCGGCCCGACCCTTTGCTGATCCGGAAAGTGCCGCTGTTGGCCTCGGTGAAGTCACAGGTGGCTGGATTGGGCACCGTGACCGAGCTCGTTACTACCCTCAGCTGAAGAACGATGGAGCCCCTGGGAAGCTGCAAGCGCACTGTGCCGCGCCCCGACGCGATCGCGCTCGGCACCGCGTATCCCACCGCGTCGAGTGCGCCGATGGCACGCACCCGGTCCTTGCGCGCGCCCACGGTATGCGTGCTGACCCGGAACCGCTCGAAGCCGTGGTGCGCGGCGGCCGCCGCCGCGCTCGCGGGCACGGCCAGCAGCGCAAAGCCGAGCACCAGCGTCCCGGCCACCGCGGTGGCCCGCTCTCTTCCCCAGCTGCGCATCTGATCCCCTTTGCCACGTCATGCCGGGCGGGCTGCCCGGCGCCCTGTCATTGCCGCTCAGCCGAGCCGGCCGGCGACGGTTACGGCCGCCGCTCCCGCGATCGCCAGGAGCGCGAGCCCGTCGAGCGCGCGCCACCGCAGTGACCGCAGCAGCAGGGCAAACGGGTCGTCCTGCGGGCTCGACGCGTCGCGCAGCAGCGCGAGCGCGCGGCCAGTCCCATGCGCGACGCCGACCAGGGCTGCCACGGTCAGCCCCGAAGCCAGGCCCCCCACACCCGCGACCAGCAGCAGCAAGGCCCCGAACCCGGCGTAAGGGTTGCGGGTCAGGAAGCCGGGCCCGAGGATCGAGCCCCACACCAGCGCGCGGCGGCGGCTGCCTGCGCCGATCACGGAATCCTGCGGGACCTGCCAGCTGCGCCCGGGCGCCCGGGGCCGGCTCAGCCCGAAGGACTCGGCCGTACCGTACAGGGCGCCGTAGAGCACGGTCGCGAGCAGCGCCGCCGTCCCGATCGGGAGCGACGTCAGCGCGAGCCCGAGCACCGCCCACACCGCGGCGGCCGGAAGGGCATAGGCCGCCAGCACCAGCCCGATCCGCGCTGCTCTCCCGACCGGGAGGCCAGCGGCCAGTGAGGCCGCCGAATTGGCGCCTCAAGGCGAGTACGCCTTGGCGTAGCCGTTGCCCGCCGCCAGCACGATCGCCATGGCCGCGAGCAGGCGGACGTCACCGCCGGCCTCCGGCAGGCCCCGGACCGCAGGCCACCCGCGAGCCGCAAGCCAGGCGGCGCCGGCGCCGGCCCCGAGCGCAGCCGGCGCGGCGATGACCGTCCACGACCTCGCCGCCGTGCCCGCGCCGGCCAGCCAGGCCGCCGGCCGCCCCGCCGGTGCCGTCACGGCAGGTGGACCTGCTGCAGCCGGTGCTGCTCCGCCCTGACATCCCTCACGGTCTCGCAGTTGCAGCAGACACACCGGCTCAGGCAGGTGCACCACTCGCTGCAGCCAGCATGGTTGATGCAGTCGTAGCAGACCCGGTAGCCGAGACCGCCCTTGCCCTGGCCCATGCACGCGATCCACAGGCCCTGCGGCCACTCACAGCGGTAGCCCTGGTTGTTGAAGCAGTTGCTCGTGAACGACCCCTTGCACAGGCGGTACCCGTCCGGGCAGCCGACGTCCGGGCAGCCCGAGCAGCGCCGGGTCGGACCGCACATGCAGGTCTGGGCCTGCGCCGGGCTCTCGCCGAGCGCAAGCGCCGCCAGCCCGGTGGCGCCGCCGATCACTGCACCACGCACGGCGTCCCGGCGGCTTACTCGCCTGGCGATCCGCTCCGATAGGTCGGCGACTCGCGCGTCAAAGCGCTCGCCCGCCCGCTTCCAGCTCACAACGCGACCTCACTCTCACTGGTCATTCGCAGCCCGGTCAGGGCAGCGGCCATCGCGCGCACCTCGCCCGGCGAGCTGGCCACGCCGGCCGATCGGACCACACCCGCTCCGTCGACTGCGACCAGCAGCGGCGTGGCCTCGGCCCGGTACTGCGTCATCTCCTGAGCGTTCACGGGCCGGCCGATCTCCAGGCTCGTCGCCTGGAACGCGGCCGAGACGCGCAGGTATCCGGGAGGGTCGGACATCAGCAGCAGGATCCTCGTCTCCGGCAGCCGGCCGGCGGCCTGCAGGTCCCCGAGGCTGGTGACGAGCTGCTCGCAGGCCGGGCAGGTCGGGTCGACGAACGCGATGAGCATCGCCTGGCCGTCGCCCGGGGTCACCAGGCCGGTCGCGCCTGCTGGCACCCGTTCGTACCGGAACTGGCCGGCCTTACTGCCGACCGGAGGCCCGAGGGCCGCGCTGTCGTCGGGCTGGCTCAGCAGCCGGCCAAGCTGCCGGTACATCACCACGACCAGGCAGCCGAGCCCGAGCAGCAGCGCCCACTGCGCGATCACCAAGTAGACCGGGATGCGCATGTCAGCCTGCCATCCGCGGCGCGGTCCGGCCGCCCGCAAGTGCGCCGGCTGCGGTGTAGGCGGCCAGGGCCATGATGGCCGCCCCGGCGAGAAGCAGCAGGTGCGCGCTCACCCCGATCTGCAGCTGGGCCGGCCGGGCGGGCCTGGCTGCCAGCCACGCCGCGCCGCCGATCAGCAGGGCCTGGACCAGCGCCCGCGGCCCGAACTCGCGCCGGGTTAGCGCGCCGAAGCAGCTGCATGCCTGTCCGCCGCGGCGGGCGTAGCCGACCGCGGCTACTGCGATGAATCCGCACGCCAGCGCCAGGACCGCGACGTTGACCCAGCCGAGAGCCGGCCAGCAGAGACTGACCGCGCCGATCAGCAGCTCGCCCGCGGCGATGACGGCGGCCGCGAATGGCAGACCGGCCCGCGCAAGGCGCGGCCAGCGGCCGGGCAGGAACAGGCCGATCGCTGCGGCAAAGCCGTGCAGATCGGCGAGCTTGGCGCCGCCCGCGACCAGCAGCACGACGGCAACGGCCGCTTTCGCGCCGAACCCGGCGACGCTCATGGCTGGCCCACCTCCGCGGGCAGACCAGCGAGCTGGCGGAGCTTGGCCACCTGCCAGGCGTAGTTCACGAGGCTTGAGGCCCGGACCAGCCCGGCCGAGTCGATAAAGATCAGGAACGGCCCGACCCGCACGTTGTAGCGGGCGTACAGTCCCGGCGATCCGGTAAGCACCGTGATCCCCGCCAGGCCGAGCTCCCGCAGGAGCGGCGCGGCGACCGCGTTCGGCCGCCGGAGCAGCAGCACGATCTCGACCTCGTCGCCCTCTGCGAGCAGCTCGCGCAGCCCGTCAACGACCGAGGGGAACGACTTCAGGGAGTGATCGGCGAACACGACCAGTTGCAGGCGTCGCTCAGCCGGCGGAGACGTGCGCTCGTTCCCGTCCTGATCGGGAAGCGACCAGCGAGGCGCCCGCGTCCCCGGCGCGAGGCCGTCGCGCTGCAGGGCCTCCGATCCGGACAGGCGCGCCTGCGCGACGCCGAGCAGCGCTAACACCGCGGCCACGCACAATGCCGCCGCCGCCGCCGTAAACGCGACTGCCGCAATCACGACACCCCCCTGCTGCCGCCTCCCCTATTACTCGAAGTAACCATTACGGTGCACCAAGGTCAAGCACTCCCTCTGGTCACTTGCGGCGTGGCGACCTGCCCGCCGGTCCCATCGGTTGACGATACGGATAGATCGAAGATATATTCAGCTTATGCGAAGTGCCGCCCCGGCGCTGCTGCCTATCTTCCGGTCCCGGCTGCAGGCCGACATCCTCGCCGCACTACTGCTCAACTCAGAGGAGGAGATGAGCATGACTGACCTGGCCGAGCGCTTCGACGCCCCGCTCAGTACGATTCACGGCGAGGTCAGTCGGCTCACGGAGGCCGGACTGCTGCGCCGGAGGAATGTCGGCCGGTCAGCCCTTGTCCGGGCGAACGCGCAGAACCGGCTCGTCGGGCCGCTGACCGAGCTGCTGCTGCTGTCCTGGGGCCCTCTGCAGGTTGTCGCGGAGGAATTCTCGGGACTGCCCGATACCGAGAGCGTCGTGATCTTCGGCTCCTGGGCCGCCCGGTACCTGGGACAGCGAGGCCCGGCCCCGCACGACCTGGACGTGCTCGTAGTGGGAAAGCCGACCAGGCAGTCCGTGTATGACGCCGCCGACCGCGCGCAGCACCGGCTGGGCATGCCGGTCAATCCCGTGACGCGAACCCCGGATGCGTGGCGCGCGGGCGGGGATCCGCTGATCGCCCAGATTCAGGCGAGCCCGCTGGTAACCGTGCTGGACTCAGGCGACCCGGGCGCGGAAGAGCTTTCCGCCAATGGCTAGCTGGCCGCGGGGTGAAGCCGAGGTGGAGGGTCTCGTGCATCGCCGGGAGCTAGAGCGCGTCACCGGCGCCGCGTCCGACGGTGCCCCGCTGCTGGCGCAGGCACGCCGCACCGCCGCCACCGCGGCAGGGCTGGTCAGTACTGATCCTTACAGCGCTTACGTCCTGGCCTACGACGCCGCACGGTTCGCCTGCGTGGCGCTGCTAGGGCAGCAAGGCCTGCGCGCGACCAGCAGCGGCGGCCACTACGCGGTGGAACAGGCAGTGCGTGCGCAGTTCGGGCCTGGCTTCAGGCCCTTCGGTGACCTGCGGCGCCGTCGCAACGAGCTGGAGTACCCGCACCATCCGGCCGACACCGCCAGCGAAGACGAGGCCGGACAGGCCGTCGAGGTCGCGCAGCAGTTGATCGGTGCGGCACAGGAACTCATCCAGCGGCTGCCGTTCTTCGCTTAGCAGGACCTGACTAGTTAGCCTCCGCCTGGCGGACAGCTGCGGCCGTGATCGTCCTCGCGGTCCGCACGGCGCTCGCGATCGCCTCGTCCGGCGCGAGATCGCACAGGTCGGTCAGGGTAAACAGCGCCTCGGCGCTGACGACGATGGCGAGATCCTGCTTCAGCTGGCGGAACGCCGCCGGGCGGCGCCGGCCAAGGCTGCTCTCCAGCGGGGCGAGAGCGTGATCGATGATCCCGAAGCGGTAGCCGGGCCGGATGCCTGCTGCCCCTGGCCGGACCACCGAGACGGCAATCATGGCCCGCACGGCGCCCTGGTACGCCTGGACGTGACGAAGCAGCCGGTCGGTCGCCACCCCGATCCGCTCCACCGCGTCGGCGCTGCCCCGGGCCGACGCCAGGGCCTGTTCCGGGCTGGGCCAGGTGCCGTCGACCGCCTCGCGCAGCAGCGAAATCAGGTCAGGAAAATACCGGTACGCAGTCGCCTCGGAGACCAGCGCGGCCCGGGCGACGGCAGGCATGGTGACTTCCGCGCTGCCGGTGATCAGGTCACGGGCCGCAGCCACGATGGCCGTCCTGGTGCGCTGCTTCTGATTGACCCGGCCAGCCGGGGCCTCCGCTGTCATGCCCTCACTCTGCCGGGCTGCTCGCACTCAGTCAAGTGGACTATCGTTATGAGAGTCAGCTTGCATAACGGTGCCACGCGGGCTATCGTCGTTCGTGAGAGCCAACTCTTACGAAAACGGAGCGAATGACTCATGAGTTCAGCGACTGCGCATCTCACCGTTGCCGGCATCGGAGCGGTGCCGGTGACCTATACCGACAGCGGCACCGGACAGCCGGTCCTGCTACTGCACGGCGGCGCCGGCCCGTTCTCGGTTGCCGAGTTCGCCGGGCTGATGAGCGCCGCGGGCTACCGCGTCATCGTCCCGGTGCATCCGGGCTTCGACGGCACGTCCCGGCCGGCGGCCCTGTCCAGCATGGCCGGCGTGGCCGCCGTGTACGCGGCGCTACTGCGCGAGCTCGACCTGACCGACGCCTGCGTGATCGGCAACTCGATTGGCGGCTGGATCGCGGCCGAGCTCGCACTCAGCGAGAGCGCCGCCGCGGACTGCCGGGTCAGCTCGGTGGTCCTGGTCGACGCCGCCGGACTGCAGCTCGACGGCGCGCCGGTTCCGGACTTCTTCTCGCTGACCCTGGATCAGGTCGCCGAGCTGAGCTACTTCAATCCGGACGGGTTCCGGATCGACCCGGCGGCCCTGCCCGCGGAGCGAACGGCAGCCATGGCGGGCAACCGGGCGGCGCTGCTGGTCTACGCGGGGACCGCGATGGCGGATCCGGGCCTGCGTGATCGCCTGGCGGCAATCGCGATGCCGGCCCTGGTCGTCTGGGGCGCGGCCGACCGGATGATCTCCGTCGAGCATGGCCGGGCCTACGCCGGCGCGATCCCCGGCGCGCAGTTCCGGCTGATCGCCCATGCCGGGCACCTGCCGCAGCTGGAGACCCCGGGCGAACTGCTCGGCGTGCTGCGCGACTTCACGGCGGCCCAGCACACGCGGGCCGGGTCATGACCCCCATCTCAGTCGTGCCGCCAGACGGCGGCGAGATCGCCCTCGACGGCCCGATCCGGCTGCGCATCCTCGAGGACGGCAGCACGACCGGCCACCGGCTCGGCCTCGCCGAGATCACCATCGCGCCGCACACCGCCGGACCTCCGCAGCACCGGCACGGCCGCCATGACGAGGGCTTCTACGTCGTGTCCGGCACCGCCACATTCACGGTCGGCCAGGAAACGCACGAGGCCCCGGCCGGCACCCTGGTGATGGTCCCGCCCGGGGCGCCGCACACGTTCGCCAACAACAGCGACGAGCCCGTAGCCATCGTCAATACGTTCACTCCCGACCTGTACGTGCAGTACTTCCGCGACCTCCGCGACATGATCGCATCCGGGTCGCCCCCCACGGCCGGTCAAGTGGTGGACGTGATGGCGCGGTATGCCACCGAGCCCGCGACGACGTACGAGCCCTGACCGGCGCCCGCCCTGCGGCGTTCCGTATCCAGGCGTGGGCGGGACCGTCCGAGCCGGAGCTTCCGGCCACAGCGGACGGCCCCGCCGACGGTTTCAGCCGCGCGTATCCCAGGACTGACGGGTGTTGTCGGTCAGTGTGCTCACGCTGGCCTGGCTACCCAGCGGCGGCCCGTAGAGCGCCTGAACCGTCCCGTCCTGATTCGTCCAGTACGGCGACAGCAGGTAGGCGCAGGAACTGCCGCAGGCGTTGTCCAGGACGTAGATGTCCCGGTCCGGCGCCGTGCTCAGCGCTTCGGTGTTGACATCATCACTCGGGTAGGTCGCCGCCACCGGCGATCCGCTCAGCCCGGTGAACGTCAGGTTGATCAGCGGATCCCCGCGGTAATCGGCGTCGAGCGTCGTGCTCTTGAACGGACACGTAGCGGTTACCTCGGCGCACCCGTAGTCGCCCACGTATCCGTACAGCGCGAGGTTCTGAGACTGATCGCCCGAGCTGAACGTCGCCATGTCAACCGCGTGGCCGGCCGCGCTGCTGGTTGCCTCCAGGCACGGCCCGTCCTCGGAGCACAGGGCCTCGAACGGGTTGACCGGCTTGGCCGCGGCCACGTCGGAGACCTCTGACGTCCAGAAGGCAGGGAGCCCGCCATAGCCCGGCGGCTCCGCCTCGTCGTCGACGTAGACGTTGCCGATCCCGTAGCTGGCGGCGTCGGTCACGTCGGTGCCGACTCCCCCGGACGTGCCTACGCTGACCGTGGCCGCGAAGTCGCGGGCCGGATACATACTCATCCACGTCGGGAACAGGTTCAGCATCTTCGCTTTGTCGAAGTCGCTCTCGTCTCCCTCGAACACCTGCAAGATGTTGGTCGCGCTCATGTAGCACGACATCGACGAGTTGACCGTGCCGGGGTTGATCTCGACCGTGCCGTTGTTGGTAACGCTCTTCACGTAGTTATAGAGCGGCAGGTAGTAGCTCGACTCCAGCGCGCATGTGGTGCCGCCCTGGTCGAACATGAAGCCAATGTTCTTGCCCCACCAGCCGACCGCCTGGGAGACCTCGGCCTCGACCGACGAGAGCGTGAATAGCGGCGCGCCGCCGCTGCCCGTGTCGCCATCATCGGTGGCGATATAGATCAGCGGGGTGATCCCGTCGCCCTGCAGCGTGGTGATCAGCATGGCCCACGTGGCCGGCGGCTCCTCGTCCCACGCCCGCAGGTCGGTGGTCGAGCACCCCCCGGACCCGCTCCCGTCCGCGGCGCAGATGTCCAGGACAGAGGCGCTCTCCGTTGGCGCAGCGGACTCGACCTGGCTCCAGGCGGCATCCGTGGGCTGGGTATACAGCGACGTGATGATGTGCTCGGAGGACGTGGGCACGCTGGCCGAGGCGGCGAAGCCCGACAGCACTAATGGGGTGGCAGCTACCAGTGCGCCAAACGCTAGCCTGCGAGTTCGCATGGTCACCTCTCGATTTGGCCCCAGCCCGGCAGAATTGCCAGGCAATTCTGAAATATAACGCAACGAGGCATTCGCAAGACAAGGGCAAAATCGGCAGGCCGGCGGCGCCTGGTAGCGCCAGGGAATGGCTTGGCCTCAGCCGGGTGCGCCGTCCTCGCCGCCGTTATCGCCGGGCCCGGCGAGCATGCCGCTGGCCGTCCGGTGCACCGCGGCCAGCGTGGTCAGCGGACGCCGGCGGTCGGCCGGGCCGAGGCCGCCTGACCGCAGCCGGGGTCCCGCTACTGCTCGGCTTAGGTGCGGCCCGTCACGTCGTAGAGATGGTGGACCGGATCGTGGACGAAGTAGCGGGCGAAGGTCTCGACCGTGAACCGCGCGCCGTCGCTCCGGTTGCCGGTGCGCTCCCACTGGCCGCCGCTCACGCCCGCGAACCGCGCGGCGAGCACGGACGCCGCGGCCGTCAGCTCATCGGCCACCGTTGCCGGGTCCTGCTCTCCGTAGCGTCCGGCGACCGCCGTCTCGTCCTGGTCCCAGTTCGGGTAGTGCGGATCGTCGGTGGTCAGCATCAGCTGCAGGCGCCCGTCGTACACGCGCAGCGTGTCCCGGACGTGGCACGCGTACTCAAGCGGCGACCACTTGCCCGGCTCCGGCCGGGTCCGGACGCTGCCAGCGCCGGCCAGGACCTCGCGCCAGGCGCCGGCATTGCTCAGGATCATCCCGGCGACCGCTTCGCGCGACAACGTGCTCGTGTCCAGTCCGCATTCGGGACAGGAACGAGTTAGCACCCAGGTCCAGTCCTTCGTATCCGGGATGATCGTCATGGCGGAAATCTACCGAACCAGCCGCGCCCGCCGATCCTCCGGGCTCCGGGGCTTCGGCTGATCAGCTGCGGCGACGGCTGTGACTACCATGGGCTTGTGAGCTTCCAGAAGAGTCCCGGCGGCACGCGAGGCCCGCGTGGCATGAGCTCGAATCCAGTGACGCGCGGCATCATGCGGCTGATGACGAGCTGGCACCGGCGGTCGGGCGACAAGTTCCAGGGCATGGACCTGCTGTACCTGACCACGGTCGGCGCCAAGAGCGGCCAGAAGCGGCAGTCCACCGTGGCGCGGTTCGCCGACGGCGATGACGCCTGGCTCGTGGTCGCGTCGGCCGGCGGATCGGCCCATCACCCGGCCTGGTATCACAACATCGCCGCGCATCCGGACCAGGTCTGGATCGAGTTCGGCGGCCAGCAGATGCGGGTCACCCCGGAGCAGCTTGACGGGGATGCGCGCGCTCAGGCGTGGCAGCGGATCACCCAGAGCCAGCCGCGCTACACGAACTATGAGAAGAAGACCGACCGGGATATCCCGGTCATCCGGCTGGCCCGCGCCGGCTAGGCGCCGAGTATCGCGGCCAGCGGGCTGAATACCAGTTCCGCCAGGCGCGCCTGCCAGGCCGGGCCTGACTGCCGGGGCACTACCTCCACCAGCATGATCAGATAGAGGTAGGCCCGGTAGAGCGACAGTCGCTGCCGCGCCCCGCGGTCGAAGGTAACCATGCCCCCGGCTGATCGGTAACCGCGCAGGAACGCGGCGTCCGCCTCGATGTCGCCGAACAGCGCCAGCGACACCAGCTCCGCGAGCGGGTCGCCCCAGAACGCCCGCTCCGCGTCGATCAGGCCGCCGATCTGACGGCGACCAGAACGCGAGTCGACAAGTACGTTGCCATCCCACAGGTCGAAGTGCACCAGCACCGGAGTGCTCACCTCATCCAGCACCGGTGCCAGCGCCGCGAACCAGTCCTGAACCTCGCCGATCGGCCGGGGCAGGGTGACCGCATATCTCCCCGCATCGGCCAGGACCGCGTCGATCATGTCCCCGAACGCCGCCCGCCAGGTCTCGCGCAGCGGGCCGACCGCACCTGAGGGGTAGCCAAACCGGTCCCCCGTCATCGTGTGCAGGCGGGCCACCTGGCGGCCAATCTCAGCGCGCAGCTCGGCCCGCTCCTCGCCGGCTGGCGGAGGCTCTACCTCGGGCCACGGACTGCCCGGGCAGTGCTCCATCACCAGGTAGCCGCCGGCCGGGTCCTTCGCGTCGGCAGCAATCAGCGCCGGCACCCTGACGCCCGCGCACCGGGCGGCGAGCTCGTAGTACAGCGCCTCGGTCCCGACGATCCCTCGCTCATACCGCAGCAACGGCACCTGCGGCCCGGGCGGGAGCTTCACCACCAGCCGTGTCCCGTCAGCAAGGGTCACGAGGTAAACGGCGTTGAACGTGCCGCCCCCCAGCGGGCGGCAGTCGGCCACATCGGCGGCGGCGGCACCGGCGGCCGTGAGGGCCGTCTGCAGGCGGCGCAGGTCGGGGTCCCCGCCGGGAATGTCAGTCCCGAGGGCGTTAGCGTCGGCTGTCACTCCCCGATGCCCGCCCTAGTCCCTCGCCCTGGTCGTCCTCCGCGCGGGCCGGCTGCTGCGCTTATCGCGGACGTAGATGATCGCCTGCTTGCCCTCGCCGAGGCTTCGCCGCTCCGTTTCGAACAGCGTGGTCGCGTCGATAAGGTCGCTCAGCTTGGCGTAGCCGTAGGTGCGGGAGTCGAAATCCGGCCGCTGATTGGTGATGATCTGGCCGACGCCCGCCAGCGTCGCCCAGCTGTCCTCGTCCGAGGCCGCCTCGACCGCGTTGCGAAGCAGGTTCACCAGGGCGGCGTCGCCCTTGAGCTGCGCGGCGCTGGCTCGCGGGGCCGGCTTGGCGATCTCGGGGGCCGGCGCCGCGATGCCCTCGTCGTACGTCAGGTTCTCGATGTAGATGAACTTGTCGCAGGCTGCTACGAACGGCTTAGGGGTCTTCCGCTCGCCGAACCCGTAGACCGTCAGGCCCGACTCACGGATTCGCGCGGCCAGGCGCGTGAAGTCGCTGTCACTGGACACGATGCAGAACCCGTCGAAGCGCCCCGAGTACAGCAGGTCCATCGCGTCGATGACCATCGCCGCGTCGGTAGCGTTCTTGCCCCTGGTGTAGGCGAACTGCTGAATCGGCTGGATCGACTGCGCGAGCAGCTGATCCTTCCAGCCCTTCAGGCTGGTGCCCGTCCAGTCGCCGTAGGCGCGCTTGACGTGCGCGGTGCCGTACTTGGCGATTTCCGCCAGCAGCCCGTCGGTGATCGAAGCCTGCGCGTTGTCCGCGTCGATGAGGACCGCAAGCCTGGCGACCGTCTCGTTGACCATGGTCATCTGTCTATCATCCTCCGTCCGTAAACTCGGCGATCCCGCGCGTTAGCGGTACTGTTCGGGCATGCTCGCTGGGCCGCGTCTTCGCCAGGTCGCTCTTGTCGCCGCCGACTGCGAGGCGACGGTCGCGCAACTCCGCGAAGCTTTCGGCTGGGCCGAGCCGTACCAGGATCCGGGCATCGGACACTTCGGGCTCACCAACGCCGTCTTCGCCGCGGGCGACACGTTCGTCGAGGTGGTCTCGCCGGTCGAGCCCGTGACAACCGCCGGCCGCTACCTGGAGCGCCGCGGCGGCGACAGCGGCTACATGGCCATCTTCCAGATGCCCGACCTGGCTGAGACCCGTCGCCGGGTCGCCGAGGCCGGCGTCCGGGTCGTCTGGCAGGCCGACCACGAGGACATCGCCGGCACGCACCTGCACCCCAAGGACGTGCCGGGCGCGATCGTGTCGCTGGACTGGGCCGACCCGCCAGAGACGTGGCGGTGGGCCGGGCCCGCGTGGACCGGCCAGGCGCCGGCGCATCCTCCCGGCGGCGTATCCGGGCTCACGATCGAGGTGGACGATCCCGCCGCTGCTGCCGCCCGCTGGGCCGCGGTACTGGGCCTGACCGTCACCGACGTCGACGGCACTGCAACGATCGAGCTCGGCCGTGCCCGGCAGGAGCTGCGATTCGTGCCCGTCGCCTCGGGCCGGGGCGAGGGCATCACCGAGGTCAGGCTCACCGCGGAACGGCCGGCGCCGACGGTGCAGATCGCCGGGGTGAGCTTCGTTTCGACCGCGACCGCTGGAGGCGAGGCGTGACCCAGCTCGACACGGGAACCGACGACCTGCTGGCCTCGACCGAGGACGGCGTCGCGGTCCTCACCATGAACCGCCCCGACCGGCGCAACGCCATGTCCGAGGCCATGATGGCGGCCATGGACCGCGTCCTCGCCCAGGTCGAGGTCGATGACGCGGTCGGCTGCGTGGTGCTGACCGGGGCTGGCGGCGCGTTCTGCGCCGGCGGCGACGTCAAGGCCATGGCGGAGCGGACGGCCGAGCAGCGGGCTCAGTCGATGGACGCGGCCATCCACCGGCAGCGGCTCCGCCAGCGCGCGACCGCGGGGCGGCTGTGGCAGATGCCCAAGCCGACCATCGCGGCGATCGGCGGGCCGGCCGCGGGCGCAGGCCTCTCGCTGGCGCTCGCCTGCGACCTGCGGTACGCGGTCGAGGGCGCGGTGCTGACCACGGCGTTCGCGCGGGTCGCGTTCTCCGGCGACTACGGCGGGACCTGGTTCCTCACCCGGCTGGTCGGGAGCGCCAGGGCCAGGGAGCTGTATTACTTCTCTGACCGGCTCTCCGCGACCGACGCCGAGCGCCTCGGGATCGTGAACGCGGTGTTCCCGGCCGCCGACTTCGACCTCGAGGTCCGCCGGCGGGCGCGGCGCCTGGCCGACGGCCCGCGGCTGGCCTACCGCTACATGAAGGAGAACCTCAACCGCGCCGTGCACGGCGAGCTCGGCGAGTGCATGGACCTTGAGGTCACGCATCATGTCCGCACCGGGCTGACCGAGGATCACCGCGAGGCCGCGACGGCGTTCGTCGAGCGGCGCGAGCCCCGCTTCACCGGCCGCTGACGCGCGTAGCATCGGCGCATGCGCAGTCGATCGAACAACAAGCACTGGTGGGGCACCGCCATCGAAGCGCCAGATCCCGCCGCGCTGGCCCGGTTCTACTCCGAGCTGCTGGAGTGGCCGGTCGTGCATACCGAGCCCGGCACGGCCGTCATCAAGCCTCCGCAGGACGGAGTCTTCATGGTGTTCCAGCTCGCCGAGGACTACGTCGCGCCGGTGTGGCCGCCAGCTGGCGGCCAGCAGCGGACGATGATGCACCTCGACGTTCAGGTAGAGGATCTCGACGCCGCGGCCGCCGACGCCGTGGCGCTGGGTGCGCAGGTTGCCGACTTCCAGCCGCAGGGCAATGTCCGGGTCCTGCTCGACCCCGCGGGCCGTCCCTTCTGCCTCTGCCGGGACGACGACGCCTGATCGCGGGCGGCGTCAGACCGGGTGCCGGGCGCGGAACGCCGCGGCCTTAACCCGGCTCTGGCACGGGGGCGAGCAGAACTGCCGTACCGCGTTGCGGGAGAAGTCCACGTACACCCGATCGCAGCGCGGGGCCCGGCACACGCCGAGCCGGCCGGCCAGCTCGCTGCCCACGGCCAGCGCGAGCGCGGTCGCGCACCCGGCGCTCCAGCCAACGCCGTAGGTGTCATCGGAGCCGTGGAAGTGCACCTGCCAGGGCTCGCCGGGAACCCGGTCCAGCTGCGGCCGCGCGCCTGTTTCCCGGAGCAGCCGGTTGATGGCCCGGGCCGCGGCGTCCTCGCGGCCAGCCTCCATCGACTCGAACACGCCGCGCATTGTCGCCGCCGCCCGCGCGAGGTAGCCGGCGCTTTCGCGAGGCAGCACCGGCGGCACCCCCTGAACGCGCGCGGGCAGGGCCGCGGCTGCCGCGGCGAGCAGCTCGTCGCCGCTGGGCGCGGCGTACGGCCGGCCGCGCCGCTCACCGTCCGTCAGGTCGTTCACAAGCGAGACGGCCGCCTCGAGCAGCAACTCGACGTGACTATCGAAAAGCACTTGACTGGTCACTCCATCGGTCGTTAGCCTCGTGACTGACGATACGCCATACGCTGGTCACCGGGAGTCGGGTTATGTGTGCTCAGGTCCGCCTCCTGATCGCGGCCAGGGCGGTCAATCAGCTGGGCGCCTTCTCGCTGGCCTTCCTCACCGTGCTCCTGTGCCGCAGCTTCGGCGCGAGCCTCGCGACGGCGGGTGCGGTCTCGGCCGCCTTCGGGCTGGCCACGATTCCGAGCAGGCTGCTTGGCGGGCGGCTGGCCGACCGCCTGGGCCGCAGGCGCACGATCCTGACCGGGCTGGTCGGGTGCGCGGGAGCCCAGCTCGGCATCGCGGCCGCACCCGGCCTGGCCGTCGCCGCGAGCTGCGCGGTGCTGCTCGGACTGGCCTTCGAGCTCTACGAACCGCCCAGCCAGGCCATGATCGCGGACGCGGTGGCGCCGCCGGATCGCGCCGCCGCCTACGCCCTGCTCACCACGGCGCTGGCGGTGGGCAACACCGGCGCCGGCCTGCTCGCCGCCGTGATCGGCCAGTCCAGCCTGCGCTGGCTCTTCGTGATCGACGCCGCGACGTGCCTGGCCTGCGCGCTGGTCGTGGCGATCGTGGTGCCCGCCGACCAGCGCGACCAGCGCCCAGCCACCACCGCTGGTAACGACGCGCACGCCACCCGCGCATCCTCGCCGTGGCGCGACCGCTCCCTGCTCGCGATGACGGCGGCGGGCACCGTCTTCGCCCTCATCTACATGCTGCTGCTGGTGTCGCTGCCGCTCTCCCTCAGTGCGCACGGCCGCAACCCCGCCAGTGCGGGCCTGGTCATGGCCGTGGCGACGCTAGCGCTGGTACTCGGGCGGCCGCTGCTGCGCACCCGGCCGCTCGCGCAGCTAGGCAACGAGGCCGCGTTCGCTGCGGGTTACTTGCTCATGGGCATCGGACTGGCCGGGTACGCGCTGGCGGGCTCGCTGCCAGCGCTGGTGACGCCGACCGTGGCCTGGAGCCTCGGCAACCTGCTTCTGTCCGGCCGCGCGTTCGCCGTGGTCACCGGGCTCGCACCGGCGGGCGCCTCGGCTCGTTACCTTGCGGTCTACGGGCTGAGCTGGGGCGTGGCGACGGTGGCGGCACCAGTGCTCGGCACGCAACTGATCGGATCCTTCGGACCGGGCACGCTGTGGGCAGTGGCTGCGGCGCTCTGCCTCACGATGGCCGGCGTGCAGCCCCGCCTGCTGCGCTGGCTCGCCGGTCAGGCGGGCAGCGCGGCAGCGGTCAGGTTCAGCCCGCCGGTGCACTCCAGCACCGTGCCGGTCACGAAACTCGCGCCGGACAGGTAGACGACCGCCTCGGCGACGTCCTCCGGCCTGCCGACCCGGCGTACCGGCGTGACCGCGGCGACCGCGGCGAAGTACGCCTGCCGCTGGTCGCCCGGAAGGGCATCCCACCAGTGCGTGTCGACGATGCCGGGCGAGACGGCGTTAACCCGGAGCGGCGCCAGCTCCACCGCCAGCGGGCCGACGATCGTCTCGAGCGCGCCGTTGACCGCGGCGAGCGCGGCAGTGCCGGCGAACGCTGCGCGCGCCGAAGCCGCCGTGATGATCGTCACGGAGCCATCCTGGCGGAGTCGCGGCAGCGCCGCCTGAATCGCCTTGACGTGCGCAAAGAACTTCCCGTCGAAAGCCTGGCGCAGCGCGGCCTCGTCCAGCGCGGCGATGGCGCCAGCGCCCACGGCGCCAGGGCTCGCGGCCAGCACCAGGTGATCGACCGGGCCCGCGGCGGCAAAGAAGGCGTCCAGCACCCCGCGGTCGGTCGCATCCAGCTCGGCGACGGCCACCTGGTAGCCGATCCGCTCCGCGGCCTGGTCCAGCCGCTCCTTGGACCGTCCGGTGATGGTCACGACCGCGCCGCGCGCCGCGAACGCCCTGGCGGTGGCCTCGCCGATCCCCGCGCTGGCCCCGATGACGACGACTCGCTGTCCCTCGAATGACATTTCCTAGACCTCCCGCGATTGTCGAGACTGTGCGTCTCTGCAAGAGCGAGCTTATCGATACTGGCAGTCTCGTCAAATTGATATGCTGAGGCATGGACGCCACGACCCAGCGCCGCGCCCACACTGGGCGGCGCCGCAACGACGCGGCCCGGCATGCGATCCTCGCGGCCACGTTCCGCCTGCTCAGTGACCCCGCGACCAAGGGAGTGACGATCGACACGATCGCCGCCGAGGCCGGTGTGGGACGCCAGACGATCTACCGCTGGTGGCCGTCCAAGGGTGCCGTGGTGGCCGACGCCCTGGCCGAGCACGCGCGCGTCATCGTGCCCGAGCGGCACACCGGCTCGTTCACTGCCGACCTCGAGGCATTCTTCGTCGACAGTTTCGCCGGGCTGGAAGACGAAGGGCTATCGGGCCGACTGCGGCAGATCGTCGCCGGCGCGCAGGCGGACGAGCACGTCGCCCAGGCACTCGCCGACTTCACCGCCATCCGGCGGGCCGCGCTGCGCGACCTTCTGGAGCGGGGGCAGGCCACGGGCGATGTCGCCGCCGACGCCGACCTCGACATGCTGGTCGACATGGCGTACGGCGTGCTCTACTACCGGCTGCTCGTGCGCCACCGGCCGCTGGACGCCGCGGCCGGACGCTCACTGGCCAGCGAACTGGTCCGGCAGGCCGGCAAATCGCCCTCGCCTGGTTAAGCCGGAGACTTGCCGTCCTGTGCGGACGCTAAGTCTCCGACGCGATTCTAGGCCCGGCCACAAAGGCCGCGAATCGCCCGAAGCAACCGGGCTCGATGATGGAGCGCGTTTGCAGCCGGACACAACGCCCTCGCCGGACCAGGCCCCGCCGAGGATTGGGACCGATAGTCAGTGAATAGCCCTGACGAACGGTCCCAATAGTCAGGGCCGGGCCGGTAACTGCCCGGTTCGTCCTGTATGCGAGTGCAGGGCTGCGCGGACGCGGACCACAAGCCGGGCGAATCGTTCCCGGCGAGCAACAGCCTGCCGGGGGCGGGCCCGCGGCAGCCGCTCGGCTAGCCACCCGGCGACGATCAGGCCTCGTCGAGCGCGGCGAACAGCAGGCCGCCGATCATGGCCAGGTTCTTGTGGAACTGGATCCGCTGTGCCTTGCGCACGGCCGGGTCCTCAACGGCCCAGTAAGAGTGGCCGGCGAGCGTTGTCGGAACCAGCGAGCCGGCCAGGGCCAGCGCGGACAGGCGCGGGGCAACTCCGAGCGCGAGCAGCGCGCCGCCGACTACCATCACCGCGGCGTTGGCCCGCACCACCAGTTCGTCGTCCTCGGGAAGCGGGGCCCACTTGCGGATTGCGGCAAGTACCTCGCCGGCCTGGTCAACGCGGCCACCCGGTTCCCGGAGCGCGTCGAAACCGAGCAGGACGTAGGTGGATCCGGTCAGTACACGGGCAGCAGGGCGCAGCGGCGCCAGGATTTGCCGAGTCGTGGTCATGGCTCCTCGACAGGCATCGGAATCTCCGTCAGCAGGACTGTACACGTCGGCGTTGCCGGGATCGCGACGCCGGGCATCCCCGCAAAAGTTCGGCATGCGCACGGCGAGCTATCCTGGCTAGATGGACGGTGCGAGGGAATGCACCCAGTGCGGTGCTGAATTTTCCCCGCGGCGGGAGCATGCGCGGTTCTGCTCGGCCCGCTGCCGGGCCCAGTGGAACCGCGCGCGGAGCGCGGATCCGGCCGCGGAGATCAGCGCGCTGGAGTGGTCGATCGCCGCGATGAGTGACACGACGGCCAGGCTGCAGGACGCCGCCGTTGCGGACCCCGGGCAGGCGCACACGCTGATCAGCGACGCTGTCTGGCGGGTCACGATCGTCGACGCCACCCTGGTCCGCCACCATCCGGAGGCCTACGACCAGGTCGTGGCGGATCAGAGCCCGTGCGAGCGGGAGCAGACCGAGACCACGCTCGCGGGCTTGCGTCACGTGCGCAACCGGATCGGCGCAGGCGTCAATCACGACGAGCTCGTCGAGCCCGCCGATGCCGCGATTACCTCCTGGACCTGGAAGGACCTGCCGCGACCGTGCGCGCGTGACGGCGAGGCCCAGGCCTGGGAGCTGGCGCGGTACGACGCGTACCGGGCCGGGCTGGCGGGGCACAAGATCGGCGAGACCTTCGGGCCGGTGGTTGAGTTCCTGAGCCGCGCCGCCGGCAGCGCGTCGTTACTGATTACGAACTCGCAGTGACCTTCCCCACAAACCAGGCCGCCTGCGCGAGCGCGCTGTCGGCAGCTGCCAGCATTCCGGTCTGCAGCGCGAAGTCGTGCCACATGCGCGGCCACCTGGTGTAGGTGACGTCCGCGCCCGCCATCGCGGCGGCGGCGGCCAGCAGCTCGGAGTCCGGGGCCAGCAACTCGTCGGTGCCGGCCTGGATGAGCAGGGGCGGCAGCCCGTGGTCGACGCCGCGCAGCGGGGAGACGCCAGGCTCGGCCCACGCAGACTGGTCGGCGTAGGCGCGCGCGCAGGCTTCGAGCCAGTCCGGGTTCAGCAGCACGTCCCGGCGAACCAGATCCGGGTCGGCCCGGCGGTCGCGGGCAAGGTCGAGCCAGGGCGAGAGCAGGATGCAGCCGGCCGGCAGGTCGCTGCCCTCGGCCTGCAGCGACTGCACCAGAGCCAGGGCAAGTCCGCCCCCGGCAGAATCACCGGAGACGACCAGCGACCCCGGCTTGCCCTCGCCCCACAGGGCATCAAGGACCGCGCGGGCATCCTGCAGCGCCGCGGGGTGCGGATGCTCGGGGGCCAGCCGGTACTCGGGCAGCACGACCCGGCAGCCGGTCCGCGCGCTGAGGTGAGCCGCCCACGATCGGGCGGTCTGCGCCGAGCCGATGCAGTATCCGCCGCCGTGGAAGTGGACGACCGTGCGCTGCGAGCCGGCACCCCGCGCCGCCACGACCTCCGCGGCCACGCCGCCGACCTCCTGCTCGGTGACGACCGTGCCGCGCGGCAGCACGGTCGCGCGGGTGAGCTGGTCCAGCCGGGTGCGCTGCACCGGCCAGGTCAGCCGCTGGTCGAGGCACCGGCTTCCGAGCAGGCGAGCGCCCTGCCGCAGCACGGCCGCCGGGACGCGCAGTGCTGGACCCGCGCGGCGAGAAGTCATGAGGCGCTGGCCCGGACGGGGGCCGGCCGCCCGGGCCTGACCTGGTAGGCGGCCAGATCAAAGCGCCGCACCCGGTACCGGTAGAGGAACGTGTGGTCGGGCCAGTTGTTGGTGTTGCGCCCGGATGCCGTCGTGTACCAGCTATGGCAGCCGCTCTCCCACACCGACGTCCGGCTCGCCGACTGCACCCAGGAGTTGAACTCGTCCTGGACATCCGGCCGCACGTCGATCCAGGCCAGCCGTTCAGCCTGCAGCGCTCGGATCGCGCCGAGCACGTAGCCGATCTGACCTTCGAGCATGTAAATGATCGAGTTGCCGCCGAGGTTGGTGTTGGGCCCGTACAGCATGAAGAAGTTCGGGAAGCCGGAGACGGTGATGCCGAGGTAGGCGTGGGCCCCGTCTCGCCATGCCTCCTGCAGCCACCAGCCGTCCACGCCGGCCACCCGCATGGGCGCCAGCAGCTCGACCGCCCGGAAGCCGGTGCCATAGACGATCACGTCCGCGGGCCGCGCCGTGCCGTCGGCCGTCACGACGCCGTCGGCCGCGATCCGCTCGATCGGGTCGGTGACGAGCGAGACATTCGGCCGGGTCAGCGCCGGATACCAGTCGTCGGAGAACACCACCCGCTTGCAGCCCATCACGTAGTCGGGGACGCACTTGGCCCGCAGCCCGGGGTCGGCGATCTGCGAGTTGAGCTGGCGGCGCCAGAGCTGCATCGGCCCGGCGAGCAGCTTCGGCGACAGGACGAAGCCGCTGGTGAGCAGCTCCCCGTAGAGGAAGATGCGGAGCCGGTCGGCCTTGCGCACCGCGGGCAGCCGGTCAAATATCGCCTGCTCGGCGGGACGGTAGGGCCGGTCGGCCTTGGGCAGCACGTACGGCGCGCTGCGCTGGTAGACGTCGACGTGGCCGGCCGCCTTCGCGATCTCGGGCACGAACTGGATGGCGCTGGCGCCCGTCCCGATCACGGCCACGCGCTTGCCGGTCAGGTCGACGTCGTGATTCCACTGGCCCGAGTGCCACGATGGCCCCGCGAACGAGTCCCGGCCGGCGATGTCGGGCAGCGCGGGCCGGCCGAGCTGACCGACCGCGCACACCAGTGCCGTCGCCTCCAGGCTCTCGCCGTCCTCGAGCGCGATGCTCCACGCGGCGCGGCGCGGGTCGAACTCGGCCGCCGTCACCGCGGAGTTGAAGCGGAGGTGCGGGCCGAGGCTGTACTCGGCGACAAGGGCATGCAGGTACGACAGGATCTCCGCGCGCGGCGGGAAGCGCCGGCTCCAGCGCCAGGGCCGGAACGAGAACGAGTACAGGAGCGACGGCACGTCGCAGCTCAGGCCCGGATAGGTATTGTCGCGCCAGGTGCCTCCGAGGTCGGCGGCCCGGTCCAGGACGAGGAAGTCGTCGATGCCCGCCTGCTTGAGCGCGATCGCCATGCCGATGCCGCCGAAGCCGGCCCCGACGATGACGACGCGATAAGTCACGGGCACTCCTTGCCAGCAGCCGGGTTACCGCAAACCCGGCACCGGCAGCATAACCGAATCAAGCGCCTGGCCGAGGGCCTCGGCGATCCGGTCCAGAACGGCTGGCGGCATGGTGAACGGAATCCGCAGATGGCGGTCATCGCGCCCGCCGACGGCGTAAGTCGACGCCGGCTCCAGCAGCACGCCGCGGCGCGCGCACTGCTGCACCACCTCGTAGGACGACCGGCCGCGAAGGTCCGCCCACAGCGTGATGCCGCCCGCCGGGCGGTGCCAGCGCAGGTCGCCGGTCCCGAGGCCGCGCAGGCACTGCTCCAGGTGCCCGAGGTTCTCCGCGAGCAGCCGCCGGCGCCGCTCGATGATGACTTCCAGTCCGGGCAGCAACTGGGCGGCGGTGATCTGGTCAAGCGCGCTCGGCCCGGCGCCGAGCGCCGCACCGGCGGCCCGGAGCCGGCGTGTCATGGCCGCGGGCGCGCGAACCCAGCCGAGGTGCAGTCCGCCCCAGACCGTCTTGCTCATCGACGCGACGACGATGACGCCGTCATGCCGCGCTGCCAGCGACGCGGGCCGGCGGGCAGTCAGCGTCAGCGGGCGCATGGTCTCATCGGCCACCACGACCCAGCCCGAGGCCGCCGCGGCGGCGGCCACCGCGTCCCTGGTCGCGGGCGGCATCACGGCTCCGGTCGGGTTATGACCATCGGGCTGCAGGTACAGAACGCCCGGTGACGACGTCCGCATCAGCCGCCCGAGATAGCCGGCATCCCATGCTGCCGGTCCGGCAGGCCAGCCCCGGGTGCGCCGGCCCCGCTGCGCGAGGAGCCGCAGCGCGGCCGGATACGTCGGCGTCTCCGCGATCGCGAGCCGGCCGGCCGTCGGGACGGCGTCCAGCACGAGGCCAAGTCCCGCCATCGCGCCCGACGTGAGGGTGAGCTGGTCCGGCCGCGTCGGCAGGCCGTCACGGGTCAGCTCGGCGGCGAGCAGCCCGGTGAGATCGTCAGCGAGCCCGCCGGCCGTCCCGTCTCCGGACAGCGCCGCCGGCAGCGCGCTGGTCGCCGCGACGGTGACGGCCGCGATCACGTCGACCGGCCCCGCCGTGGTCGCCCAGCGAAGATCGATCAGGTCGTCGCCGCCGCCCATGAGGGGAACGGGAGAAGCGTGGGCGCCGATCATGTCCTGCAGGCGCTCGGTCGCCGCAACGAAAGTCCCGGAGCCGTGGCGGGTCACTACCAGGCCCTCGGTCCGGAGCCGGGTCAGCGCCCGGACCACGGTCACCCGGCTGACCCCGAGCCGAAGGGCCAGGGCGCGCTCGGAGGGCAGGCGCTCCCCCGGCCGCAGCTCGCCGTGCGTTATGCGCCCGCGCAGCGAGGCCGCCACCTCGCGGGTCACGGAAGCGACCTCGGTCATAAGTCCACTTTACGGCCAAGTGGACTGCCCAGCCCTGCGCTGCGGGCTGATAGTTGCTGACATGGACTACCAGCACGTCGACGTCTTTGCCGAGGGGCCGTTCACGGGCAACAGCCTGACGGTGTTCATCGCCGATGCCGGCTCGCCCGCGACCGGGCAGATGCTCGCCATCACGAGGGAGTTCCGGCATTTCGAGAGCATCTTTCTCACGCCGACAGCGGCGGAGCACCGGTGGCGCGCGCGGGTCTTCGACCTGATGGAGGAACTCGACTTCGCCGGGCACCCGGTACTCGGCGCCGCGTCGGTGCTTCACGACCGGGCCGGCGGCAGCCGACCGCGGGACTGGGTCATCGAGCTGCCGGCCAAGACCGTGACCGCCCGGACCACTCGTAGCGGCGCCACGTTCCGCGCGACCCTCGACCAGGGACGGCCCGAGTTCGGCCCGCAGCTGTCTGCGGCGGCTGCCGCCCCGATTCTCGGCGGCATCGGCCTCCGCGCCGCCGACCTTGTACCTGGCCTGCCGCCGGCCGTGGTGTCGACGGGCCTGACCTACGTCGTGATCCCGGTCTCCGCACCGGCGCTCGCGCGCGCCGCGATCACGGCCGCCGACTTCAGCAGCCGGCTCGCCGCGGTCGGCGCCCAGTACGCCTATCTGCTCGACCCGGACGGAATGGAAGGACGGCACTGGGCCAACGACGGCAGCACCGAGGATGTCGCCACGGGCAGTGCGGCGGGCACCGTTGGCGCGTACCTCGCCCGCGCCGGCCGCGCCGAGATGAACCGGCAGTTCGTCCTGCATCAGGGACGGTTCACCGGCCGGCCGAGTCGGCTGCTGGTCGAGCCGCGAGGCCGGGCGGACGATGTGGAGAGCGTTCTCGTCGGCGGCAGCGTCGCGCCGGTAGCGACCGGGACTTTGCGGGAAACTGCCTGGCCTGGCTCGGTGAATCCACCCGTTAGGGGTGTGCTGCAGGGCGGACAGGGGCATGCTGCGCCCGTAGACCAATCGGGCAGGAGAGACTATGCAGGCGATCATGGTCAGCGAGCCGGGCGGCCCAGAGGTAATGCGGCTCACCGAGACGGAAATCCCGCAGCCGGGGCCTGAGGACGTCCTTGTGCGGGTGCTCGCCGCCGGCGTCGGGCCGTGGGACGTCTCCATGCGCAACGGCGGGTGGACCGGCAGCTACCCCTACATTCCCGGCGGGGAGTTCGCCGGCGTGGTCGAAGGCGGCACCGGCGATCAGGCGTTCTTCGAGGATGGGGAGCCGGTTTACGGCTATCCGGGCCTGTCCGGCTGTTACGCCGAGTACGTGACCTGCCCCGCCGAGCAGCTCGCCCCGGTCCCGGAGGGTCTGCGCATCACCGAGGCCGCCGCGGTCCCGATCAACAGCCTGACGGCGCTGCAGGGCCTGACCGACGTCCTCGGCGTCGGCAGCGGGGACACCGTCGTGATCACGGCCGGGGCCGGCGGGCTTGGCCATTTCGCAGTCCAGATCGCCAGGGTGCTCGGCGCGAAGGTGATCGCGACCGCGAGCCCGCAGCATCATCAGTTCGTGCACAAGCTCGGCGCCGAAATCGTCATCGACCACGGCCAGTCCGACTGGCCCGAGCAGGTACGGCGGGCCACGGACGGCGGCGCGGACCGGGTGCTTGCCTGCGTCGGCCCGACGGTGACCGGGGCCGCGGCGGCCACCCGCGATGGCGGCCTCATCGCCACCCCGGTGCACGGCCTCGACCTTCCCGACTCCGACCGCGTGCGCTGGCAGACCTACAACGGCCAGCCCAGGGGCAGCAACCTGATCCGGATGGCGCCGTGGTTCGACGACGGCTCGCTCGAGGTGCACGTCAGCTCCCGCTACTTCTGGAAGGACGCGGCCGCCGCCCAGCAGCAGGTTGAGCAGGGCCACACCCGGGGCAAGGTGCTGCTGGTCGTCGACGTGGACCTGGCCGCGGAGGAAGGCCTGTAGCGCATTAGGCCCGAGCCGCCGCGGGCGCGGATACAGTGGGGTGCTATGTCCCTGTCCAGCACCGATATTGCGTTTGCGGATCGGTACCGCCTGCAGGAACGGATCGCCGAGGGCGGGATGGGCGAGGTCTGGCGCGCCTTTGACCAGGTGCTCCAGCGCCCGGTGGCGATCAAGGTGATGCGCAGCGGATACGGGGGTCACGCCGAGACCATGGCGCGCTTCCGGGCCGAGGCCCGCCACGCCGCGGCGCTGTCGCACCCGGGGATTGCCCAGGTGTACGACTACGGAGACGGCGGGCCTGGCGAGCCGCCGTTCCTGGTCATGGAGCTGATCGATGGCCCGGCCCTGACG
>Ga0209380_10000642_pt1 | contig 24553 bp, 24 predicted proteins | sample HubBroMetageWFT6_FD_188347 | JGI IMG/M metagenome (GOLD analysis project Ga0209380, IMG submission 188347) | Warmed and freeze-thawed soil microbial communities from the Hubbard Brook experimental Forest, New Hampshire - Hubbard Brook CCASE Soil... | ecosystem: Environmental > Terrestrial >... | reverse complement strand
ACTACGCCTTGGCCGCAGTCTCAATCGGAGCCGTGTCCAGCAAAATTCCAGGCCCCATGGTCGAACTCAACGTGCAGCCCTTGATGTACTTGCCTTTGGCCACCGACGGCTTAGCCTTGATCACGCTGGTGATCAGCACCGTCGCGTTCTCGATCAGTTTGTCAGGCGAGAATGAAATTTTGCCCACAGGAACGTGCACCAGCGCTGTTTTATCGGTGCGGAATTCCACCTTGCCGGCCTTCACTTCCTGCACGGCCTTACCCACGTCGACAGTCACCGTGCCGGTCTTCGGATTCGGCATCAAGCCCTTGGGGCCAAGAATCTTGCCCAGCCGTCCAACGGATTTCATCACGTCTGGAGTGGCGATGAGAGCGTCGAAATCGGTCCAGTTTTCTTTCGTGATCTTCTCGACCATTTCCTCGCCGCCGAAGAAATCGGCGCCCGCTGCTTCGGCTTCTCTGATCTTGTCGCCCGAGGCGATTACCAGAACTTTTTTCGATTTGCCCAACCCGTGCGGCAGGACGACCGTGCCCCGCACCATCTGGTCGGCGTGTTTGGGATCGACTCCCAGGCGCAGAGTAATCTCAACCGTCTCGTCAAATTTTGCAAACTTGACTTTCTGCAGGAGCGGAACCGCGTCCTGCAGAGTGTACGGGCGCTTCTCGACTGCGGCGTGTGCCTTGGCGATATTCTTTCCTTCTTTTTTCATTTTACTTTCCTCGTCTCCCACCGCTCATCGTTGCTCCGATCAGCCGTGGTCAATTCGACACAAATCATCGCGGGTCCTTATGTGGGGACAGCCGCCCTCGGCTGTCCGCGCAGCGAAGCTCCGCTACTACCCAACCACTTCAATGCCCATGGACCGCGCGGTGCCGCGAACGCTCTTAACGGCAGCGTCGATCGAAGCCGCATTCAAGTCGGGCATCTTCTGCTTGGCAATGTCCTCGACCTGCCTCAGGGTGACTTTGCCAACCTTATCTTTGTTCGGCGTGCCCGATCCCTTGGCGATGCCCGCCGCGCGCTTCAGCAGAATCGAGGCCGGCGGCGTCTTGGTAATGAAGGTAAACGAGCGGTCGCTATACACCGAAACCACGACCGGGATAATCAGCCCCTCCATCTCTTTCTGATTGGTGCGGGCGTTGAACTGCTTGCAGAACTCCATGATGTTGATCTGCGCCTGACCCAGCGCCGGACCCACCGGCGGCGCCGGAGTCGCCTTACCCGCCGCGATCTGCAACTTTACGAAACCTGTAACTTTCTTCGCCATCTAAGATTTCCTTCGGGTTTCAAATTACAAAATTACCCAATTACCAAATCTCTCAAGCCACCTTCTCCACCTGGTTGAACTCCAGCTCCACCGGCGTCGAGCGTCCGAAAATCGTAACCATCACTTTCAGCGTCTCGCGGTCTTCGTTCACTTCGTCCACAATGCCCTGGAACGTCGCGAACGGACCCTCGGAAATACGCACGGTCTCGTTCTTCTCGAACTTGACCTTCAGCTTGGGCTTCTCGCGGCTGTCGGCAACTTTGTAGACAATGTGCTGTACTTCTTCGTCGGAAAGCGGCGTGGGCTGCTGTCCCGTGCCCACAAACCCGGTCACGCGCGGCGTGGATTTCACCACGTGCCAGACGTGATCGTCCATATCCATTTCGACCAGAACATAGCCGGGATAGAACATGCGCTCGGAGGTGTACTTCTTGCCGCCGCGCACTTCGGTGACCGACTCCGTCGGGATCAACACCTTGCCGATCTTCTCCTGTAGCCCGAAGGCGATGACGCGCGACTCCAGCGACTCCTTCACCTTGCGCTCGAAGCCGGAATAGGAGTGGATGATGTACCACTTCATGTTCGGGTTGCGAGGCGGCTCGCCGGTCGCGGCAGCGCCATCCACACTCGGTGGCTGCTCTCCACTCGGGGCAGCTCCGTTTTTTTCTTCTTCTTGCATGATCAAGTTGAACTCCGGCCTGCTCGTTCCAATTTAATGACCCCGATTAATGACCCCCGAAGTAGCTGTACAGCATGTTGACGCCCCGCTGGATCACGTTATCGATGATGAAAAAATACAAGCCAAAAATGAATACCGTGATCACCACCACCGCGGTCGTGGCTTGCACTTCCTTCCACGAGGGCGCCGTAACCTTGCGCATTTCGGTGCGCACATCGTTATAAAACGACTTGATTCGCTCCGGCCAGGACTTCAGCCGGTCTCCGAAATTCTCACCGGCGCTTGCGATTGAGTTTGCCATCTTCTTCGTCTCCACTCCCATACTGTTCCTGGCCTTCTCCGCATCCTTGCAAAAATCTGGCAGGGGCGGAGGGATTCGAACCCCCAAGTCCGGTTTTGGAGACCGGCAGTTTAACCGTTGAGCTTACGCCCCTAAATCCATCGGGTGATTGTGCCATCGGGTGATCGGGTGATTTTCAAATCTCCCGACGACCCGATCACCAGATCGCGCGATTTACTTCACTTCTTTATGCGGCGTGTGCTTGCGGCAGCGGCGGCAGAATTTCTTGAACTCCAGCCGTTCCGTCGTCGTCTTCCGGTTCTTGGTGGTCGAATAATTCCGCTCTTTGCAATCACCGCACTGCAACGTAACAATCTCTCGGGGCATCGCTCACTCCCTAATTGCTTGTGTGGCGCGGGCGCCCTCGCCCGCGAGCCTTCATCGATGCTGCACGCACGCGGACGAGGGCGTCCGCGCTACACCCTACTGCACGATCTCCGCAATCGTGCCTGCGCCTACCGTGTGCCCGCCTTCGCGAATCGCGAAGCGCAAACCCTTTTCCATCGCCACCGGCGTGATCAACTCGATCACGAGTGAAACGTTGTCGCCCGGCATCACCATCTCCGTCCCCGCCGGAAGTTCTGCAACACCCGTCACATCCGTCGTGCGCAAATAAAACTGCGGCCGGTATCCCTTGAAGAACGGCGTATGCCGCCCACCTTCTTCCTTCGTCAGGATGTAGACTTCCGCCTTGAACTTCGTGTGCGGCGTGATCGATCCACCCTTCGCCAGCACCATGCCGCGCTCCACATCTTCTTTCGCGATGCCGCGCAGCAGCAGGCCGGCATTGTCGCCCGCCATGCCTTCGTCGAGCTGCTTCTTGAACATTTCGACGCCGGTCACGACGGTCTTGCGCGTGTCGCGGAAGCCGACGATTTCCACTTCTTCACCAACCTTCACCTTGCCGCGCTCAATTCTTCCCGTCACAACGGTGCCACGGCCCTGAATCGAAAAAATATCTTCGATCGGCATCAGGAACGGCTTGTCGAGCTCGCGCGCCGGCTGCGGCACGCTCTTATCGACCGCCTCCATCAGCGCGTCAATCTGCTTCTCCCACTTTTCTTCGCCATTCAAAGCGCCGAGTGCAGACAGCCGAATGACCGGCACATCGTCGCCCGGAAACTTGTAGCTCTTCAGCAGCTCTCTGACTTCGAGCTCAACCAGGTCGAGCAGTTCCGGATCGTCCACCGCATCGCACTTGTTCAGCGCGACCACAATGTAAGGCACGCCGACCTGCCGCGCCAAAAGCACGTGCTCGCGCGTCTGTGGCATGGGACCATCGGTGGCGGCGACGACGAGGATTGCGCCATCCATCTGCGCCGCGCCCGTGATCATGTTCTTGATGTAGTCGGCGTGGCCGGGACAGTCGACGTGCGCGTAGTGCCGGTTCGCCGTCTCGTACTCGACATGCGCCGTCGCGATGGTGATGCCGCGGGCCTTTTCTTCCGGAGCGTTATCAATGCTGTCAAACGACCGGAACACAATCTTCGGATTGTGCTTCTGCAAAACTTTCGTGATGGCCGCCGTCAGCGTGGTCTTGCCGTGGTCGATGTGACCAATCGTCCCCACGTTGCAGTGCGGCTTGTTACGATCAAATTTCTCTTTCGCCATAAATCAGCTCTTAGCTCCTAGCTCAAAATCTAAATCAAGATCCTTCCCAAAACACGCTCAGGATGAACGCTGCCGGCTCCCGCTTCGCTCCCGCTCGCAAAACGCGTTCAATAATATTGATACAGCTTCTTAAACTTGTGCCGCAGCGCGATGTCTACAGTTTCGAGCTTCGACAGATAAAACTCCCGCATCTGCGCCTGATCGGAGAGCGGCAGCGCCTGATACAACTGCCACGCACTCAAGTCAGCTCTAACCGCCGATCCGTCCGCATCTTCCAGGGCGCGGGCTGACAACACCGCATCCAACTCCCGCACGCGAATTCCCTTGCGATCCAGCTGCTTCAGGAACCGCTCCACCCTCTCGGGCAGGAACGCCTGCTCCACTGCCGCCTGCAGCTTGGCGAATTCCTGCTGCTTCTCGATCTTGATCGTCGCTTGCTCGAAGCCCATCATCACACCTGAACCAGGAACCTGGAGCGGGAGACGGGAATCGAACCCGCGACCAACAGCTTGGAAGGCTGTGACTCTACCACTGAGTTACTCCCGCCCTTAATACCAGCTATCAGCTTTCAGCCGTCAGCTCTCAGCCAAACCTCAGCGCCTAAAGCCGCTCGCTCTGTGCCTCTTAAACGGCACAGCTAAAGCCGCGCCCTTCCACAAATCTCTGGAGCCGATGACCAGGATTGAACTGGTGACCTCTCCCTTACCAAGGGAGTGCTCTACCAACTGAGCTACATCGGCTCAAACCTGCCGTCGCCTGTCGGCCTCCGGCTTTCAGCTAAAGCGTCCGGTTCCGATTCGCTCTCCACATCCGGGTGCAACACATCCTTGCGGCGCACCCAGCTCTTGAAGGCGAACATAGCCAGAATCAGCAGCGTCAGCGCGCGGATCCGGAAATCGCTCAACGTCGCAAACGCCAGCGCACCCAAAACCAGATACGCAATCATCGCCATGGCCAAGCGACTCATAAACCGTCCATGCCCCTTGCAAGTGCGCTCGGGAAATTCTCCAGCGGACTCAATTCTGGTGCACAGGGAAGGATTCGAACCTTCGTACCTCGCTAGGAGGGACAGATTTACAGTCTGTTGGCTTTAACCACTCACCCACCTGTGCAAAAATCGCCGGGCGATGCAGCCGCGCTTCATCCGCAGGTCACCTCGTCGCGGGTCACGTCGTCGCGGAACAACTAAACCACTCTTGGAAGACCGGCAGCGCAGCACACTTCCAGCCATCTGATCCGCAACCCTATTTCCGCAACTCAGGGAAACCAAGAATCGCGCTTACGAATGAACCGCGCGAAGATCACTGCACGCCGGAATCGTTCCGAATAGTGTTCCGAATGAAGTGCGTTGGAAAAACCTGTTGCGCCTGCAATCCCGCCGCCTGCCGGAAATCATTTTCCGGACTTTTGCATACTGGAGCTGGCGAAGGGATTTGAACCCCTGACCCCCTGATTACAAATCAGGTGCTCTACCGACTGAGCTACGCCAGCATGGGCGACAAAGTACCCTTCCGGGCACAAGTATACCCTTGATCCCTTCCAGATGTCCGGGACAATTAGTTAAGTTATCACAACGGCCAAATTTCGCGCAACCGGCTGCCTTCAACCAGAAACGATTGAGTCGTAGAACAGGGTGTTGACAGTACTGGCAATGCTACTCCAAATCATTATCGGCACTCGACTCGATTGCTTTCCAGCATCAAGGTGCATAACGGGTAAAGACAAGGTCGCTCGCTTTGGCCTTCTCGTGGCAGGGGAAGCAGCTTTTCATAAACGCCGCGTCACCGGGTTTGCCGCCCGCGAAGTGACCGAAGCCCCAGCCGCCGGTTGCGGCGTACTTCGTTGAGTCCTTGACCATAAACTGAATATTCGTAGGTGCCCCGGGAACGAAAGATTGAGCCTGGCCAAAAACTTTGTTGTTTTCCTCCGACGGGACGTTGCGGTAATGCAAAGCGGCAATGATTGTGCCGTCCGGGTACGGAAGCTTGCCCTCCCGGAAGGCGTTGAACGCTACATCATTGCCCAAGACGGCACCCAAACTGTTGAGGTTGCCTGCTTCATGGGCAGAGGAGATCCATCTCCAGTCGCGGTACCCGTGCGGGATTTCGGTAACGAAAGGGGCGGGTTCCCCATCCGCGTGCCCTCGCGCAGGGGCCATGAGGATGACAAGTCCGGCCATTGTTCCTACCGCAATTAAGAGAAGGGTGAATTGTTTCATAGGGGTTTCTCCAATCGGCCGGATTCTACTCCAAGTTCGATAGGTTTGGCAGAATTGACCGCGGCAGGGCAACGCAATCAAAAAACCTGCGACCTGCCAAGTGGAGACATGTCTATTGTGTCAGGAGTAAGCGCAATGGATGATCCGAAACAGGTGATCAACAGGTTCGTGCAGGAGTTGTGGAATGAACAACGGTTGGACGTGGCCGATGCGATCTTCGCCAAGGATTGTTTAACTCATCAATTGCGGTCGGGCGTGCCAACTGATGCAGTGCCGCGCGGACCACAGGCGATCAAGGAGCATGTTGCGAGCTGGATCGCCAGCTTCCCCGATCTCCGCTTCAGCATCGAACAGATGTTGAGTGAAGGCGATCGGGTCGTGATGCAACTGCTGATGGAGGGCACACACCAGGGCGCGTGGCTGGGGATTCCCGCGAGCGGCAAGAAGATACAGATCCGGATGTTCACCGTACACAGCATTGTGCAGGGCAAGATCGTCGAGGACTGGGTGCTGGTGGAATCGCTCGGCGTCTTTCAGCAACTCGGAGTTCTACCGAACACAGCAGACTTGCTGGGCAATTTCTTGCGTCAGCAAGGCAATTGTTGATACCGGCGATAGCACTCAAAGCCGCGGTCGAGGAGTGCTATGGCCATTATCAACCACTACAGGCAGCTCCGGTTTCTCTGACGCAGTCGCCTAAGCAATAGCCGTACCCGGCTCTTATCCGCGAGACCCCGGGCACAGGTCGCCGGGGATTGTATACAATCGCATCCCGGTGAGGAAGGTCATGCGTCGGTTTGCGAAGGTTCTGCTGTTCTTTCTCGTCGCAGTTCTGATCGTTGCAGTTCCAATCGTTGCAGTTCCCGCTCATTCCCGCGAATCAAAAGAACGTTGGGTATCTCTCGACTCGTCGGGACGGCTGATCTATCGCGTGCTGCCGCAAGGCGACCGTATCGTCGATTTCTCGTACGCCGGGTACATGGGCGGCGGCGTCTCACTGCCGCGCTTGCCTGCCGTGCAGACGGTTGCTCCGTCGGGAGCGGACGACACCGCGGCAATTCAGCGCTCCATCGATCAGGTTTCTTCCATGCCGCTTAAAGACGGCTTCCGCGGCGCCGTTCTGCTCGCACCCGGAACCTTTCTTTGCAGCGCAGCGCTGAACATCAACACCTCGGGAGTCGTGCTGCGCGGCAGCGGCCCGCTTGCAGGAGGCACAACCCTACGATTAACCGGGCCGCCCCACGTTGCAATCGAAGTCGCAGGTAAAGAGGAGATTCAGGTTCTAAACTCTGCTGCGCCAAGCTCTGTTGCCCCAGGCTCCGTTGCCCCAGGCTCGGTCGCGCACATTGTCGAGGCTTATGTTCCCTCCGCCACACAGTCCATCACCCTGGACGATGCCTCCTCGTTCGCTCCGGGAGACACGATTCGGATCACGCGCTACACCACCCCCGAATGGCTGCATTTTATGGGCATGGACAGAATGGCGCGGGATAGCAATGCTGAGACTTGGGTGGGAAATTCGATCTCGACCCTCCGCGTGGTCACGGCGCGTCACGGTAACGAACTCGGTCTCGATGTTCCGCTGACCGACTCCTATGATCGGAAATATCTGCGACCTGAGGGTGCGGAAGTGGTCAAGGTCGCGATCAGCGGCCGCATCGAGCAGGTCGGAATCGAATCGCTGCACATTCTGGCGCCGGCTCGCAGTGTTGCCTTCACGGACCCGTTGTTCCGAGCCATCACCCTCAACAGCCTCCGCGATGGCTGGGTTCGCGATGTTCTCATCGACGACACAACCGACGGAATCGATGCTGCTGGGAACACGTCGCGGATCACGATCGAAGACGTGTCGTTCCGGCACAAAACCACCATCACCAGCCCGGCCAAGCCGGCTGATTTCATGCTTGGCGGAACCCAGCTTTTAATGCTGCGCTGCGCTTCCGCCGGCAATGATCTCTTCTACGTCATGACAGGCGCGCGCAATCAGGGGCCGAATGTCGTGCTCGATTCCAAATTCATCGGCAATGGACACGTTCAGCCGCATCAGCGCTGGGCTACCGGTCTTCTCGTCGATAACACCCAGGTGCCGCAAGGCGGAATCGACATGATGAATCGCGGCGAGATGGGAACAGGGCACGGCTGGACCATGGGTTGGGGCGTGGTTTGGAATAGCTCCGCAGCCGACCTTATTATTCAGAATCCGCCCGGTGCCGCGAACTGGTCCATCGGCACGTCCGGGCACGAGCTCACCGCGCCCATGAAGGTTTACGGAGTGTCACGTCGTGAGCTGGGTCCCGACCTTCCGCAGGGCTTCATCGAGTCACCGAATCATCGCGTTTTGCCGGAGAGTCTGTATCGGGCGCAACTGTCGGAGCGCCTCGGCGCCAGCGCACTTAAAGCTCTCGACCCTCAAAGTCTGTGATGGATGAGCTACGGCCAGCACAAAAATTGAACGGCCGCCTGGAATGACGACCGTTCAGTTTTATCGCTCTTGCCTTGGTCTACCGGTCTTTCGCGGTTTTGTTGTTGTGCTTCTCGTTGTAGATCTGCTTGCTGTTTTTGTTTTCTTCTTTGTTGGCCTGTTGCTTCTCTTGTTTGGTTAACGCGCCGCCGTTGGCGGTGCGTTCGTTGTGAACCTGCTGAGCGACGTTGGCCTGGTTCTCGTTGGTCCGGGCCGCTTCGCCGGAAGTCATCTGGCCGCTTCGCAACCCATTAGCGGTGCGCTGTTGCTGGTTGGCTTCCCGGTCGTCGACTTCGTTCGGCTTCACAGTATTTCCGTTGTGCTTCTCGTCGTAGATCTGACGGCTCGCGGCATTTTGCTCGCCGTTGATCTGTTGACGCTCCTCACCCGTAAGCTTGCCACCGTTCGCCTCGCGGTCGTTGTGCACCTGCTGGTCGATGTTGGATTGCGTTTGCTCGGCGCGGGCCGCCTCGCCGGAAGTCATCTGGCCACTGCGCAAGCCGTTGGCGATGCGCTGGTCCTGATTGGCTTCACGGGTATTGGGATTGTAGTTGCGTCCGACTGAGCGATCAGAAGCCGAGATGGGCTGCGATTGCGCGTGCTGTTGCGCCACCTGGTGATACGCGTTTACGTTCGCGCTCGCCATGGTCGCAGGACGCCCTTGATTCACTGACGCCAGCTGCGCGCGGTCCTGAGCAGCAAAGTGTTCGTGCTGCACCTGGTCGGCGGTGGCCTCGAAGTGGTGCTCGTTGGCCGCCTGCATCTCCACAGCCGTGGCGTGCACCTGAATGCCTTCGCCGCCATTGAAGCTTACGTGGTTGACGTTCACAACCGTGTTTTCGGTGACGATGGTTCGGTTCTCGTACACATTCGTGACGTGCACGCTGCCAAAGTTCGCCACGGCGCTGTTATAAGCGAATACTCCACCGCGCCACTCGCCGCCGACGAAGCCAACGCCGCCGAATCCGAAGCCATAGTTAACGCCGCCGTAGAACCCAACATGCGGGCCCCAGTAGCCGCCGTGCCACCCGTACACTCCGCCTTCATAGCCCCAGTAGCCAGGCGTCCACAGAAGACCGGCAACGGGAGGTTGCGCCCAAACGCCCGGAACCCAGAAGTAGCCCGCATCCCCGTAGGACCAGTAGCCGGGTGTCCAGAGGTAGCCCGAAGCAGGCAGCGGAGGCTGCTCATACACGGGCAACGCCGGAGGAGCAATGTGGATTGAGACACCGACGGCGACGCCGATTTGTGCCTGCGCAAGGGGCAGGCTAAGCATCGCCAGCATGATCAAAGCTGCGGTAAAGGAATTGCGAAATGCTGAACGAAGAGACATGGTTATTTCTCCTTGTGCCGGGGCCCCAAACGGCAACATCTCCCCGTCTGCCCGCACTATCTGGGCGTGACCATTAAAACCCAGAATCACGATGTTTGTTGCTAACCAAGGTTCAGGCCCCCTGGGTCATTTAGGCGTGATGCTCCATAACACTATGGATGGCGATTGCCCTACGCTGATTACTCTTCGATATGTACTGAAGTTACCCGGGTTTCCGAGTGACCGCATGAATTCGCGTGACCGCATAAATTAATTAAGGTTACGGTGACAACCGATTCTGGGTAACTAGACGAAAATGGCGATTACACTCACTGAAAGCCACTCTCGCCGCCAACCTTCCACCGCACCCACCCCACGGTGTTATCATTTCAGCCCTGACTGCATTCCATGCGAATTAGGCGCACCTTCCCCATCGTCCTCGCGGTTTTAGTCATTGCCGCGGCGGTGACCCTCGCTGTTCAGCTCCGAAAGCACGCTCCGCCGGAGGCCGCACGCCTGCTGCCTGGAGCGGACGGATTCTTCTACCTCGACCTGGCCTCGGCCCGGAAGGCAAACTCAGGCAATCCTCTGCCTGCCGTGAGCCACGACCCTGAATACGAGCGCTTCATCCACGAAACGGGATTTCAGTTCGAGCGCGATCTCGACGAAGCCGCGTTTGCCGTTCATTACCCGGCGAGGTGGCCCGGCGGCGGAACCGGCGGTTCTGCGCCCGAGCCGCGATTCTCCGAGGTACTGGTAGGGAAATTTCACGGCGAGCAGTTCACGGGCTATTTGCGTCAGATCGCCAAATCGGTGGAAAGCTATAACTCGGTCGAGATCTTCACCATTCTTCTGGATGGGCGCTCGTTGCGGGTCGCGCTGCTGAGCGCCGATTCCGTCGCCGCCTCCAATCACGACGATCCGGCCGTGATCGAAGGAATGATCGACCGCTCCAGGCGCCTGGCTTCTCCGTTTGGAGGCCCGTCGCTGTTGCGGCAATATTACAAGCACGTGCAGTTGGCCAGCCTGGCCTGGGTAGTGGCGCGCGTGGATCCCTCGTCGCCGGAGGCCGGCGGTTGGAATACAGTCATCGTCAAGCCAGCAACCCTTGTCGTCTCGGCAAGCGCTCTCAGCCCGCTGCACCCGCTGGCGCAGACGCTCCACCTGCGGGCCGAGGCGTTTACTCAGTCCTCCGACGAGGCGCGTCTTATCGCTGACAAGGCCAATGTGTTCGTCGACCTTACCCATAGCGCCGAGACCTCGGTAGGTAGCTACGGCACTGACCCCGACGTGAAGGCTTTCTTCGACAGCCTTAAGGTGAAACAGGAGGAGAACCGCGCCGTTCTAACCGCTGCCCTGCCCTATGAATTTCTGCGCAAGATGATGTCGGGATCGCCGCCGGATTTGAACGAGCCTGCAGCCCCTCAACCAGCCCAAGGACCGGCCAGGTCACGCTAGAGTTGAGATTAGCCTGCAACTTCGCGCGGCTCCAATCGTCTGATTAGCTAACTGAGAAGAGCTCCGACCGGATACAAGCGGGTACAATTAAAGACGCATGTCCAGCCTTCCACTTCCGATTGCCGCATTTTTGGCGGGCCTTATCTCCTTTCTCTCCCCCTGCGTCCTTCCGCTGGTTCCAGGATATCTATCGCTGATCTCGGGCGCGGGGCTGGAAGAACTAAAAGCGCCGCAGGCTCACCTTATGCGGCGGGTGATGGTGAACTCGATCGGATTCATTCTCGGGTTCACCGTTGTCTTTATCGTGCTGGGAGCGGCCGCCACGGAAATCGGACAGGTGCTTGGGATGTACAAGCACATGCTGGCGAGAATCGCGGGCGTCGTCATCATTCTGTTCGGATTGCATCTGACCGGCATTTTCAGGATCAAGGCACTCTATACCGACGCTCGCCTGCATAGCGTGAAAGGCAGCAGCACTCCCGTCGGCGCGTTCGTAATCGGCTTCGCATTCGCCTTCGGCTGGACGCCGTGCCTGGGGCCGATCCTCACGGCCATCCTGACGATTGCCGGAGAACAAGATACGCTGGTCAAAGGTATTCTGTTGCTGGCCGTCTACTCGCTGGGTCTGGCCGTGCCGTTTTTGCTGACTTCGCTTTTGATGGAGCGTTTCCTGAAGTTCTACAGCCGCTTCCGCTCGCACATGCATGCATTGGAGGTAGCCTCAGGCGCGCTGCTGATCGCGCTCGGCATATTGCTCGTGATCGGCCGCTTTACTCTGATTTCGAATTGGCTGTCGTTCCTGAACCGGTTTGCTCTGTAGGGGTGCAGTTTGATTGTCATCCTGAGCAAGCGTTCTTTGCGCAGTGAAGGATCTGGGCGAGCCGCGCGACGCGTCGCGCGTTTGGCTCGCTTCCTTCTTAAACTGCACGCTTCGTTCTAAGATGGTGGATGGAGAGTTCCCGTGAAACGTAGTCCTCTCGTAATCGTAGTGGTGGCCTTCGTGGTTGCGCTCATGTTGTATTTCGGCTTTCACCAGGCCCGGCGCTCAGGTGTGGCAGGAGCGAAGCTTACCGGCACCGCGCTGGCTCCGGATTTTTCTCTCGAGTCGCTCGACGGCAAAACCGTGCGGCTCTCCGACCTGCGCGGTAAAGCCGTGCTGCTCAATTTTTGGGCAACCTGGTGCGGCCCCTGCAAAATCGAGATGCCCTGGTTCGTCGACTTGCAGAAGCAGTACGGCTCGCAAGGATTGCAGATCGTTGGCGTCGCCATGGATGACGCCAGCAAAGAAGACATCGCCAAGTTCGCCAAGGATATGGGCGTGAACTATCCCATTCTGATTGGAAAAGATTCGGTCGGCGATCAATATGGCGGTGTTCCCGCTCTGCCGGAGAGCTTTCTGATTTCGCGCGACGGCAAAATCGTGGACAAAATCGTCGGTCTTATCGGCAAGGGTGAAATCGAGGATGCCGTCAAGAAGACCCTCAACGCGGGTCCCGCGACCGGTCCGGTATCGGCGTCGATGAACGCAGACCAGTCAAAGTCACAGTCCCAGCCTCAGAGGTGACAATAGGGACGCCGAGACTGCGCGTCTATGATTGATGGAGCGTTGGTGTAGAGCTTTCGGCCTTTGCGGGCTCGCGCCCGTCCCATGATCAGCTTTCGCAACCATGTTTCGCAACCATGACCGCACAAACTAAGCCGCAGAGATTTCACACGCGCAGCGCCCGGCCGTTCCTCCTGCTCGCGCTCGTTTCTCTGACAACCGCGAGGTTGTCAACTGCGCAGACGCCGGGCAAGGCTCCATCCCTCACGGTGGCTGCGGTGCCGCTGGTAACCGCTCAACGCGCCGCGCAAACCATGGTGAATCTTGATTTCCGCGTACCTCCCGGCTACCACATCAATTCGAACACGCCTAAGTCCGAGTTCCTTATTCCGACCGCTCTGAAGATGGACTTGCCCACCGACGTCGTCCTGGGAAAGATTGAATATCCCGCGGGCGAGGATAGGAGCTTTCCATTTTCGCCTGACGAAAAGCTGAGCGTATACAGCGGCGACTTCACCATCGCCGTCGCCGTGCATCCTCTGCACTCCGTCATGCCGGGAAAGTACGAGATGCGTGGAGTTCTGCGCTATCAGGCCTGCGACAATGCCGCCTGTTATCCGCCGAAAAACTTGCCTGTGAGTTTTGAAGTGAAGGTCGTGAAAGAACCAGCCGCGCACAAAGCCAACCCCGCGCAGAGCCCGCACGTGCATAACTAGCCGGCATCCAGGTTTGAATCAACCAACTTTCAGGCTAAGTTCGGTCCCGTTCTTGATTGGGAGAGTCATGGAAATAAAGCCGTTGACGGGATCGCGAATGTACTCAAGAAAATCCGGTTCGGCGTTATCGTTCATCACGTACCCTCCGGTGCGAATCTGCGGAGCTACGATTTCAATTACCTGACGTGCCAGCGATGAGGCTTCATCATTCGGCCAACCGTCGATCAGGACAAAGTCTGCCGGACCTCCGAGTTCGCGGAGAGTCTGTCGCGCGTCGCCTTCGCGAATTTCCACGTAGTCCGCGAGGCCAGCCTCGGTGAGGTTGCTCTTGGCAGCTGCGATCTTCTCCGGAACCAGTTCCGAACCGATCACCTTCCCACCGTTATCCCGCATGGCCGCTGCAAAATAGAGCGTCGACATGCCGACTGAAGTCGCAAACTCGACCACGCGCACCGCTCGCATTCCGCGGCAAAGCAGGTAGATGAGATTGCCCTGCTCCGGGTGAATGGAAAATCCATACTCGGCATAGTCGTAAGGATTTCGGCTCTCGGCCGGATTGGTGCGCGGACCGCCGCCGCTCGGTCGACGCCGCTTGGCTTCGAGCCGTTCGATCACGGTTTGAACACGCGCATCCCGGATCGGACCTTGGACCGGACTTCGGAAACCGTCGTTCTGCATAAAACGCACCTCACTTCTGGTTGGGAGTGCGACCGAGAATATCGGCCGTGGCGCGATCGAGAATCTTGGCGATGCGCCGGGCTTCGTCGGGACCGCAGCCGTGTTTGGTCCGGAGTGCGTGTTTGAGAGCATGGCGCGCGCGGTGCACCTCGTCGGACGCACCGCCGTCGGAATCGTCGACGCCAGCAAAGGCCTCGCGCACCTGATCCATCCGGCCGCCGATGCGGGTCAGAGCTTCCAACATCGCATCGGCAGCTTCGCGATTTGTCGCGAGGTGGGCCTGGCCCTCGGCCGTGATGCTGTAAAGCTTCCGGGAACCCTCCTGTTGCACGCTCGCGTGCCCGATCTCGTCAAGAAAGGTGAGAGCCGGATAAATCATTCCAGGACTCGGAGCGTAGAAACCACCGGAACGCTCCTCGAGCGTTTTGATGAGCTCATATCCGTGTGCGGGGCGCTCGGCGAGAAGCGCCAGGATTAAGAGTTGAAGGTCGGGAGAGCCAAGCCTGCGCCCTCCGGGAAAGTCGCGGCCGCCACGGCCTCCCATAAAACCGCCATGGCGAAAGCCACGGCGTTCCTGGCGGAGTTCGTGCCGTTCGCGGTGGCAATGACCTTGTGCGCGAGCGTGAACGCTGGCGCGATTTTCGAAGTAGTCTTCATCTAGGTTAAACATGTCTTACACTATATCGTAAGATGTATCGTAGTGCAATATAAAATGTAAGACTGAGTATCTATTTTGGAATCTTTATTTTAGCGGTGTGCTGCCGGAACGGTTCCGTAAGGTTTAGGGAAGCATGATGGTAGTCCTAGCCTCACAGCTGGCCCCGGGACTTTAATCGGAGCGTGGCGTCGCACTGGCGAGCGCGAGAATCGCACCGGCAAACAGCAGCGTGTCAAAGAAGTAGTTGATTCCCTCAATTTTGATGTCGTTGCTTGGGTCGGCCAGCGCTCCAATCAGGATAGGCCCGTAGACGAACACAACCAGCAGCGCAATCCAGGTGCCGAGATACGTTGCCGCCATCCGCGTCTTTCTGCCGACCAGCATGGCCGCGCCCGCAACGAAGAGAATTACGCCTGTCACACAGCCGATGAGCAGATGCGCCGGAATCCACGCAGGCATCAGTTTTTCGAGCGGGACTCCGGGAACGTTCGCGGTGTGGAGAAAGTTCTCAACCCCAAAAAACATAGCGGCGATCGCGACCAGCACGCGGCCCACGGCAATGAGCCTGCTTCCGCCTCGCCCATGACCCTGCTCGCGCATGGCTTGTCCCGCGAGAATCCAACCCCCACCGCCGAACGAGCTTTCGCGGAAGATCAATGTCCATGCAAACCGGTCTCTGGGGCGGGCGTAAACTCCCGGAATGATCAACATAGCCACAAAGAGAAACATCATGATCCCGATCAGCAGGCCCGACCAGCGCACCTGAATTTTTGTGGCAATGCTTAAAGACGCTGCCAGTAATGCGAAACCGACGAAATAAGCCCAGAACAAACGCCACGGCATATACGACGGCACGATTGGCAAAACGAATCCTACAGCCGAAACATGGAGCGCCCCGAACACCGCCAAAGGGGCGGCGAAACACAAATTGCTCAACGCCACAACCTTGTCGAGGCCGCGGGCCTGCGAGAGGTCGGTCTTCGCAGCCCAAGAGGCAATCAGAAAAAGTACAATGCCAGCGCTGCACATCGAGACCACTGTGCGCGAGATCTCAAGAAATGTGGCGAGAATGGTTGTGTGCATGTGAACGGCAAGCTCCGGCTCGCGTGCTCGATCAGAGTGCGTTTTCCCTGGTGGGTGAAAACGCCTCAAATTGTACGACGAAAAGCCAGGGGTATTTCCTGAATTGGACCTTGCACCCAATAAATGAAACCGGGAAGGTCGCAGACCTCGCCTAAACGGGTAGTCTGTTCATGGGCCCTTGATGTAATTGGCAGCACGTAAGCCTGTCCAGCTTAAAGGTGCGGGTTCGAATGCCGCCGGGTCCACAGTTTCCCATTCCATGGTAGGGAATCTGACGAGGAGTCTCAGGACAGGGAGGCTCCTCAAGTAACCTTGACTTCCGATTTCGATGTACCGATAATTGTATTCGTAGCTGGACAGGCTTACGCCCCGAGTTGAATTCCGCGCTTGGGGTTTCGTCTTTCCTATCCCTTCCCGCCCTGCTTCTTCTCCACCTTAGCCCAAGTATCTTTCAGAGCCACCGTGCGGTTGAACACTGGCTTGCCCGGTTTCGAATCCGGATCAACGCAGAAATATCCCAGCCGCTCAAACTGATACCGGCCGCCGACAGCAGCGTTCGCCAACGAAGGTTCCAGCTTCGCGCCCGCAATTACTTCCAGCGAATTCGGATTCAGATTTGCTGTGAAATCCTGGCCCGCTTCCACTTCATTCGGATTCTCTTTGCTGAACAAGTTCTCGTAAATCCGCACCTCGGCATCAAGGGCGTGCGCCGCTGAAACCCAGTGAATGGTCGATTTCACCTTCCGTCCGTCCGGAGCATTGCCACCGCGGGTCGCGGGATCGTAGCTGCAATGCACTTCCACCACTTCGCCCTTTTCGTTCTTCACCACGCTGCTGCAAGTGATGAAGTATCCGTACCGCAGGCGAACTTCGCGTCCCGGCGAAAGCCGGTAATAGCCTTTCGGCGGCTCTTCGCGGAAGTCGTCCTGCTCGATGTAGAGCACGCGCGAGAATGGAATCTTGCGCGTGCCGGCGCTCGCATCTTCCGGATTGTTTACTGCGTCCATCTCTTCGACCTGAACCTCAGGATAATTATCGATCACCACTCTCAGCGGACGCAGCACCGCCATCACGCGCGGAGCGCGCTTATTCAAATCCTCGCGGACGAAGTGTTCGAGCATTGCCAGCTCGATCGAGCCATTCGTCTTCGACACGCCAATCGCGCCGATAAAATTGCGTACCGCCTCGGGCGTATAACCCCGCCGGCGAATGCCGCCGAGCGTAGGCATGCGCGGATCGTCCCATCCGCTCACCCGTCCTTCCTGCACCAACTGGAGCAGCTTGCGCTTGCTCAGCAGCGTATAGGTGAGGTTCAGCCGGTCGAACTCGATCTGCCGCGACGGGAAAATTCCCAGTTGCTGGATGAACCAGTTGTAGAGTGGGCGATGGTCCTCGAACTCAAGGGTGCAGAGGGAGTGCGTGACGCGCTCGATGGAATCCGACTCGCCGTGCGCATAGTCGTACATTGGATAGATGCACCACTTATTGCCGGTGCGGTGATGCTCGGCGTGCAGAATGCGGTACATCACGGGGTCGCGCAGGTTGAGATTTGGGGAGGCCATATCGATCTTCGCCCGCAGCACGCGCGACCCATCGGGAAATTCGCCGGCGCGCATGCGCTCAAACAAGTTCAAATTCTCTTCGACAGACCGGTTGCGATACGGACTGTCTTTTCCCGGCTCGGTCAAGGTGCCGCGATGTTTGCGGATCTCATCGGCGGTCAGGTCATCAACATAAGCCTTGCCATCCTTAATCAGTTTGATCGCCCACTCGTAAAGCTGATCGAAATAATCGGAGGCATAAAAAAGTCCATCCCACTGGAAGCCGAGCCAGTTCACATCGGATTTGATCGACTCGACGTATTCGGTTTCTTCCTTCTCAGGATTCGTATCGTCGAAACGGAGATTTGTATGTCCGCCAAATTCATCGGCCAGGCCGAAGTCGATGCAGATCGCCTTGGCGTGTCCGATATGCAGATAGCCGTTGGGCTCGGGAGGAAAACGCGTCTGCACGCGGCCGTTGTGCTTGTTGGCCTTGAGATCCTCGACAATGATGTCGCGAATGAAGTTCGACGGAGCAGGCGACGGCGACGCAGCCACGGCCTTTTCCCCAGCTTCGGTAGACGAATGAGACGGATTCATCACACTTTGATCTTATCGCAAGCAGAGTGATGGAAAGGCGGCTGACGAGATTCTGGCATGCATAACCTACAGGTTTCTGTGTGCCGGAGGTGTCACAATGCCAGCCCCGTTGGGCCAGACTTGGTTCGACTTTGGCTTTCCTTTATTGGTAAATAGCTTCTTATTGCTCAGTTCCAAGGTCACCCTACCCATGTACACGTGATTGGAATCATGCTGTTGGCGCGAAATTGCAAAATAATCGATTGGCCTCACTAGGTTGCGGGCAAAATCCTGAGCCCAAACCGTTTACCCGAATTCCTTACCCGAACTCCAGGCCGAAAAAACCGCGATTCCGCGCTGCACCTTTTGCGATGATCGGCTATCCGGGCTGTGGACGGCAAGGTTAAATGTCACGTCACACCAATGCGGACCAGGCGTCGAAGGGGTTAAGCCCGAGAGCCCGCCCGGACTCCTCTGTGAGATTCGGAATCGCGCATTACACTCCCGCTGAGACGACCTGGCCCGGCGCAGTTACACATGTTTCCAGCTTCGCAAGCCTTCGCCGGTAGCCCACATGCCGCCAGCGCGTCATCTCCACCAGCGGCTTCCAAACTGGATTCACCAGATCGTGCTTGATCAACAAGTGCCAAAAGCGGTTGGAACGCTTATACAGGTACGACATGGCCAGGTAAAGCGGCACGGCTTCCCAGTCTTCGGGCCGGCGGCGCCAGATGGAGGAGTGCGAGAACAACCGCTGGTAGATCCAGGCATAGCCGTGCTCTAGTTCTTCCGGTGTCATGTGCTTGGGTTGAAAAACCGCGTGGCTTGTGTCGTAGAGGCTCCAGTCGCGATGCAGTATTCGCCCTTGTGCTTCCATCTGCCGGAACAGCGGGGTCGCCGGATACGGCGTCAGAATGTGAAACGTGGCGCACTCCAGCCGGTTCTCTTCGATCCATTCCGCGGTTTGTTCGAATACATCTTTGCGATCGTGGTCGAAGCCGAGTACGAACGATCCATTCACCTGAATACCGTAATCATGCAACATGCGGACGCGCCGGGCATAATCCGATGTTTTCGGCGTTTTCTTGTGCGCGTCAGCCAGATTATCGTCGGAGAGCGACTCTAACCCAATGAAAACGCCGGTGCATCCTGCGAGAGCCATATTGCGAATAAGGCTGGGATCGTCGGCGACATCAATCGTGACCGCGGCGCTCCAGATTTTATTGATCGGCCGAAGCGCAGCGCACAGCGCGTGCAGGTAGTCGCGGCGCGAACCGAGATTGTTGTCGATGAAAACCGCATAGGGCTGATCATCGGCCTTGAATTCTTCGACGACCTGCCGCGGATCGCGCATACGATAGGGCACGCGCAGGTCATCGGTGGCGAGATAGCAAAACCCGCACCGGTTATGGCATCCGCGCGTGGCAATCAAGCTGGTCGTGGTCAGAAAGCTGTGTCGCGGAAGAAGCGACCGCCGCGGTGGAGGGTCGTCGCGATAGTCGTTTTCGTAAGTGGCTGCGTAGCGCGGCTGGAGAGAGTGGTTCTCGACATCCCGCAGGATTCGCGGCCACAGCTGCACGCCATCCCCAAGCGCAAGCGCATCCGCGTGGGGCGCGCACTCGTCCGGACAGGACAGAACATGCAAGCCCCCGAAAATTACTTTGGCCCCACGCGCGCGGTACCAGTCCGCGAGCTCGTACGCCCGCCTGGCAAAAGTCAGATGGACCGTGATCCCCACGACCTGCGGCATGGGGCGAAACGGCGGACGGCCGTCGAGCAGATTTTCGTCCCAGTATTCAATCCGCCAATGCGCCGGCGTGGTCGCGGCGAAGCTGGTCAGGGCCAAAGTAGGCGTAAGCACATGCTTGCCGAAACTCGCGTTCGCGTCCTTGGCATAGAACGGGTTGATCAGCAGCGCGTATCGCGGCTCGATCCGGCCAGCCGGCGCGTTCGCATCGAGCACAGGCGCAATCGCCATTTCCGGAGGAATCCAGCGCTTCTTGATGGGACGAAGGAAGGGCTCATCACCAGCGACCATTAAGTTACTTTATAATGCAAAGTACTTCATGTCAATCGAGGGTGCGGTCGAGCCACCACCGATCACGAAGAAGTGCAATCGCCCTTCATTGGATCCTCCGGACCGCCTGCTCGATCCGGTCTAACACCGTTTCCCTACCCAGCACTTCGAGCGTCTCAAACAGCGGCGGCGCATTTTTGCGGCCGCAAACGGCGACGCGGACGGGCTGGAACATCTGTCCCGCCTTGACTCCAAGCTCCTGCGCTGCGGCGCGTAGAGCTTGATCCAGCGGGTCGTGTTTGAAGTCGACATTCGCCAGTACTTCGCTGGCTCGCGTCAAAACTTTCAGCGCCATAGCCGCGTCTCCCTTCTGCGGGATGAGTTCGGCTGGGTCGTACGGCGGTAGTTGATCGACAAAGAAGAAATCGGCCGCAGTGAGCACATCGCGCAGCAACTTGATGCGCTCGCGGATCAGCGGCGTGATCCGCAGCATCTTTTCCCCGCTGACCGCAAATCCGGCAGCGCACACGATCGGCAGGAGGCGAGCGCTCAACTCCTCCACCGGCAAGCCCCGAATGTGCTCGGCATTCAGCCACACCGCCTTTGGATCGAACGTTTCCTCCGGGGTCGCCGCCGGCTCCTTGAAGTTCACAACCGCATTCGAGCGGTTAATGCCCTCCAGGGAAAAGGCGTCAGTGAGCTCCTGCAAAGACATGTTCTCGCGATCATTCTTCGGCGACCAACCCAGCAGGCAGAGAAAGTTAATGAAAGCCTCAGGCAGAAATCCAGCATCGCGATAAGTGGTGACGCTAACCACGGGACCATGGCGGCGCTTGGAAAGTTTGGTGCCATCGGGCGCGACCAGCAGCGGCAGATGCGCGAATTGCGGCGGCGTGAAGCCGGCGGCCTCGAAGATGAGCACGTGCTTGAAGGTGTTCGAAAGATGGTCCTGCCCCCGAATGATGTGCGAGATGCGCAGATCGGCATCGTCGGCGCAGGAGGCAAGATGATAGGTCGGCATGCCGTCGGAGCGCAGCAGCGCAAAGTCTTCGATGTCGGCAGCCGCCTTCACCTGTTCACCATAAACCGAGTCGGCAAATCGAACCTGCAGTCCGTCTTCGCGCGGCACGCGAAAGCGCAACGCAAAGGGCTCGCCCGCGGCGGCGCGGCGGCCGCTTTCCTCTCGTGACAATTCGCGCGCTCCGGCATTGAAAAGCCACGTCCCTTGCGCACCGGATTTTTCGGCATCGCCGGTGTGAGCGGGCGTGAAGTCGCGATAGGCAAGTCCTTTCTCAAAGATCGCCCACGCCATGTCGCGGTGCAGTTCAATGCGCTCCGATTGTTTGTACTCTTCGTCCCATCCCAGACTCAGCCACTTCAATCCGTCAAAAATGGAATCCACTGAGGCTTGGGTGTTGCGTTCTACGTCGGTGTCATCCAGACGCAGGAGCATCGTGCCTCCATTACGCCGCGCATAGAGCCAGTTGAAAATGAAAGTGCGGGCGCTGCCTACATGAAGAAAGCCGGTGGGCGAGGGCGCAAAACGCACCCGCGGCTGGTCTGAGGACGAGAGAGGAAGCGAATCAGGCATAGGTCTAAGTGAAGTCTGATGGTATGGGGGCGAGAAAAGCATCGTCAAGCGGACGGAAAAAACGATTTTTCTCGTAACCGATTGATTCCAGGCCTTCAGGGGTCAGGACAGTGTCCTTAAATCCTATTGTGCTCGAACCCTGGCCTGTGAAAATATTAGTCATTAGGTTTTCTCCCGAACTGCTTTTTCGGAATCTACGCAGGAAATCTTCGCCGGGCCCTCATGAATAGTATTGCTGCGAGCATCGTAATCATTCCCGGCGTTGTCGCTTTATTGCTGTGCCTGCTGTTCACCTACCTCTACCTGCAGAGCCGCCAGGCCTACTTCCGCGCCTGGCAGATTGCCTGGGCATGTTACTCCATCCATTATGGGCTGGATGCTTTCCGCTACCTGCGCCCTCCCGCGCCCGCGGCGTTTTTCGCCAGTTCCCTGTTTTCGGTGGCGATGGCGGTCAGCATTTTCGTGTCGATCCGGCTGACGGGTGTGGGCTTCCGCTTTCGCTGGTATGACTGGGTTTTGGCTTTGACCGGAACGGCGGCGTCCTGCCTCGATCTGCGGGCGTATGTAATGTCGCGCGGGCTCCCGATGGAAGAACACCCGCTGCGTCTGACCGTGGTTTTTCTCAGCGCGGTGCTGCTCTATTGTTCTGCGGCATTCTACTTGCACGCGCACCGCAAGGGTTCGGCTGCCTTCAAACTACTGGCTATTTCGTTGGCGCTGTGGGCTGTACTGATGGGAGCTGTCCAGTCCGGCAATCCGTGGATCGAAATGTTTGGCAGCGTTGGCCACGTTCTTGGTCCGGTCCCGCAAATGCTGCTGGGCATAGCCATGGTGATGGTGCTGTTTGAGAATGAGCGCAACGCAGTGCAGGAGAATACGCTTGCCCTCTCCACTCTGGGCGTCGATCCCCGCCGCCTGCTCTCGGCCGACGATTTGCTGCCCAGCATGCAGGCGGCGCTCGACCGGTTGGCGGGGGCGCTGTCCGCACGGCGGGCGGTCATCTACATCGCGGAACGCTGGCGCAGCCTGTTGCCCTCGGTGCAGCGTGGGTTCTCCCCCGGATTCCTGGAGGTTTTGACCACGAGCGGAGCGGGAGAGTACATCTGCGAATTGGCTTACCGGCAGGGTGGGCTGTTCACCGTACATGACCTCGCGCACATGACCGAACCGCTGCCCATAACCTCGGCAGGTACCTTCGCAGATTTCAAAAAAGTCTTCACGGAAACCGAGATCCGCAATCTGACGGCCGTAAGCCTGCAGACCCGCGAGCACACGTTCGGTGTGATTTTATTTCCTCACGCGCAACGCAGGGCGTTTGGCACCTCCGGGCCGCATCTGATGGTTGGACTGGCCTTGCAGCTCGGGCTGACGCTCGAGAACTATTTGATCACGCACGACGCTCACCGCCGCACCCAGGAGTATGAGTTGCTCACCGAGATCGGGCAGGCGATCAGCTCGCGGCTGGACCAGGACGAAGTGTTGCGCACCATCCACACCGAGCTGGGGCAAATTTTCAATACAGACGACTTTTACATCGCTTTCCAGGAGGGAGACGAAATTCGCTTTGAACTGGAGGTAGAGAAGGGCAAGACTCTTCCCAAACGCTCGCGCAAATTGGAGAACGCATTCACCGAGCATGTGATTCGGACGGGGCAGCCCTTGTTGATACGTTCTGACCTGGAGAAAGCGCGGGGCAGATTAGGCATCACCTACCGCCCCGAACATCCCGCCAAGTGCATGTGCGCGGCGCCCATTCTGCTGGGCAACAAACCGGCGGGCGCGATGGTCGCCATGAGCACGGAGCGGGAATTTCTCTTCGAGCAACGCGACCTCGACGTGCTGGTGACCGCGGCCGGGCAGGTATCGGTTGCAGTGGAGAATGCGCGCCTGTTCGCGGACGAGCAACGCCGTTCGCGGCAACTGGCGTTCCTTAACAACATCTCGCGCACGGCCATTTCCAGCGACGATCCGGTACACATGCTGGGGCAGATTGTCAGGGAAATCCAAAAGAACTTCAGCTTCGATCACATCGGCATTGGCCTGCTCGATTACGGAACCAAGGAAATTGAAATCAAGGCCGAAGCCGGCGCGACCGCGCATGCCGTGGGCAAGCGGATTCCTTTAGGCATAGGGATTCTGGGTCGAGTAGCGCGCACAGGCGAACGCGCCCTGGTGCAAAACGGACGGGAAGGCCAAATCGGCGCGGTTCTTGAGGACTCACGGTCCGTGCTTTGCATTCCGATCACCTATGGCGAAACGCTGCTGGGCGCGTTGAACATTGAGAGCCGCCACGAGAGCGCATTTTTCCCGCAGGACGTTCTTATTCTCAACACCCTGGCCGATCTGCTGGCCACGGCTCTGCACAATGCTTTCGTCTTCCAGAAACTGCAACAGCAGTCCATCACCGACGGCCTGACGGGAATCAAGACTCGCCGCTTCTTCTGGGAAGCGCTCTCGGCGGAGTGGAAGCGCGCATCGCGCTCCGGACGGCCGTTCTCGGTCGTGCTGATCGACCTGGACAAGTTCAAGGAAGTGAACGACACCATGGGCCACTTCGAAGGCGACCTGGTGCTGGCCCGGGTTGGCCGTCTGCTCGAGCAAAAATCCCGGCAGTCGAATGTTGTCGCGCGGTACGGCGGCGACGAGTTCATCATCCTCATGCCTGAAACTGGACCGGAGCAGGCCCAGGTGCTGGCCGAGCGCCTGCGGCAGTGGATCAATACCGATCCCATGCTGAGCGAGCACCACATCGCCGGCAGCTTCGGCGTGGCCAGTTTCCCCACGCACGGCTTCTCCATCGA
>Ga0209380_10000641_pt1 | contig 24576 bp, 21 predicted proteins | sample HubBroMetageWFT6_FD_188347 | JGI IMG/M metagenome (GOLD analysis project Ga0209380, IMG submission 188347) | Warmed and freeze-thawed soil microbial communities from the Hubbard Brook experimental Forest, New Hampshire - Hubbard Brook CCASE Soil... | ecosystem: Environmental > Terrestrial >... | reverse complement strand
TAGTGCCTATTAGCCCAATCGAATCTAGAATGCCGTCCAGCACCTTGCGATTATTGAACTTCACAAGGTAGCTTCCGCGCGGAATGCCGAGCGCCTCCATGGTGTCCGCCGCCATCATGCACATCTCGGCATCGGCGGCGGGCGAGGACGAGCCGACGGTGTCGGCGTCGAATTGCATGAATTGGCGGAAGCGGCCGGGGCCCGGCTTCTCGTTGCGAAAAACCCAGCCGACGCGATAGCTGCGATAGGGCAGCACGAGATTTTCCGTGCCGACGCGTTCCGCGACGTAACGCGCCAGCGGCGCCGTCAAATCGTAGCGCAGCGACAACCACTGCTCGTCATCATCCTGGAACGAAAACACGCCCTCGTTCGGGCGGTCCTGATCGGGCAGGAATTTGCCCAGCGCGTCGGTGTATTCGATCTCCGGTGTTTCCACCGACTCGAAGCCGTAGCGTTCGTAGACTGCCCGGATTTTCTCTATCATTTCCCGTGTGGCGGCGATCTCTGCAGGCGTGCGATCGGCCAGCCCGCGCGGCAGGCGTGCTTTAAGCTTGTTGGATTTTTGCTTTTCGGCCATCGGCGTTCTCGCCGCGTTCGCGTTTTAAGAGAATGCCGGTTGGTATCGCACCGGCCTGTGGAGCGCAATTGGTCAGGCCGAAGCGGCTTTGAACATCTTTCGGCGTGGCGGTAAGATGAGGCCGCACGTTCCCTCTCTTAGCATGCACCGGGGTCGTGAGCGGACGCAGTCGAAGGATCGGCCATTATGACGGAAACGGCGAGTCTGGCCCGACAAACCAACGATCTCGATGCCTTTTGGATTCCGTTCACGCCCAACCGCGCATTCAAGCGCGCGCCGCGGCTGCTCGCCCGCGCCAAGGATATGTACTACTTCACCCCGGACGGGCACGCGGTGCTCGACGGATTGGCCGGCTTGTGGTGCAGCAACGCCGGCCATAACCGCGATCCGATTGTTGCGGCGATCGCACGACAGGCCGCCGAACTCGACTACGCGGCGGCCTTTCATTTCGCCCATCCGAAATCGTTCGAGTTGGCGAGCCGCGTCGCGGCGATTGCGCCCGCGGATCTCAATCGGGTGTTCTTCTGCAATTCCGGCTCGGAGGCGGTCGATACCGCGCTCAAGATCGCGCTCGCCTATCACAACGTGCGCGGAGAGGGCGGGCGGACCCGCTTGATCGGCCGCGAGCGCGGCTATCACGGCGTTGGCTTCGGCGGCATTTCGGTCGGCGGTCTTGTCAACAACCGCAAATTTTTTGGCAGCCTGCTGACGGGCGTGGATCATCTACCGGCGACCTATAGCCGCGAGCATCAGGCCTTCAGCATCGGCGAGCCGGAATGGGGCGCGCATCTTGCCGACGATCTTGAGCGCATTGTCGCGCTGCACGGCGCAAACACGATTGCGGCCGTCATTGTCGAGCCGATGGCCGGATCGACCGGCGTGCTGGCGGCGCCGAAGGGTTACCTCCAGAAACTACGCGCGATTTGCGACAAGCACGGCATCCTTCTGATTTTCGACGAAGTGATTACCGGTTTCGGCCGGCTCGGCGCGGTATTCGCTGCCGAGCGCTACGGCGTGACGCCCGATCTGCTTTGCTTTGCCAAAGGCGTTACCTCCGGTGCGGTCCCGATGGGCGGCGTCATTGCCCGCGAGCACGTCTACGATGCGTTCATGCAAGGGCCGGAGCACACTATCGAATTATTCCACGGCTACACCTACTCGGCGCATCCGCTCGCCTGTGCCGCCGCCATTGCCACGCTCGATCTCTATCGTGACGAAGATACATTCGGCCGCGCCAGGCGCCTGGAAAAGCCGTTCGCCGAAGCGGCGATGACACTCAAGGGGCTGCCCGGCGTGCTCGACATCCGCGCCGTCGGCATTGCTGCCGGAATTGATCTGGCGCCGCGCACGGGTGCGCCGGGTGAGCGAGGGTACGAAGCGATGGACCGTGCCTTCCACGACGAAGACCTCGTCATCCGTATCACCGGCGACACACTCGCGATCGCGCCACCGCTCATTGCGACCGAAGCGCAAATCGCCGAGATTTTCGAGAAAGTAAGACGGGTGATCCGGGCCGTTATCTCTTAAAAGCGACGCGTTGCCGGACTTGCGGGCGCGCAGCGCTTATGGACACTGATAAGGCCCGGGCGCGAATCACTCTTCCCCGGCAGGGAGACCGAAAAAAGTTCCGTCTATCGCGCCGGTTCGGCGGCCTCGGGAGCAGGCGGAGCAGGGTCATTGATGGTGCGTATCAGCGCCTTTTTCATCGCCTTCTGCATGGTGCTTATTGCCGCATCTATCGGCACCGCGCTGCATTTTCGCTTCGGCGTTTCCATCACCGACTCCGCCCTCGTAGGCCTTGGCGTCCTGTGCGGGCTCTCGATTTACAACGCGATCGCCGGTCGCAAACACGATCGCGCGGAGGTCAGCGATCAGGTTTCCAGCATTGCCCGCGGCTCGGGCGACCTCGCCCGGCAGATGGCCGAGTTCGATCGTCGCCTCGGCGTTGTGGAAAACCAGGTTGAGGCGGCCCTCGACCGGGCGCTTACCAATACGCAGCCGCTAGCCGCTGAAGTCGAGGAACTGTCCCGGCGTCTCAAGCATCTCGCCGATTCGGTATCGGGCTATGACGCCGCGCCTCGCGCACCGGCGGCCGCGACGCGCGCTGCGGCGATTCCCGATCCGGCGACCGTGGTTCCTTCCGCGAGCAGCGGCAAGGCCAGCCGGCCGGATGCGCCGATCCCCGAAAAGATCGCGGCATTCCGAGGGCTCGACCGTGACGGCATCGCCGCGCTCGTAGCCGGCGCGCTGGATGCGAACAAGATCGACCTCTACCTCCAGCCGATTGTCACCTTGCCGCAGCGCAAGGTGCGCTATTACGAAGCGCTGTCGCGGCTCAATGTCGGCAACGGCGAAATCGTCGCCGCCGCGGATTTTCTCCCCTTCGCCGCGTCCGCGTCAATCTTGCCGAGGCTAGATGGCCTCTCCGTATCGCGCAGCGTGCAAGTGGTGCGGCGTTTGCTGATGAAGAACCGCGACGTCGGATTATTCTGCAACCTTTCCATCACTACCTTGACGGACGGCGGTTTCCCGCACCTCCTTGAATTCGTCGATGCCAATCGGGCGATTGCCTCGTCGCTGGTATTCGAATTCACCCAAAGCGCAATCCGCGCCATGGGCCCCGCCGAGCACGACAGCCTCGCCGCGCTCGCTGCGCGGGGTTTTCGCTTTTCCATGGACAATCTCGCCGACCTCGTCGTCGAGCCGCGCGAACTCACGGACCGCGGCTTTCGCTTCATCAAAGTGCCGGCGGAGCTCTTGCTCAGTCGGATTGCCGGCATTGGCAATATCCATCCCGCCGACTTTTCCGATCAGCTGGGCCGGTTCGGCATCGACCTTATCGCCGAGCGGATTGAAAGCGAGGCGAGGGTGGTTGAGCTCCTGGACTACGACGTCCGCTTTGGGCAGGGCTTTTTGTTCTCGCCGCCGCGCCCGGTGCGCCAGGAAGCGCTGGTCAACGCCGCGGCCGTCAATAGCGCGGCCGAGCCGAAATCGGCGGCGGACAAACTTGAAGCTGCCGTAAACGAACTCACCGCTGCCGGTGCGAGCGGCAAAGAGCCGTCGCAGCCCAACCGCCGGGCGCCCGCGGATGACCGTCGTACCGCCGAGTTGCGCGGCGGCTTTTAGCTGATTGGCGCCTAGTTTGGCGGTTCAGAAGCACTTGCCCGAAATCATCGACCGGTTTGCCCCCTTCAGGCGCACCTATGACGTCCTTCTCTGCGACGTCTGGGGCGTAGTGCATAACGGCCTGGAAGCGTTCCCGGCGGCATGCGACGCGTTGCAGCGATTTCGCGCGTCCGGCGGGACGGCCATCCTCATTACCAACGCGCCCCGGCCGGGCGCCGCGGTGGGACGTATACTCGATCGGCTCAAGGTCCCGCGCAACGCCTACGACGCCATCGTCAGCTCGGGCGATGTCACCCGTGGCATCGTGGAAAGCCGCCTAGGCCAGCGGATATTCCATCTCGGCCCGGAGCGCGATTTGCCGATTTTCACCGGCCTCAATGTCGGCTTTGCTCCGGTTGAAACGTCCGACTACGTTGTCTGCTCCGGGTTGTTCGACGACACCCGCGAAACTCCGGACGATTATCGCGCGCTTTTGGCGACGATGCGCGCGCGCTCATTATTCATGGTGTGCGCAAATCCCGACATCGTGGTCGAACGCGGCGAGACTCTCGTCTATTGCGCCGGGGCACTCGCCGATGCCTATGCCGAAATGGGCGGCGAGGTGCTCTATTGCGGCAAGCCGCACGCGCCAATTTACGAGTCAGCGCTCGGTCATGCGGCCCGTGTTCGCGGCGGCGAACAGCCACCGCTCAATCGGGTGCTCGCGATCGGCGATTCAATCCGCACCGATCTTAAGGGCGCGGCCATGTTCGGCATTGATTGCCTGTTTGTCGTCTCGGGCGTTCACGCCGCCGATGTCGGCGGAGCTGGAACGGCCGAACTTTCCGGACTATCGGAAATGTTCAGCGCTGCCGGCGTGGCCCCGAAGGCGGTAATGCGCAGACTGCAATGGTGATCGCGAGCACCGGCGCTGAGGCTTGTTGTCGCGCGCCTAAGGTTTCGTGCCGCCGGCAAACACCGCCTCGATCTTGGCTTTGAGCGTCTGCGCGTTGAACGGCTTGACGATGTAATTGTTGACGCCGGCCTTTCGCGCGGCGATGACATTTTCAGTCTTTGATTCCGCCGTCACCATGATGAAGGGCGTTTCCCGCAGGTTCGGATCGGTCCGCACTTCTTGGAGCAGCTCGAACCCGGTCATCGGCTCCATGTTCCAATCGGAGATCACCAGGCCGTAATGTTTGGCGTGCATCTTGGCGAGCGCGGCACTGCCGTCGGCGGCGTCATCGACGTCGGTGAAGCCGAGTTGGCGCAGAAGATTGCGGATAATTCGAACCATGGTGCTGTAATCGTCGACCACGAGCACCGACATCGATGGATCAAGCGCCAAGGTTATGCTCCCTAGTGCGCGGGCAGGGGGAGGCACCACTTTCGCCTTCTCCTGCATAGAACCAGCTGCTCTCGTCCCCCGGGGCCGATCTATCACCGAGGGTTTGAACAGCGGGTTAATCCCAACATCCACTCTCGCGAGTGGCCGGGCGCTCAGCTCCTCGCTCTTGCGGAGCTTGACTTGAGCATGACGCGGCGGCACGTAGCGACGTCAGGTTTCCCCAACGCGTGAAGTGAGATGGCGCCGAAACGCTTCCTCGTCGTGCGCGATACTGCGCCCGATGGCGCGCTGCGCGGCGCCGTCCTCGCCATGGGCAATTTCGATGGCGTGCATCGCGGCCACCAGGCCGTCATCGCGGTGGCGCGTAAAAATGCGAGCGAGCTCAGCCGTCCGGCGGGTGTACTGACGTTCGAGCCCCACCCGCGGGACTTCTTCCACCCCGCCGAACCGTTGTTCCGGCTCACCGACGAAGCGGTCAAGCTCCGGCTCCTGGCTGCGGCAGGACTCGACGGAGCGGTCGTCCTGACGTTCAACTCGGCGTTGGCCGCGACGACCGCGGAAGATTTTGTGACACGTATCCTGGTCGGAAGGTTCGCCGTCAGCGGCGTTATCGTCGGCTTCAACTTCCATTTCGGCAAGAATCGCGCCGGCTCGCCGGCATTCCTCACCGAACAAGGCCGCAAATACGGCTTTGCGGTCAACATCGTGCCTCCCTTCGAACTCGACGGACGCCCGGTCTCGTCCGGTCCAATTCGGGACGCGCTCATTGCGGGACGCGTGACAGACGCGGCGGTGTTGCTCGGCTTTCCCTGGTTCGTTTCGGGAAAAGTCATTCACGGCGACAAGCGCGGGCGCGAGCTTGGCTTCCCGACCGCTAATCTCGAACTCGACGCCAGTTGCGGTCTGCGTCACGGCGTCTACGCGGTGCGTGTCGGCGTAGGCGGCCGCCGCTATGACGGCGTAGCGAACTTTGGACGCCGCCCGATGTTCGACAGCGGCGCCGTCCTGCTTGAAGTCTTTTTGTTCGATTTTGCCGGCGACCTTTATGGCCGCGACATCGACGTGGCCTTCATCGATTGGATTCGTGAGGAAAAACTCTTCAACTCGGTTGAAGAGCTGGTGCGCAACATGGACAACGATGCCGCGCGGGCGCGGGCAGCTCTGGCGAGCGCCCCCGGCGTTTTTCCGCCGGTTTAGTTGAATCCGAATTTAATCAAGAAGCGGGATCGGATTCGTCTGCGGGACCCTGGCCGCGATCGCGGGCCCATTGCACCGCAAGGAAGCCCAGCAATGCCAGCGGGACAATTCGTTGCCAGCCGACGGTGCGGCCAACCTGCATCGCGGTCGCCAGAATTTTCGGATCAAGTAGCCACGAAGAACTCGCGTGCGCCCGGGCCGCGCGCTGCAAAATCGTGCGTTCGCGCGCGCGCCGCCGCGTCGCCGCGGCTATGATCGCGGCGATCAGCGCGACCAGAATAAAAAACCCGGCAACGATCAGGCCGGCGTAAACGCCGCCGAATGTTTGCGACAGCCAGACATAGGCGGCGACGCAGAGAAACGCGAACGCCGTCGATAGCGCAAAGGCGGCAACAAATATCCAAACAATAAGGCCGGGAGTAACGCCACTTCGCGATTGCACCGCAAGGGCAAGATCGCGCAGCCAGTTCTTAATCATTTGAGATCTCGCGATCGCCGCGGCGCCGAATTCAGCGCCGCCAGGTCGCGCCGAAGAGAAAAGCGATGCCGGCGACTATCGCCAAGGTGGTGTACGGGCGGGTCTTTAGCGATTCATCGAGTGCATCGACGAAATGATCGGAAACCTCGCGCACCGCGCTCGCCGCGTCGCGTCCTTTATCCTGCGCGTCGGCTACTGCGTCATCGACGCGCGACTTTGCCTGGCGCCAGGCCGCGGCGCCGGTGTCACTGACAATTCCGGCGACTTGATCGGCGAGACGCCGAAAATCGTCGCGCAAAGCCTGAAAATCATGTTCGAGATTGCCCGCGTGCTCGCCTGCGGTTTTGCGCGCTTCCCGCACCGCCTCGCGAGGGTCCTGGCCGGTTTCGCGCCCGCTGGTCGTGGCTGTTGACGCGGTATTCATGGCTTATCTCCATGCTCTCGGAGGCCCAACCTCTCGCCGCAATTATATAGGCGAGGTCTTGCGCCATGCCATGGGCTTGTTAGAAGGCGCGTCATGAGCGAGGAGCCGAAAAAAGCGCGCGATTACAGCGACACGCTTTTCCTGCCCAAGACCGATTTTCCGATGCGTGCGGGCCTGCCGCAAAGGGAGCCGGAAATCCTCGCGCGCTGGAGCCGCATCGACCTTTATGGGCGACTGCGCACGGCGGCAAAAGGCCGGCCGCGATTTATCCTTCACGACGGCCCGCCTTATGCCAACGGCAACATTCATATCGGTCACGCGCTCAACAAGATTCTTAAGGACGTCGTCACGCGTAGCCAGCAAATGCTCGGCTTCGACGCCAATTACGTGCCGGGATGGGACTGCCACGGCCTGCCGATCGAATGGAAGATCGAGGAAGAAAATTATCGCGCGCGCGGTAAGCCAAAACCCGACCTAGGCAACGCCGCGGCGGTGGTGGAGTTTCGCCAGGAGTGCCGGGCGTTCGCGGCGCACTGGGTCAAGGTGCAGAGCGAGGAGTTTCAACGGCTCGGGGTCGTCGGTGACTGGGCGCACCCTTACACCACCATGGACTTTTACGCCGAGGCGCAGATCGCGCGCGAGCTGATGAAGTTCGCCGCTAACGGCACGCTCTATCGCGGCAGTAAGCCGGTGATGTGGTCGGTTGTTGAAAAGACCGCGCTCGCCGAGGCCGAGATCGAATACGAGGATTATGTCAGCGACACCGTGTGGGTGAAGTTTCCGGTCGCGAGCACGGCGGGCGAAGGCGGGCAGGCCGCAAAGGATTTGCGCAACGCCTCGATTGTCATCTGGACCACGACACCATGGACGATCCCCGGCAATCGCGCGATCAGTTATTCGCCCAGGATCGAATACGGACTCTACGAAGTCACCGACGCGCCGTCGCAAAATTGGGCGACACCCGGCGATTTCTTTATCTTAGCCGACAAGTTGGCGCTCGACGTGCTTCGGCAGGCTCGGGTGACGGCGTACAAAAGGATCAGGGGCATCCAAGCCGACGAGCTGGCAAATCTTTTTTGTCAGCATCCGCTCAAGACATTCAATAATGGCTACGCATACCCGGTACCTTTGCTCGCAGGCGATCACGTCACGGAAGATACCGGCACCGGCTTCGTCCACACCGCGCCAGGGCACGGGCGCGAGGATTTCGACGTGTGGACCGCCAACGCGTCAAAGCTTGCGGCGCGCGGCATCAATACCGCCATTCCCTACACTGTCGATGCCGACGGTCGCTTCACCGAACAAGCTCCAGGTTTCGCCGGCAAGCGCGTACTCACCGAGAAGGGCGAAAAGGGTGATGCCAACGAGGCGGTGATCAAGGCCTTGATCGACGCCCACATGCTGATCGCCCGCGGGCGCCTAAAGCACCAATACCCGCATTCCTGGCGGTCGAAGAAGCCGGTGATCTTCCGCAACACGCCGCAATGGTTCATCGCGATGGATCAGCCTATCGCGTTGCTGAGTGACAGTAAGCAACGTGGCCGCACACTGCGGCAGCTCGCGCTCGCGGCGATCCAACAAACCCGCTGGGTGCCTGAGCAGGGCGAGCGGCGCATTAACGGCATGATAGAATCTCGGCCGGATTGGGTGATTTCACGCCAGCGCGCCTGGGGCGTGCCGATCGCGTTGTTCATCAAAGAAAAGCAAGACGGCTCGGTCGAGATCCTCGACGATCCCGCTGTCAATGAAGCGATCATCGATGCTTTCAACGTGGAAGGCGCCGATGCGTGGTACGCGCCGGGTGCACGCGAACGTTTTCTCGGCAAACTTGCCAACGAGGGCTGGCAGAAAGTCGACGATATTCTCGATGTCTGGTTCGATTCCGGCTCGACGCACGCTTTCGTGCTCGAAGATCCCTCCCACTTCCCCGCCTTTGCCCACATCAAGCGCAAGACCGAAGGCGGCGACGAAATCGTGATGTATCTTGAAGGCTCCGACCAGCATCGCGGCTGGTTTCAGTCGTCGCTGCTTGAATCCTGCGGCACTCGCGGCCGCGCACCGTTTGACGTGGTGCTCACCCACGGCTTCGTGCTCGACGAAGCCGGTTACAAGATGTCGAAGTCGCTCGGCAACGTCACCGCGCCGCAAGATGTCATCAAGCAATCCGGCGCTGATATCCTGCGGATGTGGGTGTGCGCCGCCGATTATGCCGACGACTTGCGCATCGGTCCCGAAATCCTCAAAACCACGGTCGATACCTATCGCAAGCTCCGCAACACGCTGCGCTGGATGCTTGGCAACCTCGCGCATTTCGAGCCCGCCGATCGGGTCGGCTATGACGTCATGCCGGAGCTCGAGCGCCTGATGTTGCACCGCCTAGCCGAGCTCGATCCGCTGATCCGCACTGCCTATGCCGACTTCGACTACAAGCGCATTTTTGCCGCGCTGAACGCGTTCATGACTTCGGACCTTTCCGCGTTCTATTTCGATATTCGCAAGGACGCGCTGTATTGCGATCCCTATTCCTCGGTGACGCGTAAATCGTGCCTGACAGTGCTCGATCATCTGTTCCGTTGCACGGTGAGTTGGCTGGCGCCGCTGCTGTGCTTCACCGCCGAAGAGGCGTGGCTTGCGCGCGAGCCCGCGGCGCAATCCGTGCACCTCGAGCCGTTTCCGGCGGTGCCTGCGTCTTGGCGCGATGAGGCTCTGGCCGAGCGCTGGAAAAAGCTGCGAAATTTGCGCCGCGTCGTCACCGGGGCGCTGGAAATGGAAAGGGCGGCGAAACGCATCGGCTCTGCGCTCGAAGCGGCGCCCGTTATTTATGTGGCGGACGCAGACTTGTTTGGCATTGCCGCCGAAACTGATCTTGCCGAGTTGTGCATTACCTCGGGCGCGACCTTGGTGGAGGGCGACGGCCCGGCAGCGGCGTTCCGGCTTGACGATGTTGCTTCGGTCGCCGTCGAGCCGCGCCGCGCTGAAGGACGTAAATGCGCCCGCTCGTGGAAGATTTCGCCGGCGGTTGGATCTGATCCGCAATATCCCGACGTGACTCCTCGCGACGCCCAAGCTTTGCGCGAGTGGGAAGCGCTGCGCCGCGCGGCGGAATGAAGGCGTAAGACATGATGGAGGTGGCGCACCGGCGTGCGGCCCGCTCCTACGCGTGGGGGGCACAAAGCCTGCTTGGACTTGCCGTCGCCGCGGCGACCGGCCTTGCCGACCAGGGGTCGAAATTCTGGCTGCTATACGACTTCGATCTGTCGGATCGCTTTCGCGTGGCGGTAACGCCGTTCGTCGATTTCGTCCTGACCTGGAACACCGGCATCAGCTACGGCCTGTTTCCGCAGCGGGGACTATTCGGCGCCTGGGCGTTGCTGGCGTTTAAGGTCGTGGCGGTGGTGCTGCTGTGGGTCTGGCTCTCGCGCGCGTCCTCCAGGCTCACCGCGGTGGCGCTTGGCCTCATCATCGGCGGTGCAGTCGGCAATGCGATCGACCGATTGCACTGGCCTGGAGTGATGGATTTCGTGTTGTTTCACTTTGAGACCGCGAACTTTAGTTTTCGCTGGTATGTCTTTAATTTGGCCGATCTGGCTATCGTGGCTGGCGTTGCTGGCCTGTTGTATGATTCGCTCCGCCAGGGGCGCGCCGTAAAAGCGCCCTGATCGGGGATACAACGGCGAGGCCAGTAGTCATGCTTCGGCGTACCACTAGCGCCTCGGGTGAGGACATGCAGCAGGATCGAAGTGGCGGCTGTGTCGAAAGCCGCGGAACGGGCGCGCGGAACAAGGCCGCCCGCGCGGCTTTGGCCCTCGTTCTGGCCGCCTCCTTTGTGGCCTTCGATGCTTCGCTGCTGCGCGCCGCCGATAATGACGTCACCATCGATGAAAACGCGTGGAACCGGATGATGACCCGGCTCGGCTTAAGGAAGCCGCCGGGCTCGGAAGCTGAGATTGACTATACCGAGCGTTCGCCGCTGGTCGTTCCGCGAACCCGCGAGCTGCCGCCGCCGGGAACGATGTCCGGTGCGCCTGCCGCCGCCGATTGGCCGGTCGATGCCAAAAAGCCCCATAAACGTACCGTCAATAAGCCCGGTGTGGTCCCAGACACCGCCGTGCAGACGGCAAATCCGCAGTGGCAAAAGAAGCCCTGGTACAATCCAATGGGCTGGTTCAGCCGGGAAGAATACGCAAGCTTTCCGGGTGAACCGGTGCGCCAGAATTTGACCGATCCTCCTGCCGGCTATCGCATACCCTCACCAGAGCAGCCCTACGGCATAAGCCCCGACAAGAAGTCCGGAAAGAAGGTTGCCGGCGACGGCACCACCGTGCAGACCGGTAAGCAAGGCGCCGAGCAGAATCCGCAGGCGGCGCCGCAGCAGCCGGCGCCCCAATCGGCAGCTCCTCAGCAGGCAGCGCCGCCAAGCCAACCGGGCGCGCCGACGGTGCTGGCGCCGCAGTAACGCGCACATGCCGGGGAATTGAGCCCGCGTGCCTTTGGGTGAGTGGGATCGCCGTGTATGGAGAGCCGAAGTTCGCGCTCGGTACGGCGCGCGGGGTGACATTGTTCGGGGTAGGAGATTGGTTCGTGGCAAGAAGCCTAATGCTTGTGCTTTTCCTTCTCGGCGCGGCTTGCGCTGCCGCGCTCGCCGCGGACGAACCGAGCGTCACCTCCTTTAGGCTTGCAAACGGTCTCGAGGTTGTAGTGTTGCCGGATCATCGTGCCCCGGTGGTCACCCACATGATTTGGTACAAAGTCGGCGCCGCCGACGAGGTCCCGGGCAAATCGGGGCTGGCGCATTTTCTTGAACACCTGATGTTCAAAGGCACTGCGCAGAATCCCGGAAATCGGTTCTCGCAAGCCGTGGCCGACATCGGTGGTCAGGAAAATGCATTCACCTCAAGCGACTATACCGGCTTCTTTCAGCGTGTTCCGCGCGAGCATCTCAAGGAGATGATGGCGCTGGAGGCCGACCGGATCACCGGGCTGGTACTCACCGACGAAGTCGTGCGCCCCGAACTCAACGTTGTTCTGGAAGAACAGAATATGCGGGTCGCCAACAATCCGAATAGCCGCTTGGCCGAGCAAATTGATGCGGCGCTTTACCTCAATCACCCCTATGGCCGTCCAGTGATTGGCTGGCGGCCTGAGATCGAACAGCTGACGCGCGACGAGGCGTTGGCGTTCTATCGGCGCTTCTACACGCCGAACAACGCCATTGTGGTTGTCGCCGGCGACGTGACCGCTGCGGAGGTCAAGGAGGACGCGGCCGATACTTACGCCAAGATTGCGCCGCGGGCCGAAATCGCGCCGCGCCGGCGTCCGCTGGAGCCGGTGCAGGACGCGTCGCGGACTGTGACCCTTGCCGATGCTCGGGTCGAACAGCCGAGCTTGAGCCGCGCCTATCTCGTTCCGTCGCGAACTAGCGCCAAGCCCGGCGCGAGCGAAGCGCTCGAAGTCTTGGCGCACGTTCTTGGCGGTGGAGAAAACAGCCGTCTCTATCGAGCTCTGGTCGTCGAGCAGGGCGTTGCCGTCAGTGCCGGCGCCGTCTATTCGGCAACCGCGCTCGACTACGGCAAATTCGGAGTCTACGCCACGCCGCGATCAGGCAAGACTTTGCACGACGTCGAGGCGGCGATCAACGTCGCCATCGCCGATATCCGCGAACACGGCGTGACCGCGGACGAATTAAGCCTCGCCAAGAACCGGCTCATCGCCGATACCGTTTATGCGCAGGACAATCAGGCGATGCTCGCCCGCCAATATGGCGCGGCGCTGGCGACCGGCGAAACAGTCGAAATGGTGCGCCACTGGCCCGAAGACATTCGCGCCGTAAGCGCAGAGACGGTGCGTGAAGCGGCGCGGACCTGGCTCGACAGCCGCGCCTCGGTGACCGGCTACCTAGTTCGCGCCGTACAGGCGGAGGAAAAACACACGTGAATAACCTCATTACGCGCGTGCGGTTTCCCTTACGCCTACGCCGACGTGTGGTCCGCGGTGTTGCCCTTTTCGTCGCGGTCGTGCTGGTAGCCGCCACACCGGCATCCGCAACCACCATCGAGCGTGTCGTCAGCCCGGGCGGCATCGAAGCGTGGCTGGTCCATGAGCCGGCGGTTCCGCTGATCGCTATGGACTTTGCCTTCAGCGGGGGCGCCGCTCAGGACGCCCCGGGTAAGGGCGGCACCGCGACCCTGGTGGCTTCCCTCCTTGACGAAGGCGCGGGCGAATTCGATTCGAAGGCGTTTCACGATCGCCTTGAGCGCAACGCGATTGAGTTGAGCTACCAGGCCGAGCGCGACACGCTACGCGGGTCGCTGCGTACGCTTTCGGAAAATCGCAACGAAGCGTTCGAGGACTTGCGGCTTTCGCTTAGCGCTCCGCGCTTTGACGCTGGCGATGTCGAGATCATCCGGGGACAAGTCGTTTCGCTGCTGCGGCGCGCCGCGACCAGCCCGAATGAAATCGCCTCTCAACGCTGGTGGCAAACTGCATTTCCCGGCCATCCCTACGGCCGTCCGGTGATGGGAACGCTGGACAGCGTTCCAGCGGTAACGGCCGACGATATTCGCGGCTATACGCACCGCGTACTCGCGCGCGGCAATCTGAAAGTCGCCGTGGTCGGCGACATTGATGCAGAGACGTTGAAGACCGCGCTCGACCGCATATTCGGCGCGCTTCCGGCGGAGCCCGAGCTGAAGGCAGTGGGGACAGCGGCCCCACAAGGGCTGGGCAAACGAATTGTCGTTAAACTAGACGTGCCGCAGGCCGTCGTAACCTTCGGCGGTCCAGGAATCGCGCGCAAAGATCCCGATTTCATGGCCGCCTATATAGTCAATCACATTCTCGGCGGCGGCTCGTTTTCCTCGCGGCTATACCAAGAAGTGCGCGAGAAGCGTGGTCTTGCCTATTCGGTCTATGACAGTCTCGTGTGGCTCAACCACACCGCCTTGTTCCTCGGCGGCACTGCGACACGCGCCGATCGCGCGGGCGAAACCCTCGACGTGATCCAAAAGGAAATCCAGCGCCTGGCCAACGACGGACCAACGGCGCAAGAGCTGGCCGATGCTAAAGCGCACCTCAACGGCTCGTTTGCACTCAATCTCGATACCTCGACCAAGATCGCGGCATTGCTGGTGCAATTGCAGCTCGACGGCCTCGGCATCGACTATTTCAGCCGCAGGACGGACATGATCAATGCCGTGACGCTCGACGACGCGCGGCGCGTGGCCAAACGGTTGCTCGACAGCGGCCTCCTCGTCACCGTCGTCGGCCAACCCGAGGGCGTCACCGCCACCAGTGCGGAATGATCGAACGCCGGGCTTTGCGGGAATGAGTTTTCATGATCCGCATTAACGCCGCCATCGCGATCGACGAGCGCGAGATCGAAGAGAGCTTCATCCGCGCGTCCGGTCCGGGCGGGCAGAATGTCAACAAGGTTTCCAGTGCCGTCCAGCTTCGTTTTGACGCGGGCCGCTCGCCGTCGCTTCCCGGAGACGTACGAACACGTCTCATGCGGCTTGCTGGGAGTCGTCTCACCCGCGATGGAATTTTGGTGATTAACGCGCAGCGCCATCGCACCCAACGGGCCAACCGCGTGGAAGCACTCGCCCGCCTGGTGGAGCTGATCCGCCGCGCTGCGATCGCGCCGCGTCCGCGCCGGCCGACCAAGCCGACCAAGGCATCGCGTGAACGGCGGATTGAGGCGAAGAAGCGCCGCGGCGGATTAAAGGATTTGCGCCGCGGTTCACTGCATCACGATTAATCGTCGTGGCTGGCTGCATCATCATTAATCACTGATCAATCGCACATCGACGTTTCGTTGATTAACGCTGCTTTTGCAGCACACGAATCATTTTTGTGACCGACCGATCAAATTTATTCCCGCGCAGATCAAATATGCGTTTGGCGCCGCCAACACTTGCGCCGATTACGCGTTGCGCCTACCTGCACGCAGGGGGAAATGCCGGCAAAGAAAACGGCTCTCGCCAAACACGACAAGCCATCAGCGAGAAAATGAGAGCTTCAAGGATTGGCGGCGGCGGCGAAAGCATCCGCAGCAAGATTTATGATTCGATGTGCAGGAGACGTGAATGAATCAGGCGCCTTTCCCGGAACGCATGGTAAAGGGCGCAACGCGCATCTTGCCGTTTGAGCGCGTGGCGCTCGTCTTACAGGGCGGCGGTGCGTTGGGTGCATACCAGGCGGGCGTTTACCATGCCCTCGATGACGCAAACATCGGGGTCGATTGGTTGTGCGGCACGTCGATCGGCGCGATCAACGGCGCCATTATTGCCGGCAACCGGCCGGAAAAGCGTGTCGAAAGGCTGCGCGATTTCTGGGAGACGGTCACCAAGCCGGCAGTGCGAATTCCCAACATGCCGTGGTTCGCCGATCTGCCATGGAACAGCAGCGGAAACGCGCGCTACTGGACGAGCCGCATCAGTGCATTCTCCACCATGCTGCATGGCGCGCCCGGTTTCTTTTCACCGCGGCCGCTGCCGCCGGTGAACTCGGCGGCGGAAAGTCCCGAGGCCGTGAGCTATTACGATATCGCGCCGCTGAAAGAGACGCTGGCGCGGCTCGTCGACTTCGATTTGATCAACGATGATTCGATGCGCTTTACGGTACTCGCCACCAACGTGCGCAGCGGCGCGCGCGCGTATTTCGAGAATCGCGAGCAAGAGATCGGCCCTGCGCATATCCTGGCCAGCGCTTCGTTGCCGCCAAACTTTCCGCCCACCGAAATTGACGGCGAATATTTCTGGGACGGCGGCGTCATCTCGAATTCGCCGATGCAGTTCGTTATCGACAACCGCGGACGCCATACCGCGTTGGTTTTTCAGGTCGACCTCTGGGACGAGAACGGCGAAGTGCCGCTCGATATTCCGTCCGCCAATCTACGCGCCATGGAGATCCACAGCGCCAGCCGCATCAACCTCTCGCTCGATGACTATAAGCGCATGCAGAAATTTCGAATGGCGCTGCGCCGATTCCTCGATGAATTGCCGGAGCAGTGCCAGGATGACCCGGACGTCCAGTTCCTGTCCGAACAAGCGCGCGGGAAAGTCGCGACCATCGTGCAGCTGAAGTATCAGTCCAACAAGTTCGAGACGGCGGGCAAGATGTTCGAGTTTTCCCGGCGGGCGATGGAGGAGCACTGGCAGGCGGGCTATGACGACACGGAAAAAGCCCTCGGCGAGCCGGCAGTGTTCGAGTTGCCGGATGTGACCGAGGCGGCGCGCATATTCGACGTGCACCGCGGCTGGATGGATTAAAGCTCTCTGCCGCTCGCCCCGGGCTGTGGGAATTGCGCATAGCGTGCGCTTCCGGCATCGACGGCTCGCCATCCGTCGCCCGCGCGGCTAAGAGTCGGGCAGGTCGCGAATCGCCAAATGCCCATCCGTCAGCTCCCCGAGTCGATCGTCAATCGCATCGCCGCCGGCGAGGTGGTCGAGCGTCCGGCGAGCGTCGTCAAGGAGCTGGTCGAAAACGCACTCGACGCCGGCGCCACGCGTATTGACGTTCTCACCGATGGAGGGGGGCGGCGACTCATTTCCGTGAGCGACAATGGCGAAGGCATGCGGCAGGCCGATCTGGCTATCGCCGTCGAGCGTCACGCTACGTCAAAGCTCAACGACGACGATCTTGTCGCGATCAACACGCTGGGGTTTCGCGGCGAAGCGTTGCCCTCGATCGGCGCTGTGGCGCGTCTTGCCATCACGAGCCGCCACGGTGAGGAGCCGCACGCCTGGTTGGTTGAAGTCGACGCCGGCGTAAAATCGCGCCTCAAGCCGGCGGCGCTTGGCGGCGGCACGCGCGTGGAGGTGCATGACCTTTTTTACGCGACGCCGGCACGCCTGAAATTTCTCAAAACCGATCGCACCGAGGCAGACGCCATCCGTGAGGCGTTGCGCCGTCTCGCCATGAGCCGCGCTGATGTCGCTTTTACGCTTTCGGGTGAGGAGCGCGCGTCGCTCAGCCTTGCCGCGGCGCTGCCCGGCGCCGCCGGCCGCCTGGTGCGTCTCGGCGACGTTCTCGGCGCCGACTTTCGCGCCAACGCGATCGCCATTCATGCCGCGCGCGAAGGCATCACCGTCGAAGGCTTTGCCGCGTTGCCGACGCTGAGCCGCGCGAACTCGCTCGGCCAATACCTTTTCGTCAACGGGCGGGCGGTGAGGGACAAGGTGCTGATCGGCGCGGTTCGCGCCGCCTATGCGGATTATTTGCCGCGCGATCGCCATCCGCTGCTCGCGCTTTTCGTCACGCTGCCGGCCCGCGAAGTCGATGTTAACGTCCATCCGGCCAAAGCCGAAGTTCGCTTCCGCGATGCCGGCTTGGTGCGCGCACTCATCGTCCACGCGCTCAAGAGCGGGCTCGCGCGCGAAGCCAGGAGTGCCGCGACGACCGGCGGTGCCGGCGTGCTTGCGGCGCTGCGGCCGCAGCCGGGCTCCGATGCGGGGCGTCCGTCATGGCCGCGCAGTGTCGGCTTCGCAGACCGCACGCAAGCTTCGTTTGACGTCGGCGCACCTACGGCAAGCACCGCGCCGGCGTTGGGCGCCGACTTCGGGTTTGAACCGAATGCGTTTGCTTCTGCGGGTGGCGACGCCCTCGATCACCCGCTCGGAGCGGCGCGTGCGCAGGTGCACGAAACTTACATCGTGGCGCAGACGCGCGACGGCCTCATCATCGTCGACCAGCACGCCGCGCACGAGCGTATCGTCTATGAAAGGTTGAAGTCTGCGCTGGCGCATGACGGTGTGGCGCGGCAGATCCTGCTCATCCCCGAAATCGTCGAGCTTGATGAGCCAGCGGTGGAGCGGCTGCTGGCGCGCGGCCAGGAGCTTGTGCGCTACGGTATCGTGCTTGAGTCGTTCGGACCCGGGGCGGTCGCGCTACGCGAAACGCCGGCTTTGCTCGGGGAAATCGACGGCGCCGGTCTCCTCCGCGATCTCACCCAGCATCTCGAAGAATGGGATGAAACCCTGCCGCTCGAACGCCGCCTGATGCACGTCGCCGCTACCATGGCCTGCTACGGCTCGGTGCGGGCGGGGCGCCGGCTCAAGCCCGAAGAAATGAACGCTTTGCTCCGGGAGATGGAGAGCACTCCCAATTCCGGGCAATGCAATCACGGCCGCCCCACCTATGTTGAATTGAAGCTCTCCGACGTCGAGCGTTTGTTCGGGCGTCGCTAATTCGAGCGTAGAAAGACAAACTCAGTATCGTCGTAGGTCCGCCGCTCGAGCTCGGCGAATTCCGCCGGGGTCACGAACCGGGCTTTTGTGGCTTCTTCGACCACGATGAGAGCGCCAGGCAGGAGCCAGCCACCGGCGAGTGCCGAACCAAGACCCGCCTGCGCCAATCCCTGGCCATAGGGCGGGTCGAGGAAGGCCAGCGAAAATGGTTCAAGCGGATGCGAGGGTCCAAGCTTCGTCGCATCGCGTCGGAAAATACGCGAGGTGCCGCCGAGGCCAAGCGCGGCGACGTTCTCGCGCAACAGCGCACGCGCCTCGGCGCTTTGATCGACAAACAGTGCGAAAGCGGCGCCGCGAGACAATGCCTCGATTCCGAGTGCGCCGGTGCCAGCAAAAAGGTCGAGCACCCGCGCGCCGGTGATCGGATCGCCGTAGGCGTGCGCGAGGATATTAAACAGCGACTCCCGGAGACGGTCAGCCGTGGGGCGGATCGCCGCTGACTTCGGGCCGGCGAGCACGCGGCCACGCAGGCTGCCGCCGACCACCCGCATCAGCGCCGCCGCGGGCTTTTGCGACCCTTGCCGAAACCAGGGCGTTGTCCGCGGCGGGGCGTGTCCGATCTCGACGGAGTTTGGGACGTTCGTTCGGGCGCCTCGCCATATCGTTCGAGGGCGATCCTGCGGCCCTTGCGGTCAACGACTTCGCCACGTTTGGCGTCGCGTGCGGGGCGTTCGCGCGGGGTGATGTCGTTCCGGCGTGTGCCGTGAAATTTGCGCTGGAGCTTTTTCGCCGGACGGTCTTCTTCGTGGACGCGCCAGGAATGCGATTTAACGGCGCGATCCGACTTCGTCGGCGGGCGCGCAGGCCACTGCTCTTGGCTTTCGCTGCGGCGCGGCGCAACCGGCGTTGAGAAGTCCACGCCCGAGAGCGCGACAAGGCGCTCGCCAAGCTGCTCGCGCAACACCCGTGTCGCGACTTCCTCGACGGCTCCTTCGGCGAGCTCGCCGAGTTGAAAGGGTCCGAAGGAGACCCGGATCAAGCGAGCGACGGTGAGCCCGAGGTGACCAAGGAGTATGCGCACCTCCCGGTTTTTTCCTTCGCGGATACCAAAGGTGAGCCAGAGGTTTGAGCCCTGCACGCGATCAAGCGTGGCTTCTACATTGCCGTAGTGAATGCCGTCGATGTCGACGCCGCCGCGCAGCTCGTCGAGCTTTGCTTGAGAGACCGAGCCGTGCGCGCGTACCCGATAGCGGCGCAGCCATCCGGTCGCGGGTAGTTCCAATATCCGCGCTAGCTCACCATCGTTGGTGAGCAGCAAAAGCCCCTCGGTGTTGAAATCGAGACGGCCGACGCTGATGAGCCGCGGCAGGCCGTTCGGCAGGCGTTCGAATATGGTCGGCCGTCCTTGCGGGTCAACGCGAGTGGTCAGAAGACCGCGTTGTTTGTGATAGAGGAATAGCCGGGTGCGCTCGCGTGCCGGCAGCTTTTTGCCGTCGACGGAAAGCTCGTCGCGCGCAGTGACGTTACGGGCCGGGGAGTCGATGACGACGCCATTTATCGCGACGCGTCCAGCCGCGATCCACGTCTCCGCTTCGCGGCGCGACGCTAGGCCGGCGCGGGCAATCACCTTGGCGACGCGCTCGCCGGTTTTGTCGCTGCGGTCGTTCATGTCAGTCATGAATTAGAATTATTGAATTCGTCACAGCCGGGCATGGGCCCTCCAAGACGGGCGTGAACGCCCTTTTGCCCAGCCATCCAGGTCTTGTTATCCGGAGGTGTATAAAGACATGGATGCCCCGCACAAGCTCGCCGCCGGGCATGACGGTAGAATTCGATGACGTCGTTCATGGAAGGTGCCCTCGAGGAAGCCCGGGCCGCTGGCCGAAGCGGCGAAGTCCCTATCGGATGTGTCGTCGTCCATGCCGGCGCCGTCGTGGCGCACGCCGGTAATCGCACACTCGCCGATCGCGATCCGACGGCGCATGCAGAGATTATTGCCATCCGGGCAGCTGCCGGCGCGCTCGGGAGTGAGCGCCTGACCGAGTGCGATCTTTACGTGACGCTCGAACCCTGCGCCATGTGCGCGGCCGCCATCTCCTTCGCGCGGATCCGCCGCCTTTATTACGGCGCAGCCGATCCCAAGGGCGGTGCGGTGGACAACGGCGTCAAATTCTTCGCGTCGCCGTCCTGCCATCACCGGCCCGAGGTCTATGGCGGATTGGCGGAAGCGGAAACGTCCGAGCTTCTCAAGAGTTTTTTTCAGGCAAGACGCTAGCTCAAACGAGCAAGCTACCGAGGCGTTCCTTGATCTCGGCTTTCACGGCATTTGCCGCGCGCAAAATCGCGGTTGCCTGATAAAAATCGAGCGTGCGGAAAATTCCGACGCGCGGCCGGATGACAATATCCGGCGGTTTCAGCGCGAGCTTTGCGGCAACGATCGCGCTACCCATGATGTTGAGCGTCGCGATTACGCTTGCCCACATGCCAGGGATATCGGTGCGTTCCGATGGCGGCTGGCTCAGCACGTCAATGGCGACGATTATTTCGGCACGCCCGTGCAGCCGATCGAAGGGAAGCGGATTAGTGGTCCCGCCGTCGATGAGAACACGCTCGCCGATTGCCACCGGCCGCGTTAGGCCCGGAATGGCAATTGAGGCGGCAAGCGCTGCGTGGAGCGGCCCCGCGTCGAGCGCCACCTCTTCGCGCCGATGCAGATCGGTGGTCACGACAGTGAGCGGAATTTTGAGTCCAGAAAATTCCTGCGGCACAGCATCCGGCAGGAATTGCGCGCAGAATTTTTCCGCGTCGATTTGAGCGGCTTGACCGAATGCGCCGGCGAAAACGTCGCTCAGCGAGCCCGCGCGCGCCGCCATAAGGCGCCGCGTGATTTCGCCGCGCTCGTGAGCGAGGCCGATGACGTAATGGCGAATGTCCCTGCCGCTCATCCCCGCGGCGTAGCCGGCGCCGATCAAGGCGCCGATCGAGGTGCCGGCGATAGCGACCGGTTTTACGTCCATCTCGTCGAGCGCTTCGATGACGGCGATGTGGGCGAGACCGCGCGCGCCTCCGGCGCCCAGCGCGAGCGCGAAGCTTTTCATCCGTTGCGGCGCATCACGTCGCGCCTGCTTGCCGCGCGAATTCCCAGGCTTTCGCCGCCAGCGGACGCACCAACGTAGCCTTGGCCGCGGCAAACGTGCTTGTGGCGGTGCCGTCGCGCACGCGTCCGACAATTCCCTGAAGGATCGCGGCAATGCGGAAGAAATTGTAAGCGGAATAAACCGCAAGATAGGGGCGGGGGTCGAGACCGGTCCGCCTCACATAAGCTTCGACGTAATTTTCAAGCGGCGGAATTCCGAGCGCGGTCAGATCGTGGCCGACCAGCGAGCCGGTTCCCGCTTCCGACGGCGGCATGTGCCACTGCATCAGATGGTAGGAGAAATCGGCGAGCGGGTCGCCGAGCGTCGATAGTTCCCAATCGAGCACGGCGAGGATCTTCGGCTCCTTGGGCGCGAGGATCATGTTGTCGAGCCGATAATCGCCGTGCACCAGCCGCGGTGCCTGCGCGGGCGGCAAGTGCGCCGGGAGCCAGGCCATGAGCCGTTCCATGTCCTCGACTTTCTCCGTCTCGGAGGCTCGGTACTGTTTCGACCAGCGTTCGACTTGGCGCGCCACGTAATTCTCGCCGCGGCCGAAATCGCCCAAACCGATCGCGGCGGGGTCGAAGGTGTGCAGGCGCGCCAAGGCCGCGTTCATCGCGTCGTAGACCTGCGCGCGTTCCGTCGGATTGGACGACGGCATTTCCGCGTCCCAAAACACGCGGCCCTCGACATAAGCCATCAGAAAGAAAGGCGTGCCAATGACGCTGTCGTCGGCGCAATAGAGCAGCGGTTGAGGGACCGGGAAATCTTGGCCGTGCAACGCGGAGATCACACGGTATTCGCGATCGACCGCATGAGCTGAAGGCAACAGCTTACCGGGTGGCTTGCGCCGCAGCACGTAACGCTGCTGCGGCGTTTCAACAAGATAGGTTGGGTTCGATTGGCCGCCCTTGAACTGGCTCAGCGTAAGCGCGCCTTTGAATCCGGGCAAATGCGCGCGCAAATAGCTTTCAAGCCCACCGGCATCGAACTTGAGCCGTTCGGAGACTTCCTTGGTGCCGGAAAAGGTGGTCTGACGTTCGCTCGCGCTCATGGTTTTCGCATATCGCCAATCAATGGCCGGCGCCAGTTGTTCGCTCCAACGCGCGCCAGCCGATGTCGTGCCGGCAGAACCCATCCGGCCACTGGATACGGGAAACGGCTTGGTAAGCGCGTGCGCGCGCCTCCGCCACGCTGTCGCCGAGGGCGGTAACGTTGAGCACGCGTCCGCCATTGGCGAGCAGGCGGTCTCCTTCGGCCTTGGTGCCGGCATGAAAGATTTCGACGCCTTCGACAGCCGCCGCTTCGTCCAGCCCTTCGATCACTGAGCCTCTGGCATAGGGTCCGGGATAGCCACGTGCAGCCATCACGACGGTCAGCGCGGCTGCCGGATACCAGCGCAGATCAATTGATTTGAGCACGCCGTCGCGGCTTGCGATCAGGGCAGGCACGAGATCGGACATCAAGCGCGGCATCAAGACTTGGCACTCCGGATCGCCGAAGCGGACATTGTACTCAATGAGCTTCGGACCTTGCGCCGTGATCATCAAGCCGGCGTAGAGAATGCCCTTGTAAGGCGCGTTCATCGCCCGCATTGCCTGCAACGTTGGGCAGATAATTTCGCTCATGACGCGTTGCGCGAGGGCGTCATCGACGATGGGCGCAGGCGAATACGCGCCCATGCCTCCGGTGTTAGGGCCCTTGTCGCCGTCGAAGGCGCGCTTGTGATCTTGCGCCGAAGCGAGCGCAATCGCCGTCTCGCCGTCGCAGAGCGCGAAAAACGAGGCCTCCTCGCCGTCGAGAAACTGCTCGATCACCAATTCGGCGCCGGCCTCGCCCAAGCCGCCGCCGAGAATGGCATCAATAGCGGCTTCGGCCTCGTCGACGTTTTCGGCGACGATGACGCCTTTCCCGGCGGCAAGGCCGTCGGCCTTGACGACGATCGGCGCGCCTTGGGCTCGGACATAGTCTCTGGCCAGTTCCGCCTCTCGAAACCGTCCGTAGCTCGCGGTGGGTATGGCGTTCGCCCGGCACAGGTCCTTGGTGAACCCCTTGGAGCCTTCGAGCCGTGCCGCGGACCGGCTGGGCCCGAATGCTTTGATGCCGGCCGCTTCGAGATCATCGACAATGCCGGCGCAGAGCGGGCCCTCGGGCCCAACCACGACAAAATCGACGTCATGGGATTTACAAAATGCAATGACCGCAGCGTGATCGTCGATATCGAGTGCGATGCATTCGGCGTCGCGCGCTATGCCCGCATTGCCGGGTGCGCAATAGAGACGGTCGGTCAGCGGGCTTGCCGCCATTTTCCAGGCGAGTGCGTGTTCGCGTCCGCCGGAGCCGAGAAGCAGGATATTCATGGTGCCGACCTTGCCGCGGCCCATTTAGCACGGCGCAAGGGAGTGCAACATCGATCAGGTAGCTTATTGCGGCCTTGACCCGGCAGGCGGGCAGGGACTATTGCGACTTTGTTTGCAAGGGTTTGCGTAAGCCGGCCAAGCAGCAATCCGAGCGTGCTGGAGGCTTCTAGGTCCATTTTAGCTCCATGAACGAACCGCGCCTCAATTTGCCGGAATTGACCGTTTCCGAGCTCTCGGCGGCGCTCAAGCGCACCATCGAGGACGCCTATGGTTTCGTTCGCGTGCGCGGCGAGCTCGGCAAAGTCAGCTATCATTCCAATGGTCACGTTTACTTCGATCTTAAGGATGATCGCGCCTGCATTTCCGGAGTTGTTTGGCGAAGCACGGCGACACGAATAAAGCTCAAACTCGAAGCGGGTCTTGAAGTGGTCGTCACGGGCCGGCTGACCACTTATGCCGGCCGCTCGCAATACCAGATCATCGTCGAGACGCTCGAGCCGGCCGGCCTCGGCGCGTTGATGGCGCTTCTCGAAGAGCGCAAACGCAGACTGACTGCGGAAGGTTTATTCGACGAGGCCAGAAAGCAGCTGCTGCCGTATTTGCCGGCAGTGATCGGCGTCATCACTTCGCCGAGCGGCGCGGTTATTCGCGACATCCTGCACCGGCTTGCCGACCGCTTTCCGCGCCACGTCTTGGTGTGGCCGGTCAAGGTCCAGGGTGAGGATTCAGCGCGAGAAGTCGCCGCCGCCATTGCCGGGTTCAAT
>Ga0209380_10000639_pt1 | contig 24583 bp, 21 predicted proteins | sample HubBroMetageWFT6_FD_188347 | JGI IMG/M metagenome (GOLD analysis project Ga0209380, IMG submission 188347) | Warmed and freeze-thawed soil microbial communities from the Hubbard Brook experimental Forest, New Hampshire - Hubbard Brook CCASE Soil... | ecosystem: Environmental > Terrestrial >... | reverse complement strand
TCGGGGACGTTGACTTTGATAACGAATAACCCAAATGTTGGAAACGCTGGCACGGAAACATTTACCGTCAGCTTCGTCAACAACAATCACGCGTTGATCATTGAGTCCGACGGAAACGGCACGCAAGCACAAAGCGCGACGTCGAGCGGAAGCCTTGACCGGCAGACGTTGCCGAGCACGTTAACCAGCAACTTTTCTTTTGCACTCTCGGGAGTGGGATCGTTAGGTTTTATTGTAACCACCGGGGGTGTGTTCACGCTGACCGGCGGAACTGCCATAGCTGGCACGGTTGACGTTAACGACGCCACCGTCACACCCAATCCGAGCCTGGGAAACGCTTTTACGGGAACTCTTGTGCCCGCAGATACGCTCGGTCGTGGGACAATTACCACTGACAACGCGGAACTCGGCACAACGCTTTCCTACTACGTGATCGGTCCCGAAGCCATTCGGCTCGTCGTAACAAACCCGACCCAGGTCTTCAACCCGTTGATGTTGCCTCCGACAGCAGTGGGTTCAGCGTTTGGGCAGGGCCCAGGGCCGTTTTCAGCTGCATCACTTGGGAACTCGGTTTTTATCGACCAATCCAATGCCGGTGGGAATCTCTTTGCGGCAGTAGGTCAAATCGTTCCAACCAGCGCGACAACTAGCTTTATCGGTGTCGCAGATGATAACGAAAGCGTCGGGTTCTCCGGAATGTTCGCGGATGCAGCTACAATCGGCGGTTCGTATACCATCATGCCCAACGGATACGGGAGCTTGACGATTACCCCCGGTGACCTGGTGTCCGTTAGTTTACTCGGGATATACATGGTGGATCCCGCTATCAACGTCAACGATCCCAATGGCAGTTCCGCAGGCGGAACCAGCAGCGCGCTGCTAGTTGATCTTGATACGTCGGTTGCCGGCGTGGGAGTCTTAGTACCTCAAACTGCAACCACGGGCTTCACGGGCAATTACGCCCTGGGGCTCCAGGATCTAATCCCCACCACGGGGTTTTCCGGCGAAGTGGATTTCGTCGGCAACGCTGTAGCGGGAACAGATCTCGTGGGCAGCGGAACCCTCAGCGATCCGAAAAATTTGTTCGGACTTGGCACAGTGGACACGGCGACCTTTTCGGCTCCTATCACTCCGGACGCAGCCAATGCAGGCCGCTACGAAATAAATCCGTTTACGGTTACCGTCAACGGGACCGGGGCGCCGATCATGATCCCTGAGATGGCTAACGCGTACGAAGCTAGCGGGACTCAACTATTCTGGATAGAGGACGGAATGGACGGGCAAGCTAGCGTATTTGGCGGGCAGATCCAGGCGACCTCAACGCTCGGAGCGGCCGCAGCCAAGCGAACGCAAAAACCTTAACCTTCCATGACGAGCGGATGGCACAGCCGGAGCGATCACCGGCTGTGCCGGACCGTCTTTTATGCCGCGCAGTGGCCGTTCTACGAACGACGTTACACTCAATTGCGTTCTTTGAAATTAGAGATTTGACTACAAGATGGCGCTACTGCGTTTCCTTTTTGCCTACGCGAACCAGGGTGATTTGAGTTCCTGAGGGAATTTTCTTCAGAGCGACTACGCGCGCTCCGTTGTGGCGATCGTCCACGAACGCGACGTCACTGTCATTCGGGCTTACCGAACCCCTAGCATGGGCTGCTTTGTGGTCGCCTGTTTCCAACCAAAAATCGGGCCCGAGATGTTTTTTGTACCAGGCCTGCACGAAGTCGATGGGATCTTTGGTCTGATATTCCTCGGTGGCGATTCCTACACTGGAGTCATTCGCGCTGAGATCGATGCTGGCGTTTTTGTTATTGGAGGTAGGCGTCGCACCCGGATAAATTTCCAGTCCGGTGGCGTGAGGATTGTCGCCATTCACTGAAATGGAGGCAACCGGAGTTTCAACGGCTACTTTGTTGCCCGAGCTGTGAAACTTGAGATGGCGAATGAAAAGGCCGGCCACCATCAAACCGCAGAGAAACATGACGATGATGCCCGCGGCCAAGATTCCCAGGATCCACCAGATTGCATTCGTTCGGCGCTGGGCTTCGGGGTTGGGTTGCACGGCCGGTTGGGTCGGCTGGGTAGCCATGAATCACCTCCAAGCAAATCAAACCAATATACGAGCTATGAGTGCGTAATGTTTCGCCCCATCGATGTCAGCTTGCGGCGTTAGTAAAAAACCACTTTTACGTCCGGACGCTTCTCCAAATGTACGGTATCGATAAAGCGTACCTGGCGATCGTCATAAGTTAAGATCAGCGAATGCGTGCGGGTTCCTTCGCCGAAAAAGCGCACACCACGAAGCAGGCCGCCTCCGGTGACCCCGGTGCAAGCGAAGATAATTTTTTTCCCGGGGGCCAGATCTTCCGTGTTGTAAATGCGCTTTGGATCCTTGATGCCCATTTGAGCGATACGCTCATGGTGTTCGGGTTTGGAAACCACCAGGCGCGCAAGAATTTGTCCGTTTAGACAGCGCAGAGCCGCGGCCGTAAGCACGCCTTCTGGAGCGCCTCCGGTGCCCATCACCGCGTGCACACCAGTGCCAACCACGGCAGCGCTGATGCCGGCAGATAGATCGCCGTCGGAAATTAGCCGGATGCGAGCGCCTGCGGTGCGAATCTGAGCGATAAGATCTTCATGGCGCGGGCGGTCGAGCACGATAATGACAAGATCTTCCACTTTACGGTTGAGGCGTTTCGCGATCGCTTTCAAATTGTCAGCGACCGGCGCATCCAGTTCGACAGCGCCTTTGCATGATGGGCCGACAATTATCTTTTCCATGTACAGGTCAGGAGCGTGGAGCAGTCCGCCGCGATCGCTAGCGGCGAGGACCACGATGGCGTTCGGTTCGCCGGTGGCGCAAAGGTTCGTGCCTTCCAATGGATCCACAGCGATATCAACTTCCGGATATTTGCGGCTTTTATCGCGGACGGCGGCGCCAACTTTTTCGCCGATGAAGAGCATGGGAGCTTCGTCGCGTTCACCTTCGCCGATGACGATGGTGCCGTCCATGCCCACGGAGTCCATTTCCGAGCGCATGGCTTCCACGGCCATCTGATCAGACTTGTGGCGGTCCCCCAAGCCCATGGTGTGCGCCGAGGCGATGGCGGCGCGCTCTACGACGCGCAGAAATTCTAGGCTGAGTGCTTTCTCCATTGTGGCTCCTGAGAAGCAAAAGCGAATCCAAGCGTCGGGACTTCCGCCCGGGCGGCTATCATAATCCAATTAGGATGTTTTCAAACAAGCCGAAGTGTCCAGAATAGTTTCGCCAAACGTCAGGGGAGCTGTTGGATTTTTGCGTTTACCAGAAAGGGATCATCGAACTCGGTCTGGTCGCCGGCTTTTTTCCCGGCCACGGGGAGCAGGCGGGCGGAGAGTGGTTTTCGCCATCTCACCGAAAGGCTGGCCACGTCACCGAGAATCTTCTCGAGTTGCTCGCTCGAGATGTCTCCGGGAAGCGGAATCACGTCAAGGCCGGTGCCGCATACGGCGGAATACGAAAGCAGGGCATCGAGGGAGAGGCGTCCTTCGCTCCAGCGTTGCGAAAGTACCGAATCTTCCAGGATGGGCAACATCAACCCGGAATAGCCCGCTTGCGTGACGGGAATCGCCTTGAGCGCGCGCGTGATTAGTGCGGCAACGGTCATGGTGCCGCTGGTGCCTATAGGGGCGCCCAGAAAATTCTCGATTGCGCCTCCGATTGAAATATCTTTCAGGGGCGCCGGGGAAAGATCGATGCCGCCATATTTCCACCCGGTACTTTGGCTGATTTCTTTTGCGGTCTTTTCGACCTGTTGCGCGTAAACCGTCAGTGAAGATTGTAGCCGCTCCTCGGCAGCGTCCGGAGATTTCGCGGTGGCAAAGGCGTCAGCGACAACATTTGCCGACTGCAAACCGATGGCGAATCGCTTGCCTTCGGCTGCGAGATAAGACGCTGGATAAAACGGCGTGCCGTCCGGAACGAAAGACGACGTACTAAAGCTGAAATTGCCCTGACTGTGCGGGGTGTTGGCTTCCAGATACTTCATCACGCCGGCTGCGGCGCGAATGGATTTCCAATGAATGCCGTCTTCGCCGCCGATGAAGATGGAACCTTCCAAAGTTTTGGCGCTCGCAAGTATTTTCGCCAACAACTCGGCTTCGCGCGGGTCGTCGGTGTCCTCCATTAAGGCGGGGCCGATGGAGGCGTCAAATCCTTCCTTTACTGCCAGCGCGTCGTAGTCGCGTAAGAACGCCAGCGTCTCTGCTTCGGATAGATCGCGCGTGTATTCCGGGAAAGGCTGCGTAGTGATGCGAATGGTCTGGACTTCGTAACCGGATTTTTCGATGGCGGCTTTCGCTTGGCGCAGAAAATTCAGGGTGTCTTGAATTTGTTCTTTGTAATGCGCGCGGTCGAGACGGATGAAAGCCGTGATGGCGCGAATTTTTGGTTTTGCTGCCGCTGGGTCCGCAGCGCGCGAATCAGGCGGCGCACTCAACAGCAGCGCTAACGCTAGCAAGAGCGTTGCGCGGAAAGAGTACCGATGGCTCAGGCTCATTCGAAGGCCGCGATTCCGGTGATCCGTTCGCCGATGATGAGCTTGTGAATGTCGTGAGTGCCTTCGTAGGTGATCACGGATTCGAGATTGTTCATGTGGCGCATGATGGGGTAGTCGTCCACGATGCCGTTTGCGCCGAGAATCTGGCGGGCCATCCGAGCGGTTTCCAGCGCCATCCACACGTTGTTCATTTTCAACATGGAGATGTGCGAGGGATGCACGCGGCCCTGGTCTTTAAGTTTCCCCACCTGGAGCGCGAGTAACTGTGCCTTGGTGATTTCATTGATCATCCAGACGAGTTTTTCCTGCACCAATTGATGGGAAGCGATGGGTTTGTTGTCGAATTGCTTGCGCTGCTTGGCGTAAGTGAGGGCTGAATCATAGCAGGCCATAGCTGCGCCGATGGCGCCCCAGCCGATTCCGTAGCGCGCTTGGTTGAGGCAGGAGAGCGGGCCTTTCAGGCCTTCGACGCCGGGCAGGAGGTTCGTCGCCGGGATTTCGCAATCGGTCATAGCCAGGCCCGATGTGACGGAAGCGCGTAGCGAATATTTTCCGTGAACTTCCCAAGCCTTAAAACCGGGTGTGCCTTTCTCCACCAGAAAGCCGCGAATCTTGTCGTCTTCTGTTTTCGCCCATATGACGGCTACGTCAGAGATGGAGCCGTTGGTGATCCACATTTTTTCGCCGTTCAAGACGTAGCTGTCGCCTTTTTTTACGGCGCGAGTAAGCATGCCGCCCGGATTGGAGCCAAACTGCGGTTCGGTGAGGCCGAAGCAACCGATAGCTTTTCCTTGTTGCAGAAGAGGGAGCCATTTGTCTTTCTGCGCATCGGAGCCAAATGCATGGATGGGATACATCACCAGCGCGGACTGCACAGAAATAAAACTTCGCAAGCCGGAATCGCCGCGTTCGAGTTCCTGAGTGACCAGGCCGTATTCCACGTTGGACATTCCCGCGCAGCCGTAGCCTTTCAGGCTCGCGCCGAAAAGTCCCAGCTCGGCCATCTGCGGAACAAGTTGCACCGGGAATTTTCCTTCGCGATTGTATTGCTCGATGATGGGTATGATCTCGTCGTCCACAAATTGACGAGCGGTTTGCCGCGCGAGTTTTTCCTCGTCGCTCAAGAGGGAATCGAAGTCGAGGAAGTCGACTCCGGGGAACGATGGCATTTTAAGAAATCTCCTTATTGCGGCGGGGCCTCGTGATGCGAGGTTGCACGCCCCCGAGGCGCTCCATTCTATCGCTTTATGTAAGCACGCCACTCGGAATTTTCGCCAGAGCTAGAATGGCGGTTCCGAAGAAGAGACAGCGGTTGGTGTTGTATACTCCTGCGCAAAACTTGGCCTGGGCGGGTTATGAATCGATCGGCTGGCGTGACGATTTCTGCGATTGTGGTGCTGCTTGGTAGCGGGCTTGCGCTGCTGACCGGTGTAATGATGTTATTTGCTTCTACCAGCGGCGTTTCCGTTCCTCAGAATCAGGTTCAGTTTTTCAAGTATTTCATGATGATCGCCGCGGTTTTATTTTTCGCGGCGGGGGCCTGGGGCACCTCGACAGGGATAGCTTTGCTGCGTCTGCGTGAATGGTCACGGGTTTCTATGATGGTTTTCGGCGCATTGCTCGTATTTCTCTGTATCCCTGGACTGCTGATGTTTCTGATGGTGCCGTTTCCACCTCCGGGAACTGCGGTGAGTCCGCAGTTGACGCCAACCTTTTTGATGGGCATGCGAATTTTCTTTACGCTATTTTACGCAGCTCTTGCGGTGCTAGGCGCATGGTGGCTTTATTTCTTCAACAAGCGATCCACGAAGGAACAATTTCTAAAGGTACCGGGCGCGTCGCCGCAGCGAATCTCGGATGACTCGATGATTGGCTCACGAGCGCGGCCACTTAGCATCACGCTGATCGCGTGGTATCTGCTGGTCAGCGCGTTCATTGGGGTTCTGGGACTGTCTGTGAATCCGCCCGTGTTCTTTTTTGGATTCTTTTTCAAGGGAACTTTCGCGTCGCTGATTATGTTTGGGCTAGCGTTAGTTCAATCTCTGACGGCATTCGGATTACTGAAGCTCAGGCCCTGGGGGCGCACGCTAGCGATTTACTACTTTCAATTCCTGATATTCAACTCGCTGACGATGGTGCTGATTCCGGGGACGCAGAGGCGTTTCGACCAAGCTATGGGTGACATGATGCGCGATATGCAAGGGGCGTCGAGCCCGGCGCAGGTGATGCACTTTCCGATTTGGTTTGGAGTGATTTTCGCGGTTCCGCTGCTGGCGCTGTTACTTTGGGTGGTGGTCAGCAAGAAAGACGTCTTCCAGGCCTAAGCGAGGCTATGGCGAGAGCATAAGTTGCTGAAAGGTCTGACCTTTGGCGGGCTAAGCTCGGCGTTGACGGAAGGCGATAGCGATGCGATAATCACGAGCTTTGTTGATCCTAGAAGTGTGTTCCGGCGAGCGAGGGTGTCGCCCCGGAAGCATGCAAACAATTTCTAAACGGGGCGGCAAATCCGTACGATCTCTATCTCCTGACCATGGAAATCCTCCACCAGCTCGCTGAGTTGTTCCTTCAAGCTGTGCCCACAGTCATTATTGTCTTTCTTTTCTATTTGTTTATGCGCTGGGTCTTCTTCACACCGATTCAGAAAGCGATGGGGGAACGCGAGGGGAAAATTGAGGGAGCGCGTCGGGAAGCCGCCGAGCTCGAGGCCGAAGCGGCGAGAGAGTTGCAGGATTACAACGAAAGACTAAGAAAAGTTCGCGCGGAAATCTACGCCGAACAAGAAGCGGCGCGGCAGGCAGCTTTGGATGAGCGAGCACGCCTGTTGAAAGCCATGCGCTCGCGGGCTTTGGAAGAGGTGGTGGAGGCCAAGAAGAAAATTGCGGATGAGCTGACCGTAGCCAGCCGCGAAGTGGCGCTGCAGACCGATTCACTTGCCGCGGAAATTGTGCGAACGATTCTAGAAAGCCCGTCTCCGCAGGGAGCGCGCCGATGAAGCGTGTGGCGAGCACTTTTGGATTCGTAGCTGTCTTTCTGTTTCTTGCGGTGGGGCCGGTTCTGGCACAAGAGAGAGAAACACCGCCAGCGGAAACTCCCACGGGCTACATATTCCGCTGGCTGAACTTTGCCATTGTCTTTGGCGCGATTGCATATGCGGCGAAGAAATGGGGCGGCCCTTATTTCCGCGGGCACGCGGAAGAAATAGCGCAAAAAATCGAGGAAGGTGCGCGGGCGCGCGAGGCCGCTGAGCGTCAGAAAAAAGAAATCGAGCAGAAGTTGGCGGGGCTGGATGACGAGATCAAGGCGATAAGAGAAGAAGGCAAGCGCGACCAGCAAGCGGAAGCGAAGCGGCTTCACGATTTGGCGCGTTCGGAAGCAGAGAAAATCGAGCACGCGGCGCAGATGGAAATAGAAACCGCTGGGCGTGCGGGGAATCAAGAATTAAAAGCGCGGGCAGCGCGGCTGGCGATCGAACGCGCGGAAGCGATGTTGCAGAAAGAGATGACCCCGCAAGCGGAGGCGGGGCTATTTCGCACATTCGTTGCTGAGTTGGAAAGGAGCGTCAATTGAGCGCAGTGGCAGAACGATACGCCGCCGCGCTGGCAAGTGTGGGGCTGGAGCGGAAACGTGATGTTAAGGGCGACCTTTCGGCGTTTCTGGACGTGTTTTATTCTTCGGCAGAGTTGCGCAACGCTTTGGAAACTCCGGCGGTGAGCCAGGAGATCAAGGAAAAAGTGATCCGGGAAGTCACCGAGAAAATGGGTATCGATGAAACGGTTCGGAACCTTGTTTATTTGGTGGTGGCCCACCGGCGCGCGGGAATGTTTCGCGAAATTCTGACGGCGCTGGAACAGCAATTGAATATGCGCATGGGAATCGCCGAAGCGGAAGTGAGTTCGGCAAAAGAATTAAGCGATGCGGAAAAAAAGGAATTGACCGCGGTGATGGAGCGACGCACGGGGAAGCGAATCAAAGCGCAATATCGCGAGGATCGAGCGCTGCTCGGCGGAGTGGTGGTGCGCGTCGGTTCCACGATTTACGACGGATCGGTGCGCGAGCAACTGAACCGTTTGCGCGAGCAATTGGAAACGGAATAGTTCATCGAAAAATTAGGAGCAAGAATGGCGAACATCAAAGCCGACGAGATTACAAAGATATTGCGCGAGCAGATCGAACACTACCAGCAAACGCTGGCAGTGGACGAAGTAGGGACGGTGATTTCGGTCGGCGACGGAATCGCGCGCGTTCACGGGCTGGATAAATGCATGGCGGGCGAGATGCTGGCATTTCCGCACGATGTGTTCGGAATCGCGCTGAATCTGGAAGAGGATCAGGTTGGGGTCGTGTTGCTTGGCGATTACACGGAGATTGAGGAAGGCGACACCGTCAAGCGCACGAACAAAATTATGTCGGTGCCAGTGGGCGACGCAATGCTGGGGCGCGTAGTAGACGCGCTGGGAAATCCGGTGGACGACAAAGGGCCCATTCAAACCGATGTGCGCAATCCGCTGGAACGATTGGCGCCTGGCGTGGTTGATCGTCAGCCGGTGCGCGAGCCGGTGCAGACGGGTATCAAGTCAATCGACGCGATGATTCCGATCGGGCGCGGGCAACGCGAGTTGATCATTGGCGACCGGCAGACGGGAAAGACCGCGATTATTCTGGACACGATCATCAATCAGCGTGGCGGCGACATGATTTGTATTTATTGCGCGATTGGGCAGAAGCGGTCCACGATTGCGCAGATCGTTAAGATTCTAACGGACTATGGCGCGATGGAGCACACCATCGTGGTGGCGGCGTCGGCTTCAGAGTCGGCGTCGATGCAATATATTGCGCCGTTCGCGGCATGCGCTATCGGCGAATACTTCCGCGATTCGAAGCGGCATGCGGTATGTTTTTACGACGACCTTTCCAAGCACGCGCAAGCGTATCGCGAGATTTCGCTGCTGTTGCGGCGTCCTCCTGGGCGCGAGGCGTTCCCTGGAGACGTTTTCTTTTTGCATTCGCGGCTGCTGGAACGCGCGGCAAAATTGAATGATGAACTTGGAGCAGGTTCGTTGACAGCGCTGCCAGTGATCGAAACGCAGGCGGGCGATATTTCGGCTTACATTCCGACGAACGTGATTTCGATTACGGACGGACAGATTTATCTGGAAGCGGATTTGTTTAATAGCGGCGTGCGGCCGGCGGTGAATGTAGGACTTTCGGTGAGCCGCGTCGGGGGTAATGCGCAGATTAAGGCGATGCGGCAAGTGGCCGGCACGTTGCGGTTGGATCTGGCGCAATATCGCGATTTGGCGGCATTCGCGCAGTTCGGGACCGAGCAGTTGGACAAAGCGACTCAGGCGCAGCTAGCCCGCGGGCAACGCTTAGTGGAAATTTTGAAGCAAGATCAGTATCAGCCGCTAGCGGTGGAGAAGCAGGTTTTGATTATTTACGCTGCGGCGAACCGCTATCTGGAGGATTTGGAAGTTTCTGATTGCCGGCGATTCGAGCTGGAGCTGTACCCGTTTATCGAGACGAATTATAACGGGCTGCTGAAAGCGCTGCGCGAGAAGAAAGCGTTTGACGACGCGATCAAGGCTGAAGCTAAGAAAGCGCTGGATGCGTTCAAGGAAGCGTTCAAGGCTTCTCTGCCGCAGAAACCAAAACCAGAAGATGAAGCGAAGAAGCAAGAGGATAAGGCTCAGCAAAGGATTCCGCCGAAACAAGAGCAAGGAGCGGATTCACGTGAGGCTGCTCCGGCACCGGCTGCGCACTAGTTCATAGGATGACTGCTTAATTTCGATTCATGCCCACACTGCTCGATTATCGGCGGCGCGTTCGCTCGGTGAAGAATACACAGCAAATTACGCGCGCGATGAAGTTTGTTGCGGCGGCGAAATTGCGGCGTGCGCAAGAAGGTGTATTTGCCGCGAGGCCATACGCGCGCGAAATATTACGCGTGTTGCGCTCGGCGGCAGCGCGCATGGAAAACATATCGCATCCGCTTCTAGTTCGGCGCGGGGAAGACAAGATTTTGGTGCTGGTGCTGACCGGCGACCGCAGCCTGGCCGGAGCGTTTAATTCCAACGTGATTCGGCGAGCCAGCGAATTCATGCGCGAGCACTCGTCGAAGAAACTTGAGCTGATGGTGGTGGGCAAGAAAGCGCGCGACACTTTCCGGAAGCGCGGGCTGGAGTTTGTTGGCGAGTATCTGGATGTTTCGGCGAAAGTGGAGTTTTCCAAAGCGAAGGAAATTTCCACGAAGATTGCGGACCTTTACATCAGCGGCGAAGTGGACGCGGTGTATGCCGTTTATAATGAGTTCAAAAACGTGATGGTGCAGAACCTGACGGTTCAAAAATTGCTGCCGATCGATCCGGAAGTGGTGAACAGAGAGAAAAAGGATGGGGAGAAGTCGCTGGCCAGCCATGCAGGTCCGGACAGCTCGCTGCCCATGGAACGGGCTCCACGAGGCGACGAATTTCTGGTGGATTATATTTACGAGCAGGCAGTGGACGAAATTTTCAAAGCTTTGATGCCGCGTTATCTGGAGACCGAAATCTTTCGGATTTTGCTGGAATCTGCGGCGGCGGAGCACGCAGCGCGTATGACGGCGATGGATGCGGCGACGCGAAATGCGTCGGAACTGATCGACAAATTAACTTTGCAGATGAACAAGATACGGCAGGCCGGAATCACCAAGGAAATTATCGAGATTGTGAGCGGCGCGGCTTCCGCGATGTCTTAGGCGCGCAGCGCTTTTGAAAATTTCAGGAGAACAGAATGGGTGAAAATAAAGGCGAAGAAAAGATCGGGCATGTAGTCGAGGTAATCGGCCCGGTAGTGGACATTTTATTTCACGAACATCACTTGCCGCACATCCATTACGCGGTGCGCATTACCAGCGAAGGATTTGACGTGCCTGAGCCGCTAGACATCGTCGCGGAAGTGGCGCAGCACCTGGGCGAAGGGCGCGTGCGCACGGTGGCGATGAAGCCGACCGAGGGTCTGGTGCGTGGAATGAAGGCGGAAAACCTGGGCGAGCCGATTTCAGTGCCAGTAGGTCGCGCTACCTTGGGACGCGTGTTGAACGTGTTGGGCGAACCGGTGGACAAACTTGGGCCGGTGAAAACGGACAAGCGGTATCCGATTCATCGTCCGGCGCCGTCGTTGGAGGATCAGTCCACCAATCTGGAAATGTTTGAGACGGGAATTAAGGTGGTCGACCTGATCGAGCCTTACCTGAAGGGCGGCAAGATCGGGTTGTTCGGCGGCGCGGGCGTGGGCAAAACGGTTTTGATTCAGGAATTGATTCACAACGTGGCGATGAAACACGGCGGCGTTTCGGTTTTCGCGGGCGTGGGCGAGCGCACGCGCGAAGGAAATGACCTGTGGCTGGAAATGCAGGAATCGGGCGTGGTGGTGCCGGGGAATTCGGAGAAATCGCGTTGCGCACTGATTTATGGGCAGATGACGGAACCGCCCGGCGCACGTTTGCGAGTGGGATTGACGGGACTGACGGTAGCAGAATATTTCCGCGACGAAGAGCATCTGGACGTGCTGCTTTTCATCGATAACATTTTCCGATTCGTGCAAGCGGGTTCGGAAGTTTCCGCGCTGCTGGGACGCATGCCTTCGGCCGTGGGATATCAGCCGAACTTGAACACCGAAATCGGCGAGCTGCAGGAGCGCATTACTTCCACGAAGACGGGATCGATCACGTCGGTGCAAGCGATTTACGTGCCGGCGGACGACTACACCGACCCAGCGCCAGCGGCCACGTTTGCGCACCTGGACGCCACCACGAACTTGAGCCGGCAGATTGTGGAGCGCGGAATTTATCCGGCGGTGGATCCGATTGCGAGCTTTTCGCGAATCTTAGACCCACGCATCGTGGGCCAGGAACATTACAACGTAGCGCGCGCCGTGAAATCGGTGCTTCAGCGCTACCGGGAATTGCAGGACATTATCGCGATTCTCGGAATCGAAGAACTGTCGGATGATGACAAGCAGACAGTGACGCGCGCGCGTAAGATTGAAAAATTCCTGTCGCAGCCAATGAACGTGGCGGCGCAGTTTACCGGACTGGAAGGCAAGTACGTGAAGGTGGAAGACACCGTGCGCGGGTTCAAGGAAATCGTCGAAGGGAAGCACGACGATTTGCCCGAGCAAGCTTTCTACATGGTGGGTACGATCGAAGAAGTGAAGGAAAAGGCGGAGAAGATGGCGGCGATGGCGTAGTTTCGTTTCGAGCCAGCGAGCCCGCAAATAAATGCTACCTGAAGCTATCGAACTGCAAGTGGTTACGCCGGAGCGGCACGTGCTGAGCGAGAACGTGCAAGCGCTCGAGATGCCGGGAAAGGACGGCTACCTGGGCATTTTGCCGGGGCATGCTCCGCTGATCACTTTGTTGGGCATCGGAACGCTGACGTATCACAAGGGTGGGCAGACGGGGTATTTGTCGGTGATCAACGGATTCGCGGAAGTGCTTCCCGATCGCGTGATTGTGCTGGCGGAAATTTCAGAGCGCGCCGAGGAAATCGACGTGGCACGTTCTCGCGCATCCCTTCAAAACGCGCAGGCGGAGGCAGCCAAGCCGGGGATGCCGGAGGCTGAATCCAGAGGGGCGGAGGCCAAGATTGAGCGGGCTAACGCGCGTTTGCAGACTGCTTCGAAGGGCGGCAACGCCCGGTCAACTCAGGATTTTCAACGTTCAGGGCGTTAACGTTGGCGGGTAGAAGGGGTGTGTGATTTCGCCCACGCGGTGCGCGTAACGCACTGTATCAATGGTATTTGCAGGACAGTACCAAAACGACACCGATTTACTGGTTGGCCGCATAGCGGCATCCGCGAACGCCCGCTAGCATCCAATAACTGTAACATTCAGAAGGTTCCAGCAAGGTCAACCGGGGCGCAAAATGGCTGAAATTACAGTCTATTCGACAGGCTGGTGCTGCGACTGCAGACGAGCCAAACAGTTTCTCCGGGAGAGAAAGATCCCGTTTCGGGAAGTAAATATCGACGAATCGCCCGATGCAGAAGAGCTTGTGCTTCGCGCGAACAATGGACGCCGCAAGGTTCCCACCTTGGAGATTGATGGACGTTTTTTTGCGGCCAGCCCATTTGATCCTTACCTGCTAGCGCAAGCGTTGAAAATCCCGCTGAACCCTCAGTGAAGACCTTCGCCCTACTTTCCTACTGAAGAGATTGGAAGGACAGCCAGCAAAGAAAGATGCCGGGCGGAAGCACAGTGCCACGATTAGGAAACCCGTGTTCGTCGCCAGAATTGAAGTTTCACGACTATCAAATCCGTCTTCATCTACAGAATTGAAAATTCCACAAAAACTGAAGCAAGGTTAGGCTAAGCCTGCGCCGCGCGTCATTATTCCCACTACGCGCAGATCGGGAGTTAGGACTACCAAGTCCGCATCGGCGCCTAAGGCTATGATTCCTTTTTTTCCTGCCAGGCTGACGCGGCGAGCGGGGAGAATTGTGGCCATGCGCACTGCGTCAACTAACGGCACGCCGAGTGCAACGATGTAACGTAGTGCGCGATCGAGCGTCAGCGTGCTGCCTGCGAGTTTTCCTTCCGCGTTGCGGCATACGCCGTCTTTTACGACTACTTCAAAATTTCCGAGACGGAAATTTCCGTCAGGCATTCCAGTGGCAGCGGTGGCGTCACTTGCTAGAAGAACGGTGTCGAAGCCCTTGGTACCGAGAAGGACTTGAATTGCGGGGCCGGCAACGTGGATTCCGTCGGCGATAACTTCGGCGGTAACGTCGGGCTCGGTGAGTACAGCACCGATGATTCCTGGGTCGCGGTGGGAAAACGGGCGCATAGCATTGTAGAAATGAACGGTGTGGCGCGCTCCGGCCTGGATGGCGGCCTGCGTTTGTTCGTAATTCGCGTCGGTGTGGCCGATGGCGGCTACAATCCCGTTGGCCACGGCAGCTTGAATCAAATCGAGCGCCCCGGGGATTTCAGGGGCGATGGTAATGATGCGAATCAGCCCGTCAGCGGCGGCGCGAAATTTCTCCAGAATTTGCACGGAAGGACGCGCGATGGCATCGGGAGGATGCACGCCGCGACGAGCCTTGGAAATAAAAGGGCCTTCAAGATGAATCCCTAGTATCTCCGCGACCGGACCGGCGCTCTCTTGTTCAAATTTCTCATGCGCGCGAGTGTATTGAGCGATGCCTTCAAGGCTTCGGCACGTTTGATCCACTGAGGCGGTGACGGTTGTGGCGAGGATTGAGGTGGTGCCATATCGCGCTACGGTGGAAGTGATGCAATCGAGCGCGGCGGGAGTAGCTTCCATCACATCATGGCCGCCGGCGCCGTGGATGTGCACATCGACAAACCCGGGCGCAACGATCATGCCGGCAGCGATGTAATCGATGGCGCCTTGCGGAATTTTCACTTCGTCGCGATGGCCAATGGCGATGATGCGGCCGTCTTCAGTGAGAATCACGCTATCGGTAAGCTGCTCCTGAGGAGTGAAGATGCGGCTGGCGTAGATGGCAGTGACCGGCATAGCTCTAAGAATCGTACTTGAATTTCAACGTAAAAACACACGCGAACCTTGCATCATTTTCCTTCTCCGCTACAATCAGATGTCCTAATTGCGGAGGAACTGAATGGCAAATGAAAAGCGGTACGTAGCCCAAAAGCGGCAGCGCCGCCGGCGGAAGGTCGCTAAGAAGAAAGTGCAGATGTACGAACAAGGGAAGCTGAAGCACGATCAACTTTCGTCCCTGGCGAAAAGGTTTCTGACTCGCAAACAACGCGCAGCAAAGAAAGCGGAATAAAAAAGGGGGCGCTCGGGACGCCCCCTTTTTGTTGCATGCCGCGCCCGCCAGTGCGCGGGTTATGCTGCCTTAGTTGCCGCCGGAAACCGCCTGCGTGTGTGCCTGATTTACCTTCGGAACGCTCAGGTATCCGGTGATCTTGTCCTTGCCCACCTGGTTCACAACGAACTCAAGCGGAGCACGCGCGCCGTTTTCGAAGAAGTACAGCGGCTCGTTGGCCGTCAAGCCCTTCTTGTCGTGGCGCTGGTCGTCAACAAAGATGGTCACGGTGTACTGGCTCCTCTTGGTATTGGTGTTGTGAAGTTCAACCATCAGGTTGCCGACTTTTTCGCGGTTATTTTTCTTGTCGATGCTGAACTCGTAGTAATCGCGTTCACCAAGACGGCGCAGTTCTTCCACTTCGTCATGGTTCTTGGCGATTAGCGTGCCGAATTCGCCGCGGGCCATCTGAAGGTTGTTCTTCTCGCTCTCCAGATCCGTCCTCACGCCGTTCACGTCGGTGCCGAGCTTGTTGACATCGTCAACATTGGCCTTAGTCGCGAGCTGCGCGGAAGTTTGGTTCTGCAGGTCGGCCAATTCCCTGGCGTCTTCTTCCTTGATCTTCTTGGCCTGGCTGCGGGCCTTGCTCAATTCGCCTTCAGTAAGCTTCATCTTGTCGGTCACAACGCTGAGCTCGCCCTGAAGCTGCGCGTTGGTGTCTTCCGACTTGGCCAGCCGCTGGCTGAGCACATCTTCGTTCTTCTTAACTTGTTCGTTCTGACTCGCGAGATTCTGCTCAAGTTCCCTTGAGCGCGTAGAGGCTGTCCAGCCTGCGCCCAGCGCCACGAGTGAAACCACGGCCAGAGCGACGATAACGATGCCGACCCAGCGGGGCGCGGTGGCATCCTCTGTAATAATTTCGCGTGTTTCTTCGGTCATACTTTTCTCCTGTGTGAAACCAACTGCGAGGGAAGTAGGAGCAAGCGCGGAACCAAATCAGGCCAAGCAGGGCGGATCGCGCAATACATTGATTTTGTTGGATTTGAGGGGAATCAGGTAGGTAAGTAGGCGCTCTGAGATCCGTGTTAGTACTGCAATTTTTACGCTATTTTAAAGATTTCTGCGTGGTGGATTAACGTATCCACTACAGATACAGACCGCCTTTGTGGGGTTTCGCCAAGTTTTCGTTGAGACAACGCGGAACTCTTACCGGGTGATGGTCATGTTTCGTAACTCAGCTATGCGGTCGGAGAGCGGCGGATGCGTGCTGAACAGTCCGGTGAGGATTTGCCGCGGAGAAAAGGGCGCGACGATGCAGAGCGCCGCAGTCGACGGCGGAATGTTTGAAGGAATTTTCTGGTTGTAGGCGCCGAGTTTTTCGAGCGCGCTGATCAAGCCATATTGCTGGCCGACCATTCTCGCGCCCGAAGCGTCAGCCTGATATTCGCGCTGGCGAGAAATTCCGAGTTGGAGAAGTATGGCGGCAAGCGGCGCAAGAATCAGCATTAATAGAGCGGCGATTCCCCCGCCTTCGCGATCTCGGCCGCGTCCTCCGCCCCAGCCTCCCAACATCATGCCCCACTGACCCATACGGCCGATCCACATAATTGCACCGGCAAGTGTGGCAGCGATGGAGGAAGTGAGGATGTCGTAGTTGCGCACGTGAGAAAGCTCGTGCGCGATCACGCCTTCGAGCTCGTCGTCATTCATCAGCTCGAGCAAGCCCTGCGTGACAGCGACCGATGCGTGGCTGGGATTGCGGCCGGTTGCGAACGCGTTGGGCGCCGGCTGCGCTATCAAATACAGCTTGGGCATGGGTAGATTGGCTTTGGCGCAGAGGCGCTCCATTACGGCGTAAAGGCGCGGGGCCTCTTCTCTGCTGATTGGTTGTGCGCCACTGGAAGCGAGCGCAATTTTGTCGGAGAAAAAATATGCCGTGCCGTTCATCAAAACGGCTACGACGAGGGCGATGGTCAGGCCGCGTTGGCCGCCGAATGACTCTCCTAAAAACAAGAGTAGTAACGTTAGTGCGGTTAGGAGAAGCGTGGTCTTTAGAGTTTTCATGAACTTTTGCCTTTGGGCCGGGACTTCAATTTAAGCGGCGCCTGCCTTCAGAACTCCGCGCGCAATTTTCATTTCGCCGGTCTTGGGATCGGCGTCAACTAAGACGTGGTCGCCAGGATGAATCTCTCCATCCAGAAGCTTCAGGGCGAGCGGATCCTGGATTAGGTGTTGTATGGCGCGTTTCATCGGGCGCGCGCCGTATGCTGGATCGTAACCTTCGCGGAAGAGCAATGCTTTGGCTGCCGGAGTCAGTTCGATCGTGAGTTGACGTTCCGCAAGGCGCTTGGTGAGATTGCGCATTTGCAGCTCGATGATGCGCTCGATCTGATCTTTGCCGAGCGGTTTGAACATGACGATGTCGTCGATTCGATTCAGAAACTCGGGACGGAAAATTTCGCGCAGAGCGGCCATGGCCTGTTCGCGTGCTTTTTTCGGATCTTTTGCAGCCAGCTCAAAGATAGCGGTTGAGCCGACGTTGGAGGTCATGATGATCACGGTGTTGCGGAAATCGACGACGCGGCCTTTGCCGTCGGTCAAGCGGCCGTCGTCAAGAATTTGGAGCAGCACGTTGAAAACGTCCGGATGCGCTTTCTCGATTTCGTCGAGCAGAACGACGGAATATGGACGGCGGCGGACTTGTTCGGTGAGCTGTCCGCCCTCTTCGTATCCCACATAACCCGGAGGCGCGCCGATCATGCGAGCGACGGAATGCTTTTCCATGTACTCGGACATGTCCAGGCGAATGATGGCCTTTTCGTGGTCGAACAAAAATTCCGCTAGCGCCCGCGCGAGTTCGGTCTTACCGACTCCGGTTGGACCGAGGAAAAGGAAAGAGCCGATCGGGCGATTTGGATCGCCCAAGCCTGAGCGGCTACGGCGAATCGCGTTCGCTACGCTGGCGAGCGCTTCATCCTGGCCAACGACTCGTTCGCGCAAACGTTCTTCCATGTGAATGAGTTTCTGGACCTCGCCTTCGAGTAGACGGCCGACTGGAATTCCCGTCCATTTGCTGACGATTTTCGCGATTTCTTCTTCGCCCACTTCTTCTTTCAGCATCGGATGATCTTTCTGCAACTCACCCAGGCGGTCCTGCGCGGCTTTTAACTCCTTTTCGGCTGCAGACAATTTGCCGTAACGGATCTCGGCAACTTTCGAAAGATCGCCGGTGCGTTCGTAGCGTTGTTCATCGGCTTTCAATTGCTCCATTTCTTCTTTTAGTTTGCGGATGCGGCCGATGGCATCTTTTTCAGTTTGCCAGTGCGCCTTCAAGGCGTTGGACTGCTCGCGCAGGCCGGCCAGCTCCTTGTCAATTTGTTTTAGGCGATCGCGGGAATTCTGGTCGGATTCTTTGCGCAGGGCTTGCTTCTCGATTTCAAGCTGCATGATGCGACGCTCGATTTCGTCAATTTCGGCGGGCAGCGAATCGATTTCCATGCGCAGACCAGCGGCAGCTTCGTCGATGAGATCGATTGCTTTGTCGGGGAGGAAACGATCGGTGATGTAACGTTGGGAAAGCATGGCGGCTGCGAGGATGGCCGCATCTTTGATGCGCACGCCGTGATGTACTTCGTAACGTTCCTTCAGTCCGCGCAGGATGGCGATGGTGTCTTCGACGGAAGGTTCGCCCACAAAGACGGGTTGGAAGCGGCGTTCTAGCGCAGGATCTTTTTCGATGTACTTGCGATATTCGTTCAGCGTGGTGGCGCCGATTGCGCGCAGCTCACCGCGCGCCAGAGCGGGCTTGAGCATGTTGGAGGCGTCCATGGAGCCTTCCGCAGCGCCGGCGCCGACTAGGGTATGTAACTCGTCAATGAAGAGAATGATCTGGCCATCAGATTCCGTAACTTCTTTCAGGACAGCTTTCAGGCGGTCTTCGAATTCGCCGCGGTATTTGGCGCCTGCAACGAGCGAAGAAAGATCCAGGGTAACGATGCGCTTGGGTTTCAGAACTTCGGGGACGTCCCCGGCGACGATGCGCTGCGCCAAGCCTTCCACAATGGCGGTTTTGCCAACGCCAGGTTCGCCGATCAGCACTGGATTGTTTTTTGTGCGTCGGGCAAGAATTTGCATCACGCGGCGGATTTCTTCATCGCGGCCGATTACTGGATCTAGCTTGCCTCGGCGGGCCAGGTCGGTGAGGTCACGACCGTACTGGTCGAGGGCGCGATACGTTGATTCGGGATTCTGCGAAGTGACGCGATGGCTGCCGCGAATTGAGGTCATGGCCTGCAAGATCGCGTCGTGGGTCACGCCGTAACGAGCGAGCAATTGGCTCGCGGGGTCGCGAGCATCTGAAGCTATGCCAAGGAGAATGTGCTCCGTGGAAACATATTCGTCCTTGAGTCGCTGGGCTTCTTCGAAAGCTTTGTCGAGAATCTTGTTCGTTGCAGGACTCAGATACTGTTGCGAGACATCGGAGACTTTCGGCAGACGGTCAATCTGAGTTTCGAGCTCGCTCGCGAGCGTGGCGGGCGAGACACCAAGCTTTTCAAGCAAGGGAGGCACGACTCCGTCCGTTTGAGCGATAAGAGCCCAAAGCGCATGTAAGGGCTCAATCTGTTGCTGGCCGGTACGGCCGGCCATTTCTTGTGCGGCTTGCAAGGCTTCCTGGGCTTTGATGGTAAGTTTGTCGAGTCGCGGCATGGGGCGATTTTCTCACTTTTCTATTAAGACAAAAAGAGGGCCGGCAGAATCACGGCCCTCTTTGTCGTTTCGTGGCTGTGTGATTCAACTACCTTGAAAAAGGGATCGCGCTGCCTAGTTAGCGCATACGGATAATAAAATATGCGTGCCCCATTGTCAAGTATTTTCAGGGATAACTAGGAGCCAAACCGATAGTACGATTTCTCTATAATACTCTTATTATCAGGCATTTAAGATAGTGAGTTTCGGGCATAGTTAGCAGAATCGGATGGTCCCGGGCTTGTGTTCGCCGCTCCACGACTGTGACTGTCTTGCGTGCGTCTATGGCAGCCTCCGCGAGGACTTGGAGAAAGAGAGGCTCGGAAATGTGGTAAGAACAGGAGCAGCTGACCAAGTACCCGCCCGGTTTCAGCAGCTTCATGGCGCGAAGATTGATTTCCTTATAGCCGCGCTGGGCCGCGGGGATGCTGGCTCGATTCTTGGCGAAGGCAGGCGGATCGAGAATGATGGTGTCAAAGCGGCGGCCAACCTCGTCGTATTCCTTTAGCAGGTCAAATGTGTTTGCCTCGCGAAAGGTAACGTTCGGGATGGCGTTCGCTTCTTGATTGCGGCGCGCGGCGTTTAGTGCTGCCGGGGCCATATCGACGGCCTCGACGTGAACGCTTTTATTTGCGACCGTAAGCGCAAATCCTCCCTGGTAGGCGAAGCAATCGAGGACTTCTCCTGATGAGTATTGAGCTGCGGCGGCATGATTTTCTCGCTGATCGAGAAAGGATCCAGTCTTCTGTCCGTTGCGGAGGTCGTAGAAAAAGGCCATGCCATTTTCTTTAGCCAGAATTTCTTCGGGCACTTCGCCATGCAGGACGCTGATTTTTTGTTCCAGGCCTTCGAGCAAACGCACTTTGGGATCGTTGCGCTCGAGGATGCCTGGGGGAGAGAACTGCTCGACCAGGATTTCGCAGAGAAGGCTTTTATAGCGTTCACTGGATTGACTGAGTGTTTGGATAACGAGGTAATCTCCGTAGGCATCCACGACGACGGAGGGCAGCAGGTCGCTTTCGCCATAGATCAGGCGATACGCGTCGGTATTTTCGACGACGGTTTTTCGATAGGCTGCGGCTCGGCGGATGCGCTCGGCGAAAAAAGCGCGGTTGACGGGAACGTCTTCGCGCGTGAGCAGGCGGACGGCGATTTGCGATTTGTCGCTGTAAAACGCGCGGCCGTGATAGCGCTCGCGCTCGTCGGTGACGCGCACGATGGCGCCGGGTTCTGCCGACGCGCTGCGAACGTCGCTGCGATAGACCCAGGGATGTCCTGCGCGCAGCCGCTCGACACCTCGAGTAGTGATGACGACAGAATCTTCAGCCACAATTCCTGCTTCCGGCGCTGAACGCGCTTGTTGATTCGCTAAGATGGTACAGCATACTTAGAACCAGAGCGTATGGATCGCGGACGAAACCGATGGAATTAAGTGAATTTGATTTTGACCTCCCGCCGGAGTTGATCGCACAGCGTCCGCCGGAGCAGCGCGATGCTGCGCGAATGCTGGTGATGAATCGAAAGTCCGGCGCCACGGACGATTGTCATTTTCGCGACTTCCCTGAATTGTTGCGCGGCGATGAACTCGTTGTGCTGAACAATACGCGTGTGTTGCCGGCCCGGTTGTTTGGGCGGCGCGAAGGTGTTCTTTCGCAGAAGCCGGGAGAAAACAATCCTGCGCGAGACGAGCATCTGAAATCGTCCATTGAAGTTTTGCTAGTGCGGCAAATAGAACCCGACCTTTGGGAGACTTTGGTTCGTCCCGGACGGAAGATTCCCGTTGGTGAACTCATAATTTTCGAAGACGGAGAACTAGAAGCTCGCGTGGAAGACCGCGGCGGATATGGTTTGCGACTTTTGCGATTCACGTCGCGAGGAAGTTTTGCCGAGGCCATCGCGCGGCTGGGACATATACCATTACCGCCCTATATCAAGCGTGCAGACGAGGCGGCTGACCATGAACGGTATCAGACGGTCTATGCACGGCAGGGGAGCGCGGTGGCCGCGCCGACTGCAGGCCTTCATTTCACGCCCGAAATTCTTGAATTGATGCGCCAACGCGGAATCGAAATTGCGGAGATAACTCTGGACGTCGGGCTGGGCACGTTTGAACCGGTGCGGACAGAGCGCTTGGAAGACCATAAGATTCACGCGGAGTCGTACGATATTTCCGAGGGCGCGGCGCAAACCATTGTGAGCGCAAAGAAAGAAGGACGCCCGATTCTCGCTGTTGGCACCACCGTGGTCCGCGCTCTTGAAGATGCCGCAGAGAAAGCGGCGGCGCGAAATGAACTGATTGATCCGGGCCCAGCCGACGCGGAGATTTTTATTTATCCGGGAAAGCCGATCCGAATCGTGAATCAGATGCTTACAAATTTCCACTTACCGCGATCGAGCCTGCTGGCGCTGGTGGCGGCCTTTGCCGGACGCGAAGAAATCTTGCGAGCTTATGGCCACGCCGTGGAACAGGGATACCGCTTTTACAGTTACGGCGACTGCATGTTGATCCGCTGAAGAGCCCAGATGCCATTCTTCGGCCAGGCTTTTCTCTTGGGAGTTTCGTGCAACGCGCCCCGGGTTCGTCTATAATCCGCTTCCTGCCCACCAGGGCGGTTGAATGCGCTATCTAATTCTGAGTGATATCCACGCGAACGCTACAGCGCTGCAGGCCGCGTTAGAGGCCGCCAAAGGGCGCTGGGACAAGGTTTTGTGTCTTGGCGACGTGGTTGGATATGGTCCAGACCCGAACGAAGTTATCGACAAAGTGCGCGAACTCGGTGCCACGACGATTCGCGGCAATCATGACAAAGCCGGGAGCGGCATCGCCAACGCGGACGACTTCAATCCGGTGGCGCGGAATGTGGCGTTGTGGACCCGCAATCAATTGCGGCCCGAGAATCGCACATGGCTGGAGGAATTGCCCACTGGTCCGGCAACGGTGGACGGATTCTCGCTGGTCCACGGAGCGCATCGCGACGAAGATGAATACGTTTTTGCACCGGCGCAAGCGCTGGACGGGCTGCTCGACGCGCCCTCCCCGATAACTTTCTTCGGTCACACACACCTGCAAGGCGGCTTCACGTTACGAGATAATAAAGTCGGCGTGCTGCATTTCAAGCCTGGCGACGGCGCTCCATTTTCGACGCTGACGATTGAGCCCGGCACAACTTATCTTCTAAATCCAGGATCTGTGGGCCAGCCTCGCGACGGAGACCCACGCGCGGCATTCGCTATCGCCGATCTCCCCAACAATTCGGTGGAGTTCTGGCGCGTACCCTACGACATCGAAGCCGTGCAGAAGAGAATGGCCGCGGCGGGATTACCGGAGCCTTTGATCAACAGACTGTTGTTCGGCCGCTAAACCGACAGGAAACCATGGAGCCAGGAGAAACCCCGTATCGCGAAGAGCGCAGCCGCCTGCCTGTGGCTTTCTTGGCCGGCGCGGTAATTGTGCTGCTGATTTTCGCCGGGTTTCTTCTTCTAACGCACGTGATGCATTCTCATATGGCTGCAACCGTCGTGAAGTTCCCGTTTGGTCCGGCAGAACAAGCTTACGCGCCGCACATTCAATTTATGGACATCCAGTTGGCACACGCTACGAATTTTTTGAATCAGGATTTTACTTACGTCGCTGGCACTATGTTCAACGATGGACCGAGAAAAGTGCGAGGGCTGGAAGTTACCGTGGAATTTCACGATCCTTTTCACCAGGTAATTTTGCGCGACACAAATCAGTTGATTGGTCCAGCCGATGCTCCGCTGGACCCCGGAAAGCGGCGGGATTTTCAGATCCAGATGGAGCATCTTTCTGTGGAATGGGATAAGCAGTATCCTTCGATACGCGTTACCGGGCTAGCTCTGGAATAATCGCACGACTTTTAATCTTCCTTTATATAAACAAACTGGTGATGCACTTGAACGCTTATGATGGATGACTCCACCAGCCTTAATGCGCATCTGGATGCGAATCATTTGTATTCACAAGTGCCGGCTTTGGCAGCCGGGATCGAGGCGTAATTGATTTGCTCGGCGTCACGAAGCGCGGGCGTTTGGTGGTGACCGAGTTAAAAGCGTCTGAAGACATTCAGCTACCCATCCAGGCCCGTGGATTATTGGCTGCGAGTTAGGCGGCGCCAGTGCGAAGGAAATTTTCAGCGCAATGGGTATTCCGCGGGAATCGAACTGGACGGAAAACCACTGGTGGTATGGCTGGTTGCTCCGGCATGGACGTTCCATTCAGCGACGGACAAATTACTAAAATAGCTTTCTCCGGAAATTCATATCACGCGCGTCGGATTGAACGAAAATTGGCGGCGTGGGACAGAAGTGACTTTTCGGCAGTGACGCAAATTCGCCGCCTAGAAGTACGCGGAAAAACCATTCCAAATTTTCAGGGGCAAAAAATTAGGGAAGCGGCCTGAGTTGAATCAGTACCACTTCCCGGGGTGTGTCCTAGAAGTATTTGAATGATTAGACGTGAACGGGTGGAAAAGGTTGCACCTGGATTTGAATCTCAAGGGGCCCTG
>Ga0209380_10000638_pt1 | contig 24585 bp, 16 predicted proteins | sample HubBroMetageWFT6_FD_188347 | JGI IMG/M metagenome (GOLD analysis project Ga0209380, IMG submission 188347) | Warmed and freeze-thawed soil microbial communities from the Hubbard Brook experimental Forest, New Hampshire - Hubbard Brook CCASE Soil... | ecosystem: Environmental > Terrestrial >... | reverse complement strand
GACCCATGCACCGCGAGGAGCGCCTCGCCCTGACCGCTCATGGCATCGAGCAGGTCAAATACGACATCGCGTTGACCCGCTACGGGGCTGCCGTTGATGGCAACGATCTCATCCCCCGACTGCAGCCCGGCGCGATCCGCAACCGATCGCCCGAACCCAGGATCCACTGTACTTATTTGCTTGCCATCTGGAGTGGCACCACTGGCGAAACCTTGCAGCTTATCAGGCACTCGTAGCCGCATTGGACGATTCCGAAAATGGGATCCGCGAGATTGCGGAACTGCTGCTTCACCGCATTTCGCCCCGTCCGCAGAGGGAAAAGCGGGGCGTTTTTCCAACGTAAGAGGTCCGTCATGGAATGGTTTCATTCGACTGAGCGAGAGCAAGAACGGCCCAATGGCGGCATAGCCTCGAGCCACGAGATTCAATCGGCTTTCGCCGAACAACGCGACTATCTGTATTGGATCGCGTTGCTTATTACGGGAGACGAAGCCCTCGCGGACCTGGCAGTTGTAAACGCGGGTGCTCTGTCGGCGAACCGCCGCAGTGTCTTTCGCGACTGGCTCATCGGGTGGGCGATATATGCAACCGTGCGGGCGGCAGTGAGAGAAATCCGGGTTCTCATTTCCGCATCGGCGAGCCACTTCGTGGAATCGTTGTCCGAACGCGATGACGATGACGTGCTTTCCGACGATCAGATCATGTCGCTTCGGAATGTCGATCCACGAGACATCATTGCTGCGCTTGACCCTCTGGCTCGTTCCGCATTGGTGCTTCGTGGAATACAACACACATCGATTGCCGATTGCGCGCTCCTGCTGGAGGTGCCCCGCCGAATTGTTGCCGTCGCATACTACCAGGCACTGCGATGGAACAGCGAGCGCTTAGGTGCGCACGGAGCGCCGGATGCAGATCGGCTGGATTCCTGAGTTTGATTACACCGGCAGGCACAGAAGACTACGACCCCCGAAAAAGAGAACCGATGCAGAGAGCAAAAATGAGAACGGACAAAAACCTATGGTGACGAGGCATCGCTCTGAGAGCGTTCGATCCTCAGGCGGAAGAGCCTTCGGCATAAGGAAACGGTGCAGCCTGCTACTGCTCGTCGTCGCGGCGACTGCATCCTGGGCGCAGGTGGTGTCACCGAATGTCGGGAGTGTTCCCAGCGGCCTCGCCACCAACGAAGTTCTACACCTCACGCTTAGCGAAGCCATCAACCGGGCACTGCGCTACAACCTGGGGGTCATCGAGAGTGACGAGAACACCCGGGTGGCGCGCGGTCAACGATTGCTTGCGTTAAGCCGTCTCCTCCCCCAGGTAAATGCCGGAATCAATGAGAACGTCGACCAAGTAAATTTCACAGCCTTGGGCCTCGGCACGGTCAAGATACCCGGCATCCCTGTGGTTGCCGGTCCATTCAGTTACGGCACGGTGAGTGCAAGTCTTAGCCAAACCCTGTTCAGCTACGAATCGATTCAGCGCTTTCGCTCCGCGCGCACCGCCGAACAGGCCGCCGAGCTGAGCTACAGAGACACGCTAGATGTGATCACGCTCACCGTGGGCAATGCTTATCTGCAAGTCATCGAAGCCCGCTCCCGCATTGCAGCCGAAGAAGCGCAAGTGCAGAATGCGAAGGCTCTCTACGATCAGGCGGTGGACGAATTCCAAGCCGGTACCAGTCCACGAATCGACGTGACTCGGACCGAAGTCCAGCTTCATAGCGAACAGTACAATCTGAGTGTTGCACGCAACAACTTCGAGGTGGCGAAACTTTCGCTCGGCCGGGCCATCGGATTGCCTCTCGGCCAAGTCTTTGAGATCGCCGACCAACTTCCGTACGCCGACCTCAATCCGCCGACTGTCGAAGACGCACTCAAGATGGCCTTCAATTCGCGCAGCGACTTCCGCTCGGCTCTCAATTCGACGAAATCATCCGAGCAGGCGCTGTCCGCCGCCAAGGGCCAGCGTTATCCCGTCGTAGCGATGAATGGCGATTACGGCGACCAAGGACCCACCTTCGGTCAGTCCCACGGAATTTTCAGTTTCCAAGCCGGGGTCAACATACCGATCTTCACCGGCGGCCGGATCAAGGGCGACATTACCCAAGCGGAAGCGACTCTGCGCCAGAGGAAGGCAGAAGCTGAAAACATCCGTGGACAGATTGATTACGATGTTCGCACCGCATTTCTCAATCTGAACGCCGCCAAAGAGCAAGTTGACGTCGCCCATCAGAATGTGGACTTGGCCAACGACAACGTCGCTCGTTCCAGGGAACGCTTTGCGGCGGGCGTGACTGACAGCGTCGAGGTGGTGCAGTCCCAGCAGTCTCTGGCCAGCGCCAACGACCAATACATCACCAGCCTATATAGCCACAATCTCGCAAAACTGGCGCTCGCTCGTGCGCTCGGTGTCGCACGAACCAATTTCAGCCAATACCTCGGAGGACGCTAGATGTCTGAACAAGAGACGGAGTTGGACGAAACGTCGCCCCCTCCGGTTGCAAAAGTGAAACTAGAACTGCCCGACGACAACCAAAAGAAGCAGGGCCTGCGGCGGATTGTTCACGAGTATCCACGGGGAGGTCGAGCGGCGGTGCTGGTGCTGCTCGCCGTCGTGATCATAGGCGCCGGGCTCTTCGTGAGAAATAGCCTGGCGTGGGAGTCGACCGACGATGCACAAGTGAACGGCCACATCATGCCGTTGAGTGCGCGGATCAATGGCTACGTGCTCGAAGTGCCGGTGATTGAGGGACAGCTTGTACACGCTGGGGATGTGCTCGTGGCTATCGATCCCAAGGATTACAAGATCGCGGTGGAACAGGCCCAGGCAACGTTCGCGGACGCGCGGGCCAGTGCCACAAGTTCTCGCTTCAACGTACCCATTACCTCCGTTACCACCAAAAGCAACCTCGATTCCGCGGAGACTGCGGTGCTGAACGCAGAGGCGGGATTCCAGGCTGTCCAGCAAAATTTTGCGTCTGCGAAAGCGCTTTTGGAACAGGCCGAAGCCAATGCGGCGAGGAGTGACGCGGACCTGGTGCGTTATGAACAGCTAGTCGCAAAGGAGGATATTTCACATCAGCAGTACGATCAGGCATTCGCCGCGGCCAAAGCAAATCGATCCGGCGTCGTGTCGGCCGGAGCCAGTGTACTGGCGGCTGAGCAAGCAGTGCGCCAGGCGAAAGGGAAGCTCTTGCAAGCGGGGGCCGATTTACGCAGCGCTCAGACCGCGCCCCAGCAGGTTTCGATGACCCGAGCCAAGGCAGAGGCAGCCGATGCTCAGGCGCGAGAACGCAAGGCACAGCTCGATCTAGCAGAACTCAACCTCAGCTATACAGTTGTTCGTTCTCCGGTCACAGGAATTATCGGCAAGAAGGCGGTCGAGGTGGGTCAGAACGTCGGCATCGGGCAGGAACTAGTGGAAGTGGTGCCGCTTGACGATGTCTGGGTTACGGCCAACTTTAAGGAAACGCAACTTGCCCACATGCGGCCCGGGCAACCGGTCGAAATCAAGGTGGACGCCTACGGCCGCACTTGGAAAGCGCATGTAACCAACCTCGGCGCCGGCGCAGGGTCGGTGTTTAGCCTGCTACCTCCGGAGAATGCCACCGGGAACTATGTGAAAGTTGTGCAGAGGGTGCCAGTACGTATTGATTTTGATCGCAATTCCGATCGGAGCGCTGATCGCAATTCGGGATCGGACTTCAATGCCGAAGGATTGCTGAAGCCGGGATTGTCGGTTGAGCCCGAGGTGCGGGTGCGATGAGCGCTGCCGGATCTGGTGCGGTTGGAGAAGAACGGTGGCAGCCGAAAGTGAACCCATGGATCATCGCCGCTGCGGTTTCTCTGGCGGCGTTCATGGAGGTGCTCGATACCAGCATCGCCAATGTGGCCCTGCCACACATTGCTGGCGGTCTGGCAGCTAGCAATGACGAGAGCACGTGGGTGCTGACCAGCTATCTGGTCTCCAATGCCATCGTTCTGCCGCTAAGTGGATGGCTTGTAGCGTCACTCGGGCGGAAGCGCTTCTTTTTGATCTGCATTACGTTTTTCACGGTGAGTTCCTTTCTCTGTGGGATCGCACCCAGCCTTGGGTTTCTGCTCCTGTTTCGAGTTTTGCAAGGCGCGTTCGGTGGAGGCCTGCAGCCGATGGCGCAGTCCATATTGGGTGATAGTTTTGCTCCCGAGAAGCGTGGCCTGGCCTTTTCACTTTACGGAATCACAACCATCTGCGCTCCTGCCATTGGTCCGACGCTGGGAGGCTGGATCACGGACAATTACTCGTGGCGCTGGATTTTCTACATTAACGTTCCGGTTGGCGTGGTGGCGCTCATACTCGTCTATCAGCTGATCGAAGATCCCCCGTACATCGCCCGCCTGAAGGCGCGGCTCTCGGGCTTCGACTTCATCGGATTTTCTCTCCTGACATTGGGGGTCGGTGCCTTGCAGATCGTTCTCGACAAGGGCCAGGAAGATGACTGGTTCGGTTCTCACTTTATTACGATCTTGGTTGTGATCGCTGTCGTTGGCCTAATTTCGCTTGTCATTTGGGAATGGTTTCACAAACAGCCCATCGTCGATGTGCGTTTGTTCAAAAACTTCAACGTCGCGACCACCAATATAATGTTCCTGATGCTGGGAGCGGCTTTATTCAGTTCCACGGTACTCATGCCGCAACTCCTGCAGACTCTCATGGGATACACGGCACAAAAGGCGGGAAATGTGCTTTCCGCCGGTGCTCTCGTCGTGCTGGTCGTGCTCCCCATGGTGGGCAGACTCACCGCCAGATTTCAAGCGCGTCACATCATAGCTTTCGGTTGGATCGGTCTGGCGATAGCCATGTACATATCGAGCAAACAGGTTGATCTGCTGATGAGTTTCCGCTCAGCCACTTTATTACGGGTGTGGCAGTACATTCCCGTGGCCTTTCTATTTGTCCCACTCACGCTTGCCGGATACGTCGGACTGGCGCCTGAAAAAACCAACGCTGCCGCCGGGCTGATGAACTTCTTTCGCAACATGGGGCAGAGCGTTGGGACATCGGCAGTCACGACCCTGATTGCTCGACGCAGTCAGTACCATCAATCCGTCCTGACGGAATACACAGCTTCTGGCCGGTTTCAGGCCTCTATCACGGCTCTTGCCATGCGTCTGACGCGCTCCGGCTTAAACGCGCACGCCGCTCAACAACAAGCCTTGGGCCGACTGTATGCTATGGTTCAGTCCCAAGCTGCAGTTCTCTCTTACGTCGATATGTACTGGCTGCTGGCAATGGGCTCGGTGATTATGTTTGTCGCCTCGTTTCTGCTGAAAAGAAATGAACCGGGCAAAGGTGCGAAGGTCTCGGTTCACTAAAGCTATCTCTCAAACGTCATCGCTGAAATGACGCCTTGTGGTACATAATTGTAATGGGATGGCAAATTTCGTAACGGCGTTCGGTTTAGCACGCCAACCAGACCGGTCACAGCTAGGGCAGTGGTTATAATCATGACGAGTGACGCGGTTATAATCTTGTCGCGGGCTTGTGGTGGCCCTTGCCGGGGTCTCACCGTGATGCGCCGAATCGGCGGCCATGTCTGACGTTGCAGTCCGTCGATTCGACACTCGCCATGTCTTCGACACTTACCTCGCTGTGGTTCCAACTGGAAGTTGCTCGCATGCTCATACTTAGCAGTTCAACCCTCCCTTCCACCTTTGGCATAAGGTTTGCTCTGAATAATCTTAGAGCAACCAAATTTTAGAGAGAGATCCCCCATGAGTGAAGGCCTTCCAGAAGTCTATCTAGCGCGCCACGGCAACACCCCATGGACCCTCTCCGGCCAGCATACCGGTTTTACCGATCTACCTTTAACCCCCAATGGCGAGCGCAACGCGAGGCGGCTGGGAGAGCGCCTGAAAGGCATGGCATTTGCCAAAGTCTTTACCAGCCCGTTGCAGCGCGCGTCCCGGACCTGCGAACTGGCCGGCTTTGGAGCCATGGCCCAAATTGATCCGGACTTGGTGGAATGGGATTATGGCCGGTATGAAGGACTCACCTCCGCCGAAATTCTTCGCGAGAATCCAGACTGGCAATTGTTCCGAGACGGCGCTCCGGGAGGCGAATCGCCAACGCAAATCGGCGAGCGGGCGGACCGCGTGGTGCGGCGTCTGCGCGCAGTCGCAGGCAACGTGCTTGTCTTTTCCAGCGGACACTTCATCCGAGTGTTGACCGCGCGCTGGCTGGGGCTCAGTCCCGGAGCCGGAGGCCCATACTTTCTGCTCAGCCCGGCGAGCCTGAGCGCGCTCAGTTATGAACATAATCTTTCCCATCCAGTCATCCGGCTTTGGAATGACGATCATCACGTGGTTCCGGAGTCGACAAAGTCGCACTGCGAGGAACAGGCGGCTCTCAGCAGCAGCAAGACCGATGGCAGATAATTCAGACTACAAGGATGTGTAATGAGTACCAAGACCGTGGCGCCCCCAACCTCCGCAAGCGTCGTTCCCATGGCGATGAAGACCGCCAACATTTCCGAACTGCTAAAGCAGTACGGATGCGGCCCAATTCCGTTCGTGGGGACGGAAAACGCGTTTTATGAGCGGCACCTGGTTTTTGATCGGGCAATTGATCCCAAGGTTGCCAGTCCACGCGAGCGCTTTGAGGCGTTTTCTCGTGCGATGCGCGACATCCTCGCCCAGCGCTGGGTGCTGACCAAGACAACGTACGAGCAACAGAATGCCAAACGCATTTACTACCTTTCGTTGGAGTTCCTTATTGGACGTTCGTTGACCAATAATATTGCTAATCTCAGGCTCGATCCTCTCATACAGCTGGCGGTTCAGGCGAAAGGTATCGACTGGCCGGAACTGGTCGAACAAGAGCCCGATGCGGGCTTGGGAAATGGCGGCTTGGGCCGCCTCGCGGCGTGCTTCCTGGATTCGATGGCTACCATGCAGCTTCCAGCTACGGGCTATGGTCTGCGCTACGAGTACGGCATGTTCAAGCAATCCATCGTGAATGGATGGCAGAAAGAGAGCGCCGACAACTGGCTCCGCGACGGCGATCCCTGGGAGATTGGCCGACTGCATGAGAAGGTGGAGATAAAGGTGCATTGTTCCTTCGAACTACGGGAGGGAATTCTTCACGCCGTCCCCGGACCGCCAACGACGCTGATCGGCATACCCTTTGATCGTCCTGTCGTGGGCTACGGAGGAAAGACGATCAACACGCTGCGGCTCTGGGCCGCGGCAGCGCCCAATTATTTCGATTTTCAGGAGTTCGGAACCGGCGACTTTGTGGGCGCGCTGGGTCAGACTCTCGAGGCCGAATCGCTGACGCGTGTGTTGTATCCAGACGACTCCACCGCCGCGGGCCAAGGCCTTCGCTTTCTGCAGGAATATTTCCTGGTGGCGTGCTCACTGGCTGATCTCATCCGCCGTTTTCAGCGCCACAATACAGACTGGGATCTGCTGCCGGACAAAGTCGCGATCCAACTCAATGACACGCACCCTTCCATGGCGGTTGCCGAGCTGATGCGAGTCTTGCTCGACGATGTGCGGCTGGGATGGGACAAAGCCTGGGATCTGACGAAGAAGTCACTTGCGTATACCAATCACACGCTGCTTCCCGAAGCCCTCGAGAAATGGCCCGTAGCTTGGTTTGAAATCCTGCTACCCCGGCATTTGGAAATCATTTACGAAATCAACCGTCGCCTGCTCGACGAAGTTCGCCTTCGCTTTCCCGCGGACGAAGCGCGTGTTCAGCGCGTGAGTCTGGTGGAAGAGGGCAACCAGCGCAAGGTCCGAATGGCACACCTCGCCATCGTCGGATCGCACAGCACCAACGGAGTGGCTGCGATCCACTCAAAGCTATTGCGGACGACAACGGTCAAGGATCTGGCCGAAATGTTTCCCGAGCGTTTTAACAACAAGACGAACGGAGTGACACCTCGGCGTTGGTTATTGGAAGCCAATCCGGCGCTGGCCGGCGCCATCACGCAAGTCATCGGCGACAGGTGGATCACGGATTTGAGTCAGCTCAAAGAGTTCAAGCCATTTGCCGAGGACGCAGCCGCGCGCGAACTGTTTCTCGCATCCAAGCACGAGGCCAAAGCGCGCTTCGCCAATTGGCTCAAATCGACGTCGGGACAGATCGTCGACCCAGGCACCGTCTTCGACTGCCACATCAAGCGCATCCACGAATACAAGAGGCAGCTGCTGAACGCACTGCGGATCGTGATTGTTTATAACCGGCTGCGCGAAAATCCCGATATGCCAATGGTGCCGCGCACATTTTTCTTCGCTGGTAAGGCGGCACCAGCCTACCGCCTGGCCAAGCTCATCATAAAATTCATCAACAATCTGGCGGATACGGTTGACGCCGACCCTGCCGTGCGCGGCCGGCTCAAAGTCCTTTTCCTGCCCGAGTACAATGTTTCGCTGGCAGAGCGGCTTATTCCGGCCAGCGATGTCTCCAACCAGATATCGACCGCCGGCTATGAAGCCAGCGGAACCAGCAATATGAAGTTTATGATGAATGGAGCCCTGACCGTTGGGACACGCGACGGAGCGACCATCGAAATGGCGGAGGAGGCTGGGGAGGAAAACATGTTCCTGTTTGGCCTCACCGTGGAACAAGTGGAGAACAGCCGCTCCTGGTATAACCCTCAGTGGCACTATGAACATGAGCCAGAGACCAAAGCGGCTCTGGATCTGATTTTTTCCGACCACTTCAGCCGCTACGAACCAGGGGTGTTCGCTCCCTTGCGCGATACGCTTTTGACCGACGGTGATCACTACATGCACCTGGCCGACTTGACCTCCTACTGCCAGGCGCAGCAGCGGCTCGGCGAGCTGTATGCCGATCCTGGGGCGTGGGCGCGCAAAGCAATCCTGAATGTAGCCAGCTCCGGGAAGTTTTCGAGCGACCGCACCATTGCCCAATACACGTCTGAGATTTGGAAGGCGAACCCATGCCCGGTACTTTAGAAAAGCAGTCTGTACACGCAACCATTTCGCCGCTTGCGGGCAAGCCGGCTCCAAAGGAAATGCTGATTGACGTCGCCCGCCTGGAGAAAGACTATTTCGAACGTCATCCTGACCTGAGCGATCCCACGCAGCTGGTCTCCTTCGGCACCAGCGGGCACCGTGGCTCGCCCCTGCAGGGTACGTTTACCGAAGCGCACATCCTTGCGATTACGCAGGCGATCTGCGACTACCGGCGGGAGGCGGGAACCGACGGTCCGCTCTACATGGGGAAAGATACGCATGCAGTCTCCGGTCCTGCGCAGCGCACCGCCCTCGAAGTGCTGGCGGCAAATCATGTGGAGACGATCATTCAGCAAGCAGATGGTGTAACTCCAACCCCGGTGATCTCACGTGCCATTCTGGTTTACAACCGTAGCCGCAAGGAACACCTCGCGGACGGCATCGTCGTCACACCGTCGCACAACCCGCCCGAGGACGGAGGCTTTAAGTACAACCCGACGAATGGTGGTCCGGCAGACACCGACGTGACTCATTGGGTGGAGGACCGGGCGAACGACTTGCTGCGAGCCGGAAATGCGGGGGTCAAGCGAGTTCCGTTTACCAAAGCTATCCATGCATCCAGCACGCACCAGGAAGACTTCGTCCTACCCTACGTCCGCGATCTTAAGAATGTCGCCGACATCGATGCGATTCGCGGCGCTCACCTCAAGCTTGGCGTTGACCCACTCGGCGGGGCCTCACAGCCGTATTGGGAGCCGATCAACTCCCTCTATGGACTGGATGTCGCCGTAGTCAATCCGGTCATTGACCCCACTTTTTCCTTCATGACGGTGGATCACGACGGCAAGATCCGCATGGATTGCTCCAGCCCGTATGCGATGGCCAGGCTCGTCGGGCTGAAGGATCAGTACCAGGTCGCTTTTGCCAACGATCCGGATTCGGACCGGCACGGGATTGTGACTCCGGTTGCGGGGTTGATGAACCCGAACCATTACCTCGCCGTGGCCATCCGGTACTTGCTCACGCACCGCCCGCAGTGGCGCGAGGACGTTTTGGTGGGAAAGACTCTGGTGAGCAGCAGCATGATCGACAGGGTCGTCAAGAAGCTCGGCCGTGAACTGCGTGAAGTGCCAGTCGGTTTCAAATGGTTTGTGCCGGGCCTGTTTAGCGGGTCGTATTGTTTCGGCGGGGAAGAGAGTGCGGGAGCGAGTTTTCTTCGCCTTGACGGTACGGTTTGGTCTACCGATAAGGACGGTCTGATCATGGACTTTCTGGCTGCTGAGATTACCGCGCGGACGGGCAAGGATCCCGGCGAGCACTACCGCGAACTGACGGCGGAGTTTGGTACGCCCTACTACACGCGCATCGATGCGCCCGCCACGCCAGAGCAAAAAGCAAGACTGCAGAAACTTTCGCCGGACGCTGTAAAGGAATCCGATCTCGCCGGTGAGCCTATCACCGCCAAGCTGACCAAGGCTCCGGGCAATCAAGCTCCCATTGGCGGCCTCAAGGTTGTCGCCGAGAGCGGCTGGTTTGCAGCCCGGCCTTCCGGCACGGAGAATATTTACAAGATCTACGCTGAGAGCTTCAGCAGTCAAAGCCATCTCAATGCGATCGTGAGCGAAGCCCAGGAGATGGTGAACAACGCTCTGGGACCCTCCGCTGCCAACGGGGGCGTGCCATGAGAGGCCCCGGCGGACTAGCGACCGTTCCGCCGTTTCCCTCCGACTACCGTGCTTCCGCTTGGTTGCCGCATGTCACCTCGTTGCCTTCGCCTTACGGAATCGGTGACTCGGGATCTGATCGAGTCTGCTCACCCCGCAACACAGGGGCCTGGGAATGGAATCGCGTATGCTTGTGGAAAAAGAGGCGAACCATGGCGCCCAGGAACTGAATCTTAATCTTCAGTACGGGCGTCTCATCAATCATCTGGAGGCAATTGCTCCGCACTTCTTATTCCGAGGCCCATCCATGTGAATAAAATTGGCCCTGGTGAACCTGTTGCTGCAAGGGCAGTCGGAGTAATTGCTCCCGGGTACAGGCTAGGGCGAATCGTTGTTGACCTGGACATATCCCGCTGAGCATCGAACACATGCTTGGGGGCCATAGAATTCGTTCTAAATAACCGGAAGACACGAAAGGATAAAGCATATGGCGGCACGCGCAGAAGCGATTACCCGGCGCCCAGCTCCCAAGCGCCAGGCATGGAAGGATCTCGGAGCGCACTACAAAAAGGTTGGAGAAACACACCTGCGACAGCTCTTTGCGGACGATCCAAAGCGCGGCGAACGCCTCACCGTTGAGGCGGTTGGCCTTTTTCTCGATTACTCGAAGAATCGCATTACGGATGAAACCGTAAAGCTGCTGATTCGGCTGGCCGAGGAGAGCCAACTGCGAGAGCGGATCGACGCCATGTTTCGGGGAGACAAAATCAACCTCACGGAGAAGCGGGCGGTTCTGCATACCGCACTACGCGCGCCACGGGACGCTACCATCGTAGTGGACGGCGAAAACGTCGTGCCCAAGGTCCACGCCGTGCTCGACCGGATGGCAAATTTCGCCAACCGGCTGCGCAGCGGCGAGTGGAAGGGCCACACCGGCAAGCGCATTCGGAATGTGGTCAACGTCGGCATCGGTGGCTCTGACCTGGGCCCGGTAATGGCATACGAGGCCCTGAAGCACTACTCCGACCGAGCCATGATATTTCGCTTTGTCTCCAACGTCGATGGCACCGATTTCGCCGAAGCGGTTCAGGATCTCGACCCGACGGAAACGCTTTTCGTCATTTCTTCGAAAACATTCACCACTCTGGAAACGATGACCAACGCCCAGACGGCGCGCGCCTGGTCCCTCGCAGGCTTGGCGGGAGACGAGCAATCGGTGGCCAAGCATTTTGTCGCGGTATCGACAAATACTTCCGAAGTTGCAAAGTTCGGGATCGATACTGCGAACATGTTCGAATTCTGGGACTGGGTCGGCGGACGCTACTCGATGGACTCGGCCATTGGCCTCTCCACGATGGTCGCCGTTGGCCCGGAAAATTTTCGCGCGCTGTTGCATGGTTTCCATCAGATGGACGAGCACTTCCGCACCACGCCCTTCGAGCGAAACCTGCCGGTGCTGATGGGTCTGCTGGCGCTTTGGTACAACGATTTCTTCGGCGCGCAGACCGTAGCGGTTCTGCCTTACGAACAATACCTGAAGCGGTTCCCGGCCTATCTGCAGCAGTTGACGATGGAGAGCAATGGCAAGCATGTGACGCTCGACGGGAAAACAGTGAGGCATCAGACCGGTCCAATTTATTGGGGCGAACCGGGAACCAACGGTCAACACTCGTTCTACCAGTTGATTCATCAGGGAACTAGGCTCATCCCTTCGGACTTCATCGCGTTTTCGAAGGCTCTCAACCCGCTTGGCCGGCATCACGACATGCTGATTGCCAATGTTTGCGCGCAGACCGAAGCGCTGGCTTTTGGCAAGACTGCGGAGCAGGTGGAAGCCGAGGGTACGCCAAAGTGGCTGGTCCCCCACCGCGTATTCGAGGGCAATCGTCCGTCGAATACCCTCCTGGCGGAACGCCTGACTCCAGAAACCCTGGGCAAATTGGTAGCGCTCTACGAACATGCCGTATTCACTCAGGGCGTAATTTGGAACATCGACTCGTTCGATCAGTGGGGGGTCGAGCTGGGTAAAGTCCTGGCCCAGCGCATCATCCCCGAACTTGAGGGCAAAGAGGAACCCGAGCTCGCGCATGACAGTTCAACGAATAACCTGATCCGTTATTACCGAAAATCCAAGGAGACGGGCGCTTAACAAACTTTCGTAGCGGAGGAGATGAATATGCAACTCGGCATGATCGGTCTGGGAAGGATGGGCGCCAACATGGTGCGGCGACTCATAAGAAACGGGCACAGCGGCGTGGTGTTCGACAGGTCTCCGGCAGCGGTAAATGAATTGGTTAAGGATAAGGCGGAAGGCTCCGCCTCGCTCGTAGAGTTCGTCAAGAAACTCGCGAAACCTCGAGCAATTTGGCTCATGGTGCCGGCTGCGGTTGTCGACAAAACCATCGCTGATCTTCAGCCCCACCTGGAGGCAGGCGACATTGTTATCGACGGCGGCAATTCGTATTACATCGACGATATCCGACGTTCCAAGGAGCTTGCTCCGCGAAAGGTTCACTACGTGGATGTCGGCACCAGCGGAGGGGTGTGGGGCCTGGAGCGAGGTTACTGCATGATGATCGGGGGCGAGAACGAGGTGATCAAGCACCTCGATCCGATCTTCAGCTCGCTCGCCCCGGGAATGGGCGACATCCCTCGTACTCCTGGGCGAGAACAAATTGACGGCACCTCCGAGCAGGGTTACCTGCATTGCGGTCCGAACGGCGCCGGGCACTTCGTCAAGATGGTTCATAACGGAATCGAGTACGGGGTGATGGCCGCATACGCGGAGGGGCTGGGCATCCTGCGCGGTGCGAACGTCGGCCAGCAGGCAGGCGGCGCAGTTGATGCGGAGACCACTCCTTTGCGCGATCCCGAGCAATACCAATATGACCTGAACCTGCGGGACATCGCGGAGGTGTGGCGCCGCGGAAGTGTGATCGCCTCGTGGTTGCTGGATCTGACTGCCATTGCTCTGTTGCAGGACCCAAGCCTGGCGAAATTCGCCGGCCGCGTTTCTGACTCCGGAGAAGGACGCTGGACCATCAAAGCTGCGATCGACGAAGCGGTGCCGGCGCCAGTTCTGACCAGCGCACTGTATGAACGCTTCAGCTCGCGAGGCGAAGCCGACTTCGCCAACAAGATCCTGTCCGCCATGCGCTATCAATTCGGCGGACACCTCGAGAAATCCGACGACAAATCCAAGGTGGCGTAAGGGGATGACTGTGATCAATTCCCACTCCGATGCACTGGTTTTCTTTGGCGCCACTGGCGACCTGGCCTACAAGAAGATTTTCCCGGCGCTGCAGGCGTTGTTGAAGCGCGGACACCTTGATGTGCCGGTTGTGGGCGTCGCCAAAGCCGGCTGGAACCTCGAACAATTCAAGGCCCGCGCCCTCGACAGTCTCGAAAAACACGGAGGAGTCGATTCCGCCGCCTTCGAGAAGCTCTCTACCTTGCTCCGCTATGTGGACGGAGACTACAACGATGCCGCCACATTTCAGGCGCTCGGCAACGCACTCCAAGGAGCGCAGCGACCGGCCCACTACCTCGCAATTCCGCCTAACATGTTCGAAACCGTGCTCGAAAAACTTGAGTCCCGCGGCTGCACGAGCGAGGCGCGGATCATCGTCGAAAAGCCGTTCGGGCATGACCTGGCCTCCGCCCAACATCTCAATAAGGTCCTTCTGCGAAAGTTCGATGAGTCGGCAATTTTCCGCATCGACCATTACCTGGGAAAGCTGCCGGTGAACAACATTGTCGTCTTCCGTTTCGCGAACGCTTTCATGGAAGCGTTCTGGAACCGCAACTATATCGAGAGCGTGCAAATCACCATGGCCGAGGATTTCGGCGTCCAGGGCCGCGGCGCTTTCTACGATCAGACGGGTACGATCCGCGACGTCGTCCAGAATCACATGTTCCAGATGCTCTGCAATCTGGCCATGGAGGCTCCCGTAAGAACGGACAGCGAGTCCATTCGTGACGAGAAAGTTAAGGTGCTGAAGGCAATTCCGGCGCTGGAAGAAAAAAACCTGGTTCGCGGGCAATTTCGCGGCTATCTGGACGAAAAGGGTGTGGCGCCGGACTCGAAGGTAGAAACCTTCGCCGCGCTTCGACTGGAGGTCAACTCCTGGCGCTGGCAGGGAGTCCCGTTCTATATCCGGGCGGGCAAGAATCTGCCTGTCACCAGCACGGAAATCGTCTGCCGGGTGAAAAGGCCTCCCACCATAATCCCGAGAGAGTTTCTACGTTCAAATTATCTGCGTTTTCGCATCAGCCCGGACGTAGCCATTGCCATGGGAATGACGGTGATGGCTCCCGGTGAGAAATTGGCCGGTCAGGCGGCGGAGATGATCCTAAGCGAGCATCCTAGTCCGGAGGAAATGGACGCGTACGAACGAGTGCTGGGAGATGCCATGGCCGGAGATGCCACCCTGTTTGCACGCGAAGACTACGTGGAAGAAGCCTGGCGAATCGTCGATCCGATTCTAAAGCAGGCAATCCCGCTTTATTCTTACGAGCAAAAAACCTGGGGACCGACCGAGGTTGAGGGCGTCACACCGCCCGGAGGCTGGCAGAATCCGGTCGTTGGAAACGAGACGCCAATTACGACCGGGCAAGCTGCCTGAGGAAAGCGCTCTTCTGGTTTTCGGGATGCGGAGAATCTGAGATGAAGCTTGAAGTCTTTGCCGACGATGAGGCAACCGCCCTAGCGGCCGCGCAGCAGATTGCCGCGGAGGCCAGCGCCGCGGTCGCGGCACGCGGTTCCTTCGTAATGGCCGTCAGCGGCGGCCGAACTCCCTGGATCATGCTGCGCGCGCTTGCCAAGGAAGATCTGCCTTGGAAGAACATGCACATCGTTCAAGTGGACGAGCGCGTGGCCCCGGCCGGGCACCCGGATCGCAATCTCACGCATCTTCGAGAAAGCTTGCTGAGCTCGCCGATTCTCCCGGAGCAGATCCACGCCATGCCCGTCGAATCGGCAAACCTGGAAGATGCAACTCGGCAGTATGACACGGTTCTCCGCGACATCGCTGGTTCGCCGCCCACGCTCGACTTGGTGCATTTAGGTCTTGGGCCGGACGGGCATACTGCCTCTCTGGTGCCGGGAGACCCAGTACTCAATGTCACCGATACGGACGCGGCTCTGACCGGCATTTACCAGGGAAGGCGCCGCATGACGTTGACCTATCCGGCCATCAATCGCGCCCGGAAAATCCTGTGGCTGGTGACGGGTAGTGAGAAAGTGGGCACGCTGATCCGCCTGCAAAAAGGGGATCCCTCGATCCCGGCCGGACGCGTGAGCCAGGATCGGGCGGTGGTCTTTGCGGATCGTGCGGCCGCATCGGAGTTGGCGGTCTAAACAGTTGTAGCGGGCTTTGGCAGGTGACGAACGGCTGACATGGTCGAGTAACCGACGCCTGCCCGCCATCCCCCCGACACTTAGGACCAAGTAATTGATCCGGCGTGGATTACCTGCCAATTGCTTTTCACCGGAGACTTGGAGCAACCAGTGCAGAGCAGGATAAAGGGCTGGGGGGATGCTCGGGAGCGTTCGGTGGGGGTCGGTTCGCGACTGCGATAGGCGGCAGGCGGAGTTATCTGATAGAGGCAACATGAGCGATTCAACAGACCTACCGGCTCCCGGCGCGGCTGCGGCTCCCGCGGCGACCCCGTCCACGAATCGCCCAACGTGGGAGCAAGTTGAGGGCAGTCCGCTACCGCTTGGCGCCACATGGATCGAAGCGGAACAGGCGTACAACTTCGCCATTCAAGCGGAACATGCCGATAGCGTAACTTTGCTGCTCTATTCCTCCGCTGATTTGACAAACCCCCTTCTGGCCTTCCGCTTCGATTTTCTGCACAACAAATCCGGGAGGATCTGGCACTGCAGGATACCCACTGCGAAGCTAAGCGGGGCTCGCTACTACGCTTACTCAGTCTCGGGAGAGAGCATTCCTCAACTGCACAGCTTCGATCCGCAGAAAGTGCTTCTCGACCCCTATGCGAAATGTATTTTCTTTCCCCCTGGGTTTGATCGTGAGCTGGCGATGCGCGAGGGCCCCAACGCTGGCCGCGCGCCCTTGGGAGTGTTAATGAACCAGCGCGGCAGGTTTGACTGGACCGGAGACCGGTCTACGTATCACGAGTCGGATGCGATTATCTACGAACTGCACGTAAAGGGCTTTACGCAGAACCCCAATTCCGGCGTCGATCCCTCGCGCGCCGGAACGTACGCAGGACTGGTGGACAAGATCCCATATCTGAAGGAACTGGGGATAACGGTCGTCGATCTGATGCCAATTTTTCAGCGCGATCCCCAGCAGGGCGATTACTGGGGCTATATGCCGCTGAACTTCTTCGCACCTCACGCGCAATACGCCAGTAACCGCGACGACGACGAGCAACATCTCGAATTTAAGAACCTGGTGAAGGCTTTTCATCAGGCTGGAATCGGGGTGACCCTGGATGTTGTTTACAACCACACCTGCGAGGGCGATCACCGGGGGCCGATTTACAGCTACAAGGGCTTAGACGCCGCGGGTTACTACATGCTGTCGTCCGATCCGGCCAATCCTTACGCCAATTACTCAGGAACGGGGAACACGCTCAATTTCGGCGAGGGACACGTGCGCCAAATGGTGATGGACAGCTTGCGTTATTGGAAAAAGGAAATGCACGTCGACGGATTCCGTTTCGATCTGGCGTCGGTCTTCAGCCGCAACGCAGACGGGTCCCTCAATTGGGGAGACGCGCCTATCTTCAGCGAGATCGCCGCCGATCCGGACTTGGGGCGGCTCCGTTTGATCGCTGAGCCGTGGGACACCGCCGCATATCAACTCGGCCGCGGATTTCCGGGTATGACTTGGCTTCAGTGGAACGGGCGTTTTCGCGATGACATCCGGCGTTTCGTTAAGAGCGATCCGGGGATGGTTCCGGACCTGATGCGTCGCATCTATGGCAGCGATGATTTCTTTCCCGACACCCGGGAGGAAGCTTATCATTCCTACCAGAGCGTGAATTACGTAACTTCTCACGATGGCTTCACTCTGTACGATCTCGTCGCTTATGACCACAAGCGCAACTGGGCAAATGGCAATAACAACCAGGACGGTACCGACGAAAACTACAGTTGGAACTGCGGTTCCGAAGGGGACGAAGGGGCGCCGGCGGCGGTGCTGGGGCTTCGCCGGAGGCAGGTCAAAAATTTCTTCTGCCTTCTGATGCTCTCGAACGGAACCCCGATGTTCCGGGCCGGAGACGAATTCCTTAACACGCAGTTCGGCAATAACAACCCTTACAACCAAGACAACCAAACGGGATGGCTGGACTGGAGCCAGTTCCGGACCAATCAGGACATTTTCCGTTTCTTCAAAGGCATGATCGCGTTTCGGAAGGCGCATCCCTCGCTGAGCCGCAGCCGGTTCTGGCGGGAAGATATTTCATGGTACGGAACCAGTCAGGCGGTCGACCTCTCCTACGACTCTCGCAGCGTGGCCTTCTGCCTGCACGGAGCCTCGCAAGTCGACGATGACATTTACGTAATGATCAACGCTTACTGGGAGGAACTGGAGTTCCAGGTCCAAGAGGGCACAGCCGGGGAATGGAAAAGAATCGCGGACACGGCTTTGCCCAGTCCCGATGACTTCTCCGACCAACCGTCCTCTCTCGAGCGATTGAAATACGTAGTGGGACCGAGGTCGATTGTTGTGCTACTTCGGCCGAAAAAGAGCAACAAGAAAACATAAACCCAAAGGGTGATCATCGTCGGCGGAGGATTCGGAGGTTCGTGCGCGGCGCAGGCGCTGAAGTCTGCACCCGTCGATGTAACCCTGATCGACCGGCACAACTACCACCTTTTTCAGCCTCTGCCGTATCAAGTCGACACCGGTTCGCTGTCGCCCGGCGAGATTCGCGGCCCCGCTGCGTAGCGTCTGGAGTCGGCAGAAAAACACGCGTGTCTTGCTGGCCGATGTGCAGGATGTCGATCCTGTAGCCAGGCGCGTGCCGCTCGCAGATGGGGCCAGTCTCGAATACGACTCCTTGTCGCCTCGGGTTCACAAGCAATTACTACGGCAACCATGCCTGGCGGCATTGGACTCCCGGCCTGAAGAGTGTGGAGGAAGCGACCAACATCCGTCACAAGATTCTGTATGCATTTGAAGTTACAGAACGGGCTCCCACCCGGCTCTGCGACGCGACTGGCTCAGGTTCGTCATCGTGGGAGCAGGCGCCACCGGCGTAGAACTAGCTAACTAAGCTAGCGGGAGCCGTCGGCGAAATCGAGCGCCAGACACCCAAGAACGACTTCCGACCATTCACCCGCAAGAGGCGCAGATCATTCTGCTGGACGGCGCCCCGCGACTTCGCTTGCCTCGGTCGGCGGAGCACGTTTTTCCTTCCGCCCCGTTTTGAGTTGTGGCATGATTTCTCGGAGAGGTGTCTCGTGAAAAAAAGACTGTGCTTTGTGTTTGCGATATTGATGGCCGTTCCCTGTGCTCTACTCGGGCAGGAGAAGTCACAAGCGCAAGCCGCTCCGCCAACGAACCCGATTACTGTGAGCGAAAAAGGTCTCTACTCGTTTGTGAGCAACGCCGTCATCGGTGCGGCGCAAAAAATGCCGGAAGAAAGCTACTCCTTCAAACCGGCGCCGGAGGTTCGAAGTTTTGGCCAGATCGTTGGCCATGTGGCCGACGCTTCCTACATGTTCTGCTCGCAAACCCTCGGCGAAGGCAACCCAACCAAGGGCATCGAAAAAACAAAGACCTCGAAGGCCGATCTTGTTGCGGCGCTTAAGGACGCCGTTGCGTACTGCAATAAGGCATTCGACAGCATGACTGATGCAAAAGGCAGCCAGATGGTGAGATTCTTGAACTTCGACATAGCGAAGCTCACGTTGTTTTCGCTCAATACGGCGCACACTGATGAGCACTATGGGAACATGGTGACTTACTTGCGGATCAAGGGGATTGTGCCGCCAACTAGTGAAAACCCACCGGGACAATCGCCGAAGTGAAGCGCTCACGCACTTAACTCCCGATCGTCGGCAAACCACAGGTAATTCGGTTCCTTTCGGGTTGCCCGTGACTCAGGCGCAATTCCATGAGGCTGTGTTCACTCCGCCGAGAGATTCATCGTCGGCCTTCACGCCATCGGCTTCCCGGGAGACACAACGCAACAGGCTGCAGAAGACTTCTATCTTGGATATGCTGCGAGCCCGGAGCGCCACGTCAGAGTGTTCAAGAACGGCCGCAGTCAGGCAGTGCAGATCCCGCGTGAGTTTGAATTTCCGGGGGAGAAAGCCATCCTGCGAAAAGGACGGCGACCAGCACATCATTGAACCCGCCCCCTCGGAAGCCGCCTTTTCCTGGACTCGAACGTCCTGACTGGAGGAATTGTCTCTTCCTGAGGGCTCGACAAGGCCACGTTGTCGCTGTGCAACTGATCCGCCTAAACCCTCCCCGTCTCAGCCATGAAGAACTTAATAGTTCGAAGAATTTATACGGCGAACGCGAAACATGCCTGCCGATCTCAGTTGAAGAGCCCCGGGCCGGGTCGTCTGCCTACTTTCGTTGCCGGACCGCAGGGGCCGCAGTCGCTTTGCGCCCTGCATCCAGATGGTCGTAGTTGAGCACGGCATTGAGCAGGAGCATGAAGCTGCCCTGCGTTTCCTGGCGCCACATCGGGTTGTTGGCAAAAAGCACGACGTGGCCACGACCGAGAGGCACGTCGATGACCGCAGGAGCGCCGGCCAACTCCGAGCCTGCTGCCAACATGCCGCTGATCCACAAATTTTTTTCGTCGGCGAAGCGCAGGACGACACGCGGGTAAAGCGAGGGCGGCAGAAGTGCGCTGCTGAAGAACACGCGGAATTGTGGGTCGACGTAAAGCTCCTTTTCCGCACGCGTCCGATCTGGAGGCGGCTCCGGTGACGACCAAGGCCGGCCTTGAGGGATGTCAGGATCGGTGGTGGAACCACGTCCACTCGGACGCGAAGCAACCTCGGCCGAAGATAAGCTGTTGTCCCCTGACACGGAGACCCTGAAGACCGGCGCTTGGTTGAAGTACACGCCGACGGACTCGTCATAGCCGTAGGCAATCGGGCTTTTGGAGTCTTCAACGTTGGCGCGAAAGATTGCTCCACGGGCCTGAAGCTGGTGCGTTTGAGTGATGGTGACGGAATCGGTCAAACCCAGTTCCACCGGCAAGTGTGTGCTTGAACCAACCGGAATAAACACTCCCCCATCTTCCACGAACTGTTTTATGTGCGCGACGCCTTCAAAACCCAGCCCGCCGCGGATGTCTGGAGCCTCGTCGATGCCTCCCCAATTCGGAGTAACATCGGACTTTTGCCATGGAATGGGGCCAGCGTCCGTGCCGTCGGGCAAAGTGCGCTTGGGAAAGCCAGCAAGCACTTCGCGCAAATCAGAAAAAGTGGGGGGAAATAGAATCACGTCAAACTTTTCGCGCAAGTTGGGAGTGGTACGAACCACGGTGTCAGAAATGTAAGAGTAAGGCACGCCCGTTTCTTCGAGCGCCAGGCGAAACCAGCCTTCATTTTGCGTGCTCGTCCAGGTGTGCAAGAGCGCGATGCGCGGCGCAGCAAGTTCGTGGCGTGCCACTGCGGGCACTTCCGCGGCACTCACGGCCGTAATGCCCAGTTCACGGGTTGCTGCTTGCAGCCGCGCTTCCAGATCGGTTGAGTTGCCGTCTAACGGAATGAGGAAGGAGCCTGCGGCGAACTTCTTGTCCGCCGAACCGAAGGATTCTTCGGCGGCGTAAATCTTTGCCTCTTTGAGGCGATACCGCAGGGCTGCAAGATTCGGCTCGGCGTTCGCTTGAATGATGTAGCACTTGACCGCAGTAGACTTGCCTTTCACGGTGCGCGCAGCCGCTACCCCAGAATCGCCATTACGCGCCGGGATGTCGATGAGCGTCATTGTCGCCTTCAAGATGGCTTCGTCGGTGATTCGCAGAGTCTTGACGTTGCGCAGCGGTCCCAAAGTCCATCCGGTGTCATCGTAGGGACGCGGGTCGGAGGTCGAATAGTACTGCGTGTCCAAGAGCATATCGGCAATGCGGCTGTAGGGCTGATCCATGCGGATGATGTAGCTGCCTTTGGAAATCTTAGTGGTCTTGATTTCTTCCTTCTTGGCGGTGGCTTCGTCTTTTGCTTTGTTGACTGACTGGTCGGGCTGGTCGGGCTTTTCGGTCTTGGCCTTGTCCTCAGGTTTCGCCTCCGTCTTGGATTCGCCCTCGGTCGCCTTCGGCAGCGTGGCAGGCTGCTTTACCTCAACGTCGTGGTCGAGCTCTTGCACTTCGGCGCCCTGCCTTTGCAGAAGATTGGCAAGCTGCGCGGCGAGCGCAGGTCGACGGCCGTCGTTCAAAATAGCCCAGGCCGCCGGACCCTCCGCAGTGGCCTTGGCCACCGAGCGTTTGCTCTTGAGATAGAAATTATTGAGAAATTCCTGAGGATGCTGGGCCATATAGTCGAGACCCAGGATTAACCCGCTCTCTTCCAAGTTGGTGTTGTTGCGCAACGACCACTTCACCTTGGGAAGAGGCGGATTCGGCCGGTACCAGGCGCGGGATGTTTCCGAGTCGCGCAATGTGCGTTCCTCCGTCTCAGGGTACAGATTGCCGAAGGTTTCGTAGAAGCGGCCGATCGAGTTGTGGCCGTTGGCCACGTAAAACATGTAGTTAGGCGCCCACCCATCATAAAAGCCATGGGTCCACACCCCGACGACGCCGCGTTCGGTAAGTTGTTCGACCTCGTAATACGCCATCTTCTGCCACTCGCTAACGACGATAGGATCCAGCCAAGCGTTGTAGGGACCCGTGCCGGTCGAGATGTACAAATAAGGAATGGACTCGTGCAGATCGTGAAGCACCTGGGGATGCCAATCGAGGAAATTCTTCATCATGACTTGCGACAGCTTCAGGCCCATGGCGATAGAGTCACGATTGTTGTCGTGCTGGACGTAGTGCCCCCAGTAGACCAAGTCGGGCTGCGGTTTATCGGGATAAGCCTTCCGATAGTTGGCCCAGTCCACCATGCGGTCGTGGCCGTCTACTTCCACGATCGGAGTGATCAGAAAGACCGCGTTCTTGCGGATGTTTTGAATGATAGGTGTGTCCTCGACGGCCAGACGATAGGCCAGCTCCATGAGCATTTCCGGCGAGCCGGATTCCGGCGAGTGAATCGAGCCGGAAGCCCAGTAGAACGGCTTGCCCGCGGAAATGAGCTGCTGAGCTTCGGCGTCGGTGATCTTGCGCGGGTCCGCGAGTTTGGCGGTGATTTCCTTGAGGCGGTCCAGTTGGGCGATGTTTGCTTCGTCACTCACGGCGACGAGCAGGAAGTCACGAGCTTCTTCAGATTTGCCAACGCGGAAAACTCTAACGCGCGGAGAAACCTTGGCCAGCTCGTCGTAGTAACGGTAAATGTCCTTCGAATAGGTGAGAACGTCGGGAGCCCCGACGATGTGTCCGAGGATTTTCTCCGGTGTCGGAACCGTCGCAGAAGCCGGAAGATGATCGACCAGATTGGTGAGAAAGAACGGCTCGGTCGTGTATTCTCGAATCTTTTTCGTGTATCCCTCATCATTCGACGACTCATTTTGAGCGTTCATAGAAATTGTGGCTGCCAACAAGGTTGCGCCAGCCACAAACCAAAACCTCGGACGAAAATTCCGAGCCATCGAGACAACCGTACACCGGAATCCACGACGATTCATCATAGGTCTCCCCGCATTTCTCAAGTTCGCTGGAACACAGTGTTAAGACTGCCCGAGCCTCAAAATCTTACCATTCAGCACCGATCTCCCTTTTGATTGCAGATCCAGGTTTCGACTGGCACAGACCCTCGTTTGGTCCTCATGGATCCGGGGCCTCCGTGCCACGCATCGTCGCGATCACATCGTAGATCGGCTTCAAATCCCAGTTGGAGGCAACCTTCAAATGAACTCCAGCCGGAGCGGTCCCGACGGGGTACGGGATCGGCAGAGCCCCACGCCATGTTTCAGGAGCAACGGGGCCTTGGAGGGCGGATAGTAGAGGCAACGGATCGGCATAGGAGATTGGCAGCACGGGTATCTTCGTAATTGTTTTTGCCTCTCCAATCGTGAGCCGCTTCGCTTCAGGAGGTGCACCGACAGCAGGAGTTAAGGGATCGCCAGGGTAGGGTAGTCCGTGTCCATCACGCTCCCACGCTGCACTCCGTCTGTGGGGCGCGAGCCTCCGCCGGGATAGTCGTCCCCGTTGAAGAAACCATCGTCTTTCGGGTCTGAATAACCCTCAAGGAGGGGCGCTGCACTCCAGCGGAATCGTTCATCGGCGGCATCCCAGGGCCTGAGAGCTAGATTGATGTGTCGGCAAAAAGAATTTTCGAAACTCTGTAACCGTTATGACGTTATAACATCATAATGATTGGTGGCCGGAGCGCGTTTCAGTTCGCTCTATTTTGCCTCGCGCGTTCCGGCGTCCACACCGATCAAAATAAGGAGCTTTCGAATATGAACGAACTTCGCCGAACATCGGAACGGGAAAGCATTAGCCGTCTTGCATTCCTAAAACGACCTTCAGTAGCGCGTTACGCTTCGATTCCACTGCGGCTGATTGTTGGCTACGGTTTCATGGAGCACGGCTATGCCAAGCTGTCCAAGGGACCTGAAGGTTTCGCCGCCATCCTTCACGCAACTGGCGTGCCCGCGCCTCACTTCATGGCATGGCTCACCATTCTTACCGAACTCATCGGAGGTCTTGCAGTCGCGCTCGGAGCTTTCGTCGCCCTCGTTAGTCTGCCGATGGCGGCGCTTCTCCTCGTAGCGATGTTTACCGTCCATCTACCCTATGGGTTCAGCTCGATCAAACTGATCAGCGTGGCCCCCGGCGGGGCCGCCCAGTTCGGGCCGCCCGGCTACGAAGTTGACTTACTCTATCTTGCCTGCCTTGCGGCGCTC
>Ga0209380_10000637_pt1 | contig 24618 bp, 21 predicted proteins | sample HubBroMetageWFT6_FD_188347 | JGI IMG/M metagenome (GOLD analysis project Ga0209380, IMG submission 188347) | Warmed and freeze-thawed soil microbial communities from the Hubbard Brook experimental Forest, New Hampshire - Hubbard Brook CCASE Soil... | ecosystem: Environmental > Terrestrial >... | reverse complement strand
GAAAGCCGACGGGAAGCGAGGGACCGAGCTGCGCGGCCATTTCACCGGGCATTTTCTGAGCGCTAGCGCGCAGTTGTTCGCATCCACCGGCGACAAAGAAGCCAAGGCGAAGGCCGACGAGGCCGCGCTCACCGCGCGACTGCGGCGGCTTAATCCGGCGGCGAAAATTTCATCCATCGACGCCCAGACATTCGATATCGCCGCCGTGTTGCGCAGCGACGCGCTTGCGGCCGGCGGGGAAACCGACCAGGTGCGCGCCTGGCTCAATGCCGCCGCCTACCAAAAGCGCGACGATGACGCGCACGGGCATTCCCACGACCACCACGATCACGGCGCACACGACCATCATCACCTGCACGATCGCGACATCGCTTCGTTCTGCTTTATTCGCGAACAGCCAATTCCGCGCGAAGCGTTGCGGCTTTTGCTCGACGCGCTGCAGCAGAATCTCGGCCCCAATCTGCTGCGGGTCAAAGGCCTCATCAATGTCGTCGAAGAGCCGGAGCGGCCGGCGGTGATCCAAGGCGCGCAACACCTTTTGCACAATCTCACGTTCCTCGAGCGCTGGCCGGACGCCGATCGGCGAAGCAAGATCGTGTTCATCACCCAAAACTTCGACCGCGCCGAGGTCGAGGACATGATTGCGCTGCTCGACCGCGTCGCGACGCGCACCGCCGCGGCGCGGGCGCGGGCCCAAGCGCAATCGCAAAGTGTGACCAACGAATAGCGCGCGGCGCGCCATTGACGACTTAAAGATGGGCGATCCGAAGGATTGGGAGCGGCGCATCACCCTGCGGGACGGCAGGCCGGTTCTTGTCCGGCCGATCCGGCCCGACGACGAAGCGCTTTACGGGACGTTTCTCGCCGCGGTGACGTCGGAAGACGCGCGAATGCGGTTTCTCTCGCCGGTGGGCCAATTGAGCCATTCGCTGATCGAGTATTTCACGCATCTCGATTACGCCCGCGCTATGGCCTTTGTGGCGCTCGACGAGGCAACCGGCGAGTTGCTCGCGGTGGTGCGGCTGCATAACGACGCCGCCAACGATTCCGCCGAATATGCCATTGTTGTCCGTTCCGACTACAAAGGCCGCGGGCTCGGATGGCAGCTTATGCAAATGATGATCGCGTATGGCCGAAAGCGCGGCTTGCGCAGCATCGAAGGCAAGGTCCTGCACGAGAACAAGGCCATGCTCGATATGTGCCGGCAGTTCGGATTTAAAATTACCATTGATCCGAAAAACGCGACGATTTGCGACGTGAGGCTTGCGCTTTAGTCGCGGCCGAAACCTGACGCGTTTTAATGAAGCATGCTCTTTTCGGAAAACCGGTTCCCACTTTTCCGGATCATGCTTTACGGCGCCACCGCCGGCAATTCGATGCGGTAGTCGTAAGGTTTGTCCGGTGCATATTCGCCGGCATAAGCGCGGCGCAGCAGTTCTTCCGTCTTCATGCCTTTGGCACGCGCCTCGACCATTTTTGCCGGCACGACGAACTTGCCGATGGGATCGGCCTTGAATTCGGCCGAAGTGCTCATCCAGGCTTTCGACTTGTTCCAGTCGCCGAAGGCGTCGGCCTGCAGTTCGACGCTGTTGCCATCGGGGTCGACGTAATAGAACGACAGCGTCATGCCGTGATGCACGGCAACGTGCGGTTCGAAACCGTAATCGTCGTGCATGCGCTGCCAGCTGTCGAGCAGATCGTCGACCGTCGCATATTCGAAGGCGAGATGATGCAGTCCGGCAAACTTGCGGAAGTCGGGATTGTCGCGGAATTCCGGATTGCCGACCATGGAAATGCGATGGTTGGCGCCATCATTACTGAGAAACGCAATGCCGGGCGCGTGAAACACCGCTTCGATGCCGACGGCTTTCTTGTACCAGTCGATCATTTCATCCATGCGCGAAGTCTTCAGCAGCGCGTGGTGGAACACCGGACGTTTGATCGGCTTGGTCATACTCGCATTTCCTCTCTGTGCTGTGGTTTTCGATCGCCGCTTGGCGCCGCGTTACTAGCATGAATGGGCACGCCTTCGCGATCCGGCGAAATCGCCGGCCGGCCGCGACGGCGCCAGCCTTCGCGCGTCAGCCAATCGACCAAGCCGGGAAAAAACCGCGAAAGCCGCCAGTAAAAATGCGCCGCCGGCGTTATCAAGACGACGCCTCGGTTGCGGCGGATGGCGCTGATCGCCTTGGCGGCGGTCTGCTCGGCGCTCGCGCAAATCCAGTCCGGAACGGCGAGCTGCCGGTCGGCGTTGTCGGTCTCGCCCGCTTCCAGCAACGACGAACGCACGAAACCGGGACACAACGCCGTCACCCCGAAAGTGTCGCTGCAATATTCCGCGCGCAGCGCGGCGCTAAAACCGACGAGGCCGAACTTGCTGGTCTGATAGGCCGCGGTCTTGCGCCATGTCGCAAGCCCGAACATGCTGGAGACATTGAGGATGTGCGCTTCATCGGCAACCAGAAGCAACGGCAGAAGTTCATGCACCAGCCGGATCGGTGCCAGCAGGTTGACGGCGATGATCCTCTGCCACTGCTCGCCGGTCATCAGATGAGTGTGTCCGTAATAGGTGATGCCGGCATTATTGATGAGGATGTTGAGACCGTTCCATCTGCGGCGAAGATTGGCGCCGAGCTCTTCGATCTGCGTCGGATCGCTCAGATCGCAGACGGCGGTGACCACTTTCACGCCATGGCTGCCGGCCTCGCGCGCCACGTCCCCAAGAGCGTCTGCTTTGATGTCGACAAGAAAAACGTCGGCGCCTTCCCCGGCGAGCGCAAGCGCGATGGCGCGGCCGATGCCGGACGCCGCGCCGGTGATCAGCGCTTTCTTGCCGCGAATGATGCGCATCTCGTGAAAGTTCGTTCTGCCGTAACACGCGTGCGCGGGCAACAAATCACGCCGCGCTTGCCAATAGTGGAGCTTATTAATAGAACCACTTGCGTTTCGGTGGATCAAGAGCCGCCGATGCGCCGGATTTCCTTATATCAGCGGCGCGACTGCCTCTGACTGGCGGTTTGATGGATAGCGAAGGTCAAATCCGCTCCACGGATCCGACGCGAACGCGGGTTGTGATCGTCGGCGCAGGTTTCGGCGGCCTTGGCCTCGCGATCAAGCTCAAAGCGTCCGGCGCCGATGATTTCGTCATCTTGGAAAAATCAGATTCGGTCGGCGGCGTATGGAGCAACAATCGCTATCCGGGAGCGGCGTGCGATATACCGTCGCATTTGTATTCGTTTTCGTTCGAACCGCGGGCCGATTGGCCGCAAAAATTCGCCAGCCAGAGCGAGATACTCAAATACCTGCGGCATTGCGTGCAAAAGTACGGCGTTGCGCCGCATATTCTTTTCCGCACTGAGGTGAGCGACGCCCGCTGGAACGAAGAAACAGCCCACTGGATGGTGCGCACCGCTGACGGCCGTCTATTCGAAACACAAGCGCTGGTTACCGCGACCGGTCAGCTTAGCCGTCCCGTTGTTCCGCAATTGCCAGGCTTGAAGGATTTTTCCGGCGCCGCGTTCCATTCGGCCGACTGGCCGGACGGATGCGATCTGTCCGGCAAGAACGTCGCCGTCGTCGGAACTGGCGCGAGCGCGATCCAGATCGTACCGTCGATTGCTCCGATCGCCGGCAAGCTTTACGTGTTTCAGCGTTCCGCCGCCTACGTTCTGCCCAAGCCCGACGGGTTTTATTCGCGGTTCGAACTTTCCTTGTTCAAAAAATTTCCGGCCATGCTCAAATTGAGCCGGCTGCGAATGTATTTGCAGCACGAGGCGAGAGCGCTTGCGTTTGTCACCTGGCGCGCGGCGCTGCGGGTCAAACGCGGCGCGTTCTTTCGTCATCTTAACCGCGGCGTCGGCGATACAAAACTCCGGCAGCGCCTGATCCCGGATTACAGCATTGGCTGCAAGCGTATCTTGCTGTCGAACGACTTCTTTCCGGCCATGGCCCGCTCCAACGTTGAGCTCGTGACGCACAGCATCCGCGAAATTCGGCCGCACGGCATTGTCGATGAAACCGGCACGGAACGCAGTGTCGACGTTATCATCTTCGCCACCGGATTTTCGGCGACGGATTTTCTGGTGCCGATCAAGATCACCGGCGTAGCCGGACAGGATTTACACCAGTCTTGGAAAGCCGGCGCCGAGGCTTATCTCGGCATCGTCGTCGCCGGCTTTCCCAATCTGTTCATGCTTTATGGCCCAAATACCAATCTCGCGCACAATTCCATTATCTACATGCTCGAGGGCCAGATCGGCTACGTCATGGCGTGCTTGAAGCGGTTGCAGCGCGGCGAAATTCGCACGCTCGACGTCAAAAAAACTGCGCAGGGAAGTTTCAATGCGGCGATTCAGCGCCGCTTGAACAAGTCCGTCTGGGCGAAGGGCTGCAGCAGCTGGTACCTCACCGCGACGCGGAAAAATACCACCAACTGGCCGGGCTACTCACTCGGATTTCGGCTGCAAACCCGCGCGCCGCGCTGGGACGACTATGCCGTCCGATGAGGCGGAGTTTGAGCGGCCGCGGACGCGCGAGCGGCTGACGGCCGCAATTGTCCGGGCAGCGTTGCGTACAACGGTGAAGCCCGCGCTGTCGCCGAAAGTGCCGATCGTTTGGCAGCGATGGTGGCTCGCGCAACTGGCCCGGCTCACGCGCGCAAGCGGCCAAACAACGCTTGAGGCGGGAACCGCCGGCGGCGTCAAAGGAGAATGGCTGCGTCCGCGCCGCGCTGGCGATGCCGCAGCGTCGACAACCGCGATGGGCGCGATTCTCTATCTTCATGGCGGCGGCTATTGCGTCGGATCGCCGCGCATACATCGCGCGCTCACGTCGCGTCTCGCCGGCGCCGCCGGGTTACCGGTTTTTGCCGCCGATTATCGGCTTGCGCCCGAGCATCCGTTTCCTGCCGCGCTCGACGATGCGGTTGCCGCCTGCCGGTCGCTGATGCAACGCGGACCGGTCGTCATTGCGGGCGATTCGGCTGGCGGCGGCCTCGCGCTCGCCACGGCGCTTTATCTTCGCCAACACGCCATCGGCTCCGCGGCTGCGCTGGTGCTTTTCTCACCCTGGGCCGACCTCACGCTGTCGGCTATTGCCGATGAGGCGGCGAGAAAAGAGGTGATGCTCAGTGCCGCTTGGCTCGGCGACTGTGCCCGCCGTTATCTTGCCGGCGAAAGCGCAGCGACGCCGCTTGCCTCGCCGGCTTTTGCCGACCTTCGCGGCTTGCCGCCGACATTCATTCAATCGGGCGCTGACGAACTTTTGTGCGGCGATTCATTACGGATCAGGGATGCGCTTGTCGCCGCCAACGTAACCGTCCAATGCGAAATCATACCGCGGTACTGGCACACGTTCCAACTTTGTGCCGGAATTTTGCCCGCCGCCAACGCGGCGATCGCGCGGGCCGCACGTTTCATCGCGCTTGCGCTCGCGCACTGATGGGCGCCGCGCGATGAATTTTTCTTGCCTCGGACTATTCCGGCGAAGTCGTCGGAGATTTTTGCATGGGTGTTAAGTCTGCATCCAATTCATCCTGAACCGACGGCGAATTTGTCCGTGGCGGCCGCCTAGACGAGCGTCGTCGCTTTTTTGGGGGTCGCTTCTCTGCGGCGCTGGGGATCAGTTCCTCGTGCAGAGCGCGCATGACCTTATCCCTGACCGAGCGCTTTTTGGCCAAGCGGTTTTGCAAACGGCGCAGCAGCGTGGCGACCATTCTGTCCGCCGTCGGCTCGGCGATGCCTGACTCTAAGATCGTTTGCCGGTAACCCTGTCCGGCGGCCGCCAAGGCTTCCGCGTGATGCTTCGACGGCAGGCCTGAGATTGCCTCGACGACGCGCGGAATGCCGGCAACGGCGTCCCGATAAATCCTTTGTTGAGATGGCGACGATCCCATCGGCGGTAATGTTTAACTGCCCGGTTTGGTATCGTTCTTACTGCAATCGTTGACTCTTTGCCCCCGCAATTCGGCCGTTGTACTCGCCGGCCCGCGTACAATTGGGCCTTTACCTTAACGATAAACCTCGGCGGCAATTATTTTGCTGCCCGAAGCAAGCGCTTTCGGGCCCGCGCTTCTTAACGTCAAACGCTTCGGATGTCGCAACTTGGCCGCGGTCACCACGGAGGTTCTTCTGACCGCCGCTCAGACAGCGAGAAACCGCGCGATTTCCGCTTCATTGACGTGCTCCCGGGTGTCGGTATGCACGATCCGGCCGCCTTCCATGACGAGAATGCGGTCCGCAATGTCGAGCACGAAGCTCAGCACCTGCTCGCAGACCAGGATGCAGATGTTGTGAAGATCGCGGATTTGGCGCAACAGCCGCGCGATGTCCTTGATGATCGACGGTTGAATACCCTCCGTGGGCTCGTCGAGCAGCAGCACTTTGGGCTCGCTCGCCAGCGCGCGGGCGATAGCCAATTGCTGCTGCTGACCGCCGGAAAGATTACCGCCGCGACGGCGGGCAAACTCGCGCAAGATCGGGAATAACTCGAAAATCTCGGCCGGGATGTCGGTCTTGCCGGTAACGATGCGGCCGGTCTCGATGTTTTCCTTGACCGTCATGGTGCCGAAAATCTGCCGACCTTGCGGCACGTAGGCCAGCCCACGCGCCACGCGCTCGTAACTCGGTAACCCGCTCAAATCCGCCCCGTCGATGAGAATCCGCCCCGACCGCGCCGGCATCACACCGATCAACGATTTCATCAGCGTCGATTTTCCCATGCCGTTGCGGCCGACGAGCGCAACGATTTCGCCGGCCTGCGCCGAAATGTCGATGTTGTGGAGGACCTCGCTTTGCCCGTACGCGGCAGAAAGGTTGTGAATTTTCAACATGGGATGCGCCCTTAATGCCCCAGATAAACTTCCTTGACCTTCGGATTATTCTGCACGGTCTGCATGTCCCCCTCGGCGAGCACCTTGCCCTGATGCATCACGGTGACGCGATGGGCGATGCTTTCGACGAATTGCATGTCGTGTTCGATGACGATCACCGAGCGGTCCTTGATGATTTCCTTGAGCAGCGCGGCGGTCTTGGCGCGTTCCGCGACGCTCATTCCAGCGACCGGCTCGTCGAGCATGAGGAGTTCCGGATCCTGGATCAGCAACATGCCGATCTCCAGCCACTGCTTCTGGCCGTGACTTAAGGTTTCGGCGGGTCTCTCCAGTTGATCGCGAAGGAAGATCATCTTGGCCACTTCGCGAACCTGCTCGATCACCTCGGGCGTGCGTTTCCACATCAGGGCACCGAAGACATCGCGGCCGCGCGGCACCGAGAGTTCGAGGTTTTCGAACACGGTGAGGTCTTCGTAGATGGTCGGCGTCTGAAACTTACGCCCAATGCCGCGGCGGACGATCTCCTGTTCCTTCCAGGCCGTGATCTCTTGATTCTTGAACTTGATGGATCCTTCGGAGGTCCGAGTGCGCCCGCAAATCAAGTCCAATACGGTTGTCTTGCCGGCGCCGTTCGGCCCGATGATGACGCGCAGCTCACCGTAATCGACATAGAGGTTGAGCCCATCGACGGCACGAAAGCCGTCGAACGACACAGCCACGCCTTCTAGCGCGAGCAGGAAGTCGGTGTTGGAAGCCATAACTCGATCCTCTGCATTATTCGGCCGGCGTCGGCGCAGCGCTCGGCTCCGCGCTGCGGCCGAACGTCGTCCACGAACCAAGCCTTGGCAGGATTTGGTCGGTCATGATTCCGGCGAGCCCGCGCGGGAAGGCGACCACCACCGCGATGAACAATCCGCCCATGGCGAAAAGCCAGAGCTCGGGAAACGCTTCCGAGAACAAAGTCTTCGCCCAATTCACCAGCAGGGTTCCCGCAACCGCGCCGACAATCGATTGACGGCCGCCGACCGCGCAGAAGATCACGAGCTCGATAGAGGGAACGATGCCGACGAAGGACGGCGACATAAAGCCAACTTGCAGCGTGAACATCGCGCCGCCGACCCCCGCCATCGCCGACGCCAGGCAAAAGATAAAGATCTTGTAGTTGGCGACGTCGTAGCCAGAGGATCGGACGCGATCTTCCTTGTCGCGGATGGCGACCAGGATGCGGCCTAGTTTGCTGGCAAGTACGAACCGTGCGGCGAACATGGTGCCAAGCAGCAGCAAGCAGCAGACGAAGTAGAGAATGTACTTGGCGCTGTCGGTGCGGATATCCCAGCCGAGCAGCGTCCGCAGATCGGTGATGCCGTTGATGCCGCCGGTATAGCCTTGCTGGCCCACGATCAGGATCGTCATCACCGCCGCCAGCGCTTGCGTAATGATGGCGAAGTAGACGCCGCCGACGCGACGCTTGAACAAGGCGGCGCCGAGGATGAAGGACAAAAGGGTAGGTACCGCAATTACGGCGAATAGCGCGAATGGAAGCGACTTGAGTGGCACCCAGAAGAACGGCAGCGCGGTGATCTGATTCCAATCCATGAAATCGGGGATGCCCGGCGTCGACTGGATTTTGGTGTTGGCGACGCTCGACGCCTCAAGCTTGAGAAAGGCGGCCATGGCGTAGCCGCCGAGCCCGAAGAACAGTCCTTGCCCCAGACTGAGAATCCCGGTGTGACCCCAGCAGAGCACGAGACCGATCGCGACGAATGCGTACGTCAGATATTTGCCGAACAGGTTAAGCCGGAAGATGTCGAGAAACGACGGCAACAAAACAAGGATGACGAGCGCGATCAGGGCGAAGCCAATGAGTTCAAGCCATCGATTGTCGAGCCGGAACGAGGGTACGGCGGACATCTATCGTTACCTTCTGACCTTGAGGGCAAAGAGTCCCTGCGGTCGCAGCATCAGGATGCCAATGACAATGAGCAGCGTGAGCACTTTCGCCATCGATCCGGTGAGAAAGAACTCCAGCGTCGATTGCGACTGCGAGATGGTGAAGGCGGAGGCGATGGTCCCGAGCAGGCTTTGGGCGCCGCCGAACACGACCACCAGGAAGGTGTCGACGATGTAAAGCTGCCCGGCGGTCGGGCCGGTCGAGCCGATCATCGTAAAGGCGCTACCGGCGATACCGGCGATGCCGCAACCCAAACCGAACGTGTATCGGTCGATGCGCCGCGTATCGATGCCGACGGCGCCAGCCATCGAACGGTTGGCGACGACGCTGCGCACCTGCAATCCCCAGCGTGAGCGAAACAAAAGGACTGCCACCGCGGCAGTGATGAGTAGCGTAAGTCCCATGACAAAAAGGCCGTTGATCTGCACCTCGATCGAATCGGTGACTTGCAGCGAGCCCATCATCCAGCTCGGCAGTTCGACGCCGACCTCGCGGGCGCCAAACCCGGAGCGGAACGCCTGCTGCATGATCAAGCTCAAGCCCCACGTCGCCAGCAACGTGTCGAGCGGGCGCGCGTAGAGGCGCTGGATCAGCGCCCATTCGACTAAGAGTCCGGCTATTCCGGAGGTGATGAACGCCACCACCATCGCGACGAAGAAATAGCCGGCGTAAAGGCCCGGGAGGTAACTCTGGAACAGATGCGAGCAGAAATAAGTCATATAGGCGCCGAGGATCATGAACTCGCCGTGCGCCATGTTGATCACGCCCATCTGTCCGAAGATGATCGCAAGGCCCAGCGCCATCAGCAGATAGACCGAGAACAGGATGAGGCCGGAAAAGCCCTGCATCACCAGGATCGAACCGAGGTCGCCGAGCGAATAGCCGAACATTGCGTGGTCCCTGGAAAGGGAAAATGATTGCCGCGTAACAGGAACGAGCGCACCCCGGCTTCGCGCCGGGGTGCGCAGGTCTTTACTGGTACCCCTTCGGGAACGGATCCGGCTCCATAAGTTCGGCGGTTTCGTAGATCACTTCATACTGGCCATCGTCACGGGCGCGACCGACGCGCGTTTTGCTCCAGAGGTGATGGTTCTCGTGGATACGCACGTAGCCTTCCGGCGCGCCTTTGAATTCGACGCCGGGCGAAGCCGCTGCGATCTTGTCGATGTCGAAGCTGCCGGCTTTTTCCGCCGTGAGTTTCCACAGCCAAGGCCCGAGATAAGCGGCTTGGGTAACGTCGCCGATGACTGTCTTGTCGCCCCACATTTTCTGAAATGCGGGCACAAATTTTTTGTTGTTTGGATTGTCGAGCGATTCGAAGTATTTCATGCAGGCATAGGCGCCGACGATATTTTCGCCGCCGATGCCGAGGATTTCGTCCTCGGTGACCGAGATGGTCATCAGCGTTTGTTTGGTCAGGTCGACCCCGGCCGCTTTCAGTTGTTTGTAAAAGGCGACGTTGGAACCGCCGACAATGATGGCGTAGATCACGTCCGGCTTTACCAGTTTCATCTTGTTGATGACGGAGTTGAATTGCGTACTGCCGAGCGGGAAGTATTCTTCGCCGGCGACCTTGAGTTTGAGGACATTCTCAATGTGCTTGCGCGCGATCTTGTTCGAGGTGCGCGGCCAGATGTAGTCGGAGCCGAGCAGGTAGAACGTCTTGGCTCCCTTTTCCTTGGTGACCCAATTCAGGCCGGCGAGAATTTGCTGGGTGGCTTCCTGGCCGGTGTAAATGACGTTCTTCGACTGCTCGAGGCCCTCGTAGAAGGTCGGGTAGTAGAGCATGCCGTTATATTGTTCGAACACCGGCAGCACCGCCTTGCGCGAAGCGGAGGTCCAGCAGCCCATCACCGCGGCACACTTGTCCTGCACCAGAAGCTTCTTGGCTTTTTCCGCGAAAGTCGGCCAATCGCTGGCGCCGTCTTCCTGAATGAATTTGATCTTGCGGCCGAGCACGCCGCCTTGCGCGTTGATCTGATCGATAGCGAGCTTCTCGGCTTCCACCGAACCGGTCTCGCTGATCGCCATCGTGCCGGTTACGGAATGCAAGATACCGACGGTGACTTCGCTGTCAGTGACCGCGAGCCCCGTCGAGTTGACCGCCGACGTCGCTGGCGCCTCGGCGCGCGCCGAAGGCGGCAGCATAGCCCCGGCTGTTAGCGCGGCGGCGCCGGTCAGCAGGCCGCGGCGTGTCGGGATGAGGAGACTTCCGGGTAATTTTCGGGAAGACATAAGACGCCTCGATTCAGCAGTGTTGTTGCCCATCGGAGCCCGCGAGAACGCGCTCCTGGAATCGAAGCTTGGGCTGAATTATTGCAGTGCAGCATACGTCGATTGACGTATATGCCTACGTCAAACCGCGTAGCAGAATGCGAATTACCAGGGGAAAATCCTTTATCCGGCCTAAAGCGTGAACGTTGCCTGCAGTTTATTCTTTTGCACTGCAAACTGCCTGCACTTTACTCAACGGCGCGGGGCTGGCCGGCTTTAAAAAGGGATGTGCTCGGGGCACGCGAGCGGCGTCGGGCATCGGGAGAAGAAACGCAGTTCGAGGGGGGAGGCGAGCGGTAATTCGGTCGGCACGGTAACTGCCCATGACAGCGCAGCAACGCATCGTTCGCGTTCGCCGGAACTACAACAAGTGGGTCGCTAATCAGACCCTGGAAGACTACGCCCTTCGCTTCACCGCCAAAACCGCACGACGCTGGTCGAGCCTGCGCGTCGCCAACACCGCGATCGGCGCGGTTTCATTCCTGGCCTTGGAGGCGATCGGCGGATCGATCACCGTCAACTACGGCTTCGTCAACAGCACCGCGGCCATCCTCGTCGTCGGCGTCCTGATCCTGCTCACCAGTCTGCCGATCGCGTATTATGCATCGAGCCACGGCGTCGACATCGACCTGCTGACGCGCGGTGCCGGATTTGGCTATCTCGGCTCGACGATCACGTCGCTGATCTATGCCTCCTTCACCTTTCTGTTCTTCGCCATTGAAGCGGCGATCATGTCGCTCGCGTTCGAAATGTGCTTGGGAATTCCGCTCTCCTTGGGATACCTGCTGAGCTCGCTCATCGTCATACCGCTGGTCACACACGGCATTACTTTTATCAGCCGCTTTCAATCGTGGACGCAGCCGTTTTGGATCGTTCTCCACCTCGTCCCATTCGCGTTCATCGCCGCCGCCGACCCTGCCTCCTTCGAACGGTGGACGAATTTCTCCGGAATGGCCGGGACCGAAGGCGGCTCCTTCAATCTTTTTTTGTTCGGAACAGCAGCGACCGTTGTGTTCTCGCTCATCGCTCAAATAGGCGAGCAAGTCGACTTCCTCCGATTTTTGCCGGCGCGCGAAGATCGCCGCAGGGCCGGCTGGTGGTTCGCCTATTTGGCGGCAGGTCCCGGCTGGATCGTGCCCGGCATGTTGAAATTGCTCGCGGGCTCCTTCTTGGCCTTTCTTGCGGTTGAGCACTTCGTGCCGCTGGCCGCAGCGACCGAACCGACGCGGATGTATCTCGTGGCGTTCGGGTATGTCTTCTCCTCGCCGCAAATGGCGCTGGCTTTTACCGGTGCTTTCGTCGTCATCTCCCAGCTTAAAATCAATGTCACCAACGCCTATGCGGGCTCGATCGCCTGGTCGAATTTCTTTTCGCGTTTGACGCATAGCCATCCCGGCCGCGTGGTGTGGCTGGTCTTCAATGTCACTATCGCGCTCGTGTTGATGGAGCTCGGCATATTCAAAATGCTCGAGCACGCGCTCGGTCTTTATTCGATCGTGGCGGTGTCCTGGGTCGGCGCGCTGGTTGCCGACCTCACCATTAACAAACCGCTCGGGCTAAGTCCTCCCGGAATCGAATTCCGCCGTGCGCATCTCTACGACATCAATCCGGTCGGTGTCATTGCCATGCTTGCCGCGGTCGCCGCCGGCATTGCCGCGTTTTGCGGCGCGTTCGGTGCTACAACGCAATCGCTGTCGGCGTTCCTGGCCTTGGCCGTCGCCTTTGTGATAGCGCCACTGATCGCCTGGGCGACGGGCGGGCGCTACTATGTCGCTCGCGAGCCGCGGCAAAACTGGGGTGGCCAGCAAATAATCCGGTGCTCTATTTGCGAGCATCATTTCGAAACCGAAGACATGGCGCACTGCCCCGCTTATTCTGGGGCGATTTGCTCGCTCTGCTGCTCGCTGGAGAGCCGCTGCCGCGATTGTTGCAAGCCGCGAGGCCGCATATCCAATCAACTCGTCGGCTGGTTTGGGCGAAGGCTGCCCGTGCGCGTCATCTCCTTGCTCGATACTCAAGTCGGCCGCTACCTCGCTGTGCTTGGCATCTTTGCCGCTGTGATCGGCGCGGTTCTTTGCGTCGTCTATTTGCTGGTGTCTCGCGACATCGGCGGGCCCCGAGAACTGCTCCGGGAAACGCTGTGGACGGTGTTTCTCATCCTCACCATCATCGCCGGCGTCGTCGCTTGGTTCTTTGTATTGGCGCAAGATAGCCGCCGCGTCGCCGAGGAGGAAACGCGGCGTCAGACCGATTTGTTGATGAACGAAATCGACGCCCACAGACGTACCGACGCCGAGCTGCAGAAAGCCAAGGATGATGCGGAAGCGGCCAACAACGCCAAAAGCCGGCATGTCGTGGGGTTAAGCCACGAATTGCGTACGCCGCTCAATGCCATCCTTGGCTACGCCCAGCTTCTCGAGCGCGATAATGCGATACCGAGGGCGCGAAGGAACGCGATCAAGGTGGTGCGCCGGAGCGCCGAGCACCTCTCCGGCTTAATCGACGGCTTGCTCGACATATCGAAGATCGAAGCCGGCCGCTTTCAGCTAGACCGTAACGAGGTCCAGATCGCCGATTTCCTTGATGAGATCGTGGCGATGTTCCGCCTGCAAGCGACTGCCAAGGGTATCGAGTTTCGCCACGTGCGCACCGGGCGCTTGCCGGCTGCCGTGCAGACCGATGAAAACCGGCTGCGGCAAATCCTGATCAATCTTCTCTCCAACGCGATCAAATTCACCGAGACCGGACACGTGACGTTCGCGGTCCGCTATCGGCACCAAATCGCCGAATTCACCATCGAAGACACCGGCATCGGCATTCGTCGGAGCGACCTTGAGCGCATCTTCCAGCCGTTTGAGCGCGCCAACACCGCCGGATCGCTGGTGACCACCGGAACCGGCCTTGGACTAACGATTACCAGCCTGCTGACCAAGATCATGGGCGGCGACATCACGGTGAGCAGTGAGGTTGCGAAGGGCAGCGTCTTCCGCGTCAAGCTGTTTTTGTCGGAGGTATCAAATCCGCGCACCGCCTCGACCATGGAATTTAATGTTCGCGGCTACACTGGACGCCGCCAAACAATTATCGTCGTCGATGATTATGAAATACAGCGAAATTTGATCCGCGATTTGTTGGAGCCCCTGGGCTTTATCGTTATCGGCACCGCCGGCGGACGCGAATGTCTCAATATCGTCGAACACGTCAGCCCTGACATCATTCTCCTCGACATTGCGATGCCGGAAATGGACGGCTGGGAGGTCGCGCAGCGCATTCGCCGGCTTCCCGGTAAACGGATCGCGATCCTCATGCTTTCAGCAAATGCCATCGACCCGCATCACTTGCTGGATGCGGAGCGGCTCTATGACGACACGTTGATAAAGCCGATCGATCTGCGCCAATTACTGAAGAAAATCCATGCGCTGGCCGACATCGAATGGATCTACGAAACGCGAGCCGCGGCGGGCGAGGGGACAACGGCCGCTCCGCCGGGCGCATCGGCGTTGCCAAACAGTGGCGATTTGGACGAGCTGATCCGGCTTGGCGAGATCGGTCACGTGACCGGGATTCTCGCCAAGCTCGACGAAATCGATGCGAGCGCCCCGGAATGCCTGGCCTTCACCAACAAAATGCGACTGTTCGTCAATGCATTTGATTTTAACCGTTATGCGTCCGCGTTGCAGCAGGTCCGAGGCGCTCATGCATAAGCGCGAGACGCGAACGCTCGTGCTCGTTGTTGATGATTCCCCCGGAACGTTGCGACTGTTGACCGACGCGCTGGAAGAAGCGGGCATGACCGTCCTGGTGGCGCGCGACGGCGAGCATGCGCTATCGATCGTGGAGAAAGTCGTTCCCGACGTGATCCTCATGGATGCGGTCATGCCTGGCACCGATGGCTTTTCGACGTGTCGTAAACTCAAGCAGAACCGTTCGCTCGCCCACGTGCCCGTTATCTTTATGACCGGGCTGAGCGACACCGAACACATTATAGAAGGACTAGAGGCCGGTGGCGTCGATTACGTCACCAAACCGATTGTGCCGGGCGAACTCCTGGCCAGAATTCGCGTTCACCTTTCCAACGCCCGCATAGCGCAAAGCGCCCACATTGCGCTCGATGCGTTCGGGCGTTTTCTGCTGGCCACGAGTCGTGGCGGACACGTGCTTTGGTACACGCCTCAGGCGGCGAAGTTACTCAGGACGGCTTTTGTCGATTTTGATCGAGAGAATTACGCGCTGCCGGACGAGGTCCAGCTTTGGCTCGGTCAGTGCGCCGCCGCGCCCGCCGGGGCGGAGCCAGTGCCGCTTAACGTCAGTCAACGCAACACTCCCGCCGGGATGCTGCTGATCTATATCGCGCAGATCGGAGCGGACGAATACCTGCTCCGGTTGGTCGAAGGCTCAATCGATGATGGTCGCACCTTGCTCAAGCAGAAGCTCGCGGTCACCGAGCGGGAAGCCGAAGTCCTATTATGGGTCGCCCGCGGAAAATCCAATCGCGATATCGCAGAAATTCTCGACCTCAGCCCCCGCACCGTCAACAAGCATCTCGAACAGATTTACGCCAAGCTCGGAGTCGAGAACCGCGCTTCGGCGGCAGCACTCGCTGTGCGCACCATTGGCGTTCGCTAATGTCTCTTATTTTCTTTGCTCGCGGTGACTTGTGTTCTTTACCGCGCGAATCACGCGCAAATGCAAGGAAATGGCGCGCCCGAAGAGATTCGAACTCCTGACCCCCAGATTCGTAGTCTGGTGCTCTATCCAGCTGAGCTACGGGCGCGGTTAGATCGCGAAAACGCGACCCGCGGGGTGACCCGCGGCGCGCGCCATAGCTATAGCCTTGGCTTCGCGTTGGCAAGCAGGCGGGGCCGAGACGCGAGCGGAACAAAATTACCACGCACCGCTATTATTGTTATAAATTTGCGGCCTGAATCCGGGCTTGAGAGAAGGCGCAGCAAGCCGTGTGGCGACCCCCGCAGCGTATCCGCTATACCGCCGCCGCCGGCCGCATGCCGTCTGCGGCCGAGGCGGCCGCATCGGTACTGTTTTCGCCGATCGACATCGGCCCGGTACGGCTCGAGCAGCGAACCTGGGTGCCGGCCATGGTGCCATGGCGCGCGACCGAAGAGGGTGACGCGACCGACGAAGTCGTCGATTGGTACGAGCGGTTCGCGCGCGGCATGCCGGGCGCCATCGTGGTCGAGGCCACCGGCATTCGCGATGTGCCGAGCGGGCCATTATTGCGCATCGGCCATGACCGTTTCCTGCCCGGCTTGCGGCGTCTCGTGGAAGCAGTGCGGCGCGCGAGCGGCGGCCGCACGCGTCTCTTGGTGCAGCTGATCGACTTTCTGGCCGTGCGCCGCCGGCCGGAGCCGAAAAAATTCTTCGAGCGGTTTCTCAACATTACCGATCGGCATCGCGCGGCTTTGGGCGATGCTCATCTCGCCGACGCCGAAGTGCGCGAGCGCTTGGGCGGCATGACCGAGGATGAGCTAAAAGACGTGCTGGCGCCGCAAGAATGGGAAGCGTTACGCTTCGGTTATCGCGAACGCGTCACGGACGTCGAGCTCCGGCATATCCGCGATTTGCCGACAACGTTGCCGCGGCTGTTCGCCGAAGCCGCCGTGCGCGCCGAAGCCGCGGGTTTCGACGGCGTCGAACTTCACTACGCCCACGCCTATACGATGGCCTCGTTTCTTTCCCGCACCAATACGCGCGCCGATGGCTATGGCGGCACCTTGGAAAATCGCGTGCGGCTGCCGCTCGAAGTGCTCGCCGCGGTGCGTCGCGCCGTGGGCAAGAATTTCGCTGTCGGCCTTCGGTTTCTCGCCGAAGAATGCATCGACGGCGGCAGCACCGCCGAAGACGCGACGTTCTTCGGCGCTGCCTTTGCGAAGGCGGGCGTCGGTTTCATTTCGCTGTCGCGCGGCGGCAAGTTTGATGACGCCAAGCAGCCTGGCGTAGGCGACGCGGTTTACCCTTATACCGGCCCGAGCGGCTATGAGTGCATGCCGCAATATATTTCCGACGAGCGTGGGCCATTCGGGCGAAACGCCGCGCCGACCGCGGCGGTGCGCCGCGCCGTGCGCGACGCTGGCAGCCAGGCGCCGGTGGTGTGTGCCGGCGGCATCCATAACTTCGAAATGGCCGAAGATTATTTGGCGCGCGGCGTGTGCGACATCATCGGGGCGGCGCGCCAATCACTGGCCGATCCCGATTGGTTTTACAAAATCCGTCTCGGCCTCGGCGATCAGGTGCGGGTCTGCGAATACACCAATTATTGCGAAGGCCTCGACCAGAAACACAAGCAGGTCACCTGCAAGCTGTGGGACAAGATGCCGTCGTTGCCTGGTGAACGGTCCGCGCGTGACGGCAAACGAAGGCTCACGGCTCCGGCCTGGCAGCCGCCGGAGTAGGCGACGCGCGTTAGGCCCGCAGCGGCTTCGCGGTGCGCAAAGCCCCGTGGTTTTCTTCATCGCCGCCGATCACGCGATTACGCCCCGCCGACTTGGCGAGATAAAGCCGTCGGTCGGCGCATTCGAACAAGCCGTCATAGTCCGACGCATCCTCCGCGCAGGTGGCGAGCCCGATGGACACGGTGACGAGCGGCGTACCGGCGTCGGCATCCATGTGGCTCGCGACATCGCGGCGGATGCGCTCGCCGAGCGTGTGCGCCGCAGCGCGCGATAAGCCCGGCACGATCACCACGAATTCCTCGCCGCCGAAGCGGAACACGGTGTCCTCGACGCCGACCGTGCGCATAACAATGCGGGCGATGCGCAGCAGCACGACGTCGCCCGCGGTGTGGCCGAAGCGGTCGTTGAAGCTTTTGAAATGGTCGATGTCGAGAATGAGCAGGCTCAGCGGCCGGCCGGACAAGGCTGCCGCTGCGACCCGGTTTCGGCCCTCGCGTTCGAGCCGGCCGCGGTCGAGCGCGCCGGTGAGCGCGTCGCGGCCGGAGCGCGCCATCAAGTCCTCGTAACGTTCGCGATAGGTGAGGAGATCGAACACGTCGCGCACGCGCGGCGCCGACTTGTCGCGCCGGCGCGCGAGCTCGACGTAGCGCAGATAAACAGCGCCGAGCACGGCATAGATTGCCACCGCCGCCATTTTCGCGGCCCAACCGCCGAACAAAACCGAGAGCGGCGCGCCGGTGAGATAGTGCAGGCCGCAGTAGAACGCGCCCTGGTCGAAGCTCAGGATCAGTACGCCGGTCGCGAACAGCCGCAGCAGCAAGTGCCGGCCGGTCGCCGCACGCAGCTTTTCGTAGAGCAGGATCATCATGATGCAGTCGACGAACAGGATGAGCGTGCCCCACACCATCAGGGCGCCCATCTGGTCGAGGAAACCGAAATCGGCGGCGTGGCCTTCGAGCACGCCGGTGCCGTGCCAGCGCATCAGCGCCGCAAGCGCGAGCAGGAGGACATTGCCGAGCAGGAGGCCGTAGATCGGCTGGCGTACCACCGCCGCGTCTTCGCGGATGTAGACCAAAAGAAGGAGCATCAGTTTGCCGGTGAACAACACCGTCGAGCCCGGCGAGGCGACGATGCCGAATGGCAGCGTTACGTAAAGAATGCCGGCGAGATAGGTCTCGAGAAAATGCATGACGCCGAGCGCGCAGAAGAACGTGCCGATGCCGAGCCGGGTGCGGGCGCGGAACAGGCCCGAGAGCACCGCGAAGTAGACGATCGCTTCCGCCGCCATCAGCAGCGTGTTGACCGCGGCTGGACTCAGAAGGGATGTTTCGGCGGCGAGGAAGTTCGACATGGCGGGCCCGCACGCCGCGCACCCAACGGCGCGCGACCTTCGCCGCCACCCGATACCAGCCATCGGTTAACGAGTCGGAAACCAATGGGGGCGGGGAAGCCGTCGCCACCCTCTCCCGATACGGGAGAGGGGAAAAGGAGCGCGAAGTCCAAGTCCCTAAGCTGCTTCGGCAAGCACGCCGTTAAACTTGAGGCCCTGCTTGCCGGCGGTGATGTCGACTTTTTCGCCGTCCTTGATACGGCCGGAGAGGATCAATTCCGCGAGCGGATCCTGCACCGACTTCTGGATCACCCGCTTGAGCGGACGGGCGCCATAGGCCGGGTCCCAGCCTTTGTCGGCCAGCCAGGTACGCGCGCCGGGCTCGAGCGCGATGGTGATCTTGCGCTCTTCCAGAAGCTTTGCCAGCCGCTTCATCTGAATGTCGACAATGCGCGACATCTCCGACTTTTGCAGCCGGTGGAACAGAATGATCTCGTCGATCCGATTCAAAAATTCGGGCCGGAAGCTAGCGCGCACAATCGCCATCACCTGGTTGCGCACCTTATCGGTGTCCTCGCCTTCCGGCTGATTGACCAGAAGTTCGGCGCCGAGATTGGAGGTCATCACAATCAGTGTGTTGCGGAAGTCGACGGTGTGGCCTTGGCCGTCGGTCAGCCGGCCGTCGTCGAGGACTTGCAGCAGGACGTTGAACACGTCCGGATGCGCCTTCTCGATCTCGTCGAACAGCACGACCTGATAGGGCCGCCGCCGCACCGCTTCGGTGAGCGCGCCGCCTTCTTCGTAACCGACATAGCCAGGAGGCGCGCCGATCAGCCGAGCCACCGAATGCTTCTCCATGTATTCGGACATGTCGATGCGCAGCAGCGCGTTCTCGTCGTCGAACAAGAATTCGGCGAGCGCCTTGGTCAGCTCGGTCTTGCCGACGCCGGTCGGCCCGAGGAACATGAACGAGCCGATCGGCCGGTTCGGGTCCTGTAAGCCGGCGCGCGCGCGGCGCACCGCGGTGGAGACCGCTTTCACCGCGTCGGCCTGGCCGACCACGCGTTTGCCGATCTGCTCCTCCATGCGCAGGAGCTTTTCCTTTTCGCCTTCGAGCATGCGATCGACCGGAATGCCGGTCCAGCGGGAGACCACTTGGGCAATGTGATTGGCGGTGACCGCCTCTTCGGCGAGGACGCCGCCGCTGCCGGCGGCGGCTTCGACGTCTTTCAGTTTCTTCTCGATCGCTGGAATGACGCTATACTGCAACTCGCCGGCGCGCTGGTAATCGCCTCGCCCCGGGCGAACGGCCTCGGCAAGATCGTTTTTGGCTTTGTCCAACTGCTTTTGCAGATCGGCCGCGGAATTGAGCTTTTCCTTCTCGGACTTCCACCGTGCGGTGAGATCCGCGGATTGCTTTTCCAGCGCCACGAGCTCGGTTTCGAGGCCGCCGAGGCGGGAGCGTGAACCAGGATCGCTTTCCTTCTTTAAAGCTTCCTGCTCGATCTTGAGCCGCACAATCTCGCGGTCGAGATTGTCGAGCTCTTCGGGCTTGGAATCGACCTGCATACGCAAACGCGCCGCCGCCTCATCTATTAGGTCGATCGCCTTGTCGGGCAGAAAACGGTCGGTGATGTAGCGGTTCGACATCGTCGCGGCCGCGACGATTGCGCCGTCGGTGATGCGCACGCCGTGGTGCGCCTCATACTTGTCCTTCAGGCCGCGCAGAATGGAGATGGTGTCCTCGACGCTCGGCTCGTTGACAAAAATCGGCTGGAAGCGGCGCGCCAGCGCGGCGTCTTTTTCCACGTGCTTCTTGTATTCGTCGAGCGTAGTGGCGCCGATGCAGTGCAGCTCGCCGCGCGCCAGCGCGGGCTTGAGCAAGTTCGACGCATCCATGGCGCCGTCGGCCTTGCCGGCGCCGATGATGGTGTGCATCTCGTCGATAAACAGAATGTAGGCGCCGGCGGAAGACGTGACTTCCTGCAGCACCCCCTTGAGCCTTTCCTCGAATTCGCCGCGGTATTTGGCGCCCGCGATCATCGCGCCCATGTCGAGTGACAGAAGCTTTTTGTCTTCCAGGCTTTCCGGCACGTCGCCGTTGACAATGCGCAGCGCCAAACCTTCGACGATCGCGGTCTTGCCGACGCCGGGTTCGCCGATCAGCACCGGATTGTTCTTGGTGCGCCGCGACAGCACCTGAATGGTGCGGCGGATTTCCTCGTCGCGGCCGATCACCGGGTCGAGCTTGCCGTCGCGTGCGGCCTGCGTGAGGTCGCGCGCGTATTTCTTCAGTGCGTCATAGGCGTTTTCCGCCGAAGCGGAATCGGCGGTGCGGCCCTTGCGTAAAGCTTCAATCGCGGCGTTGAGATTTTGCGGTGTGACACCGGCTTGCGCGAGGATTTTTCCGGCTTCGCTGTTTTTTTCCAGCGCGAGCGCAAGGAGCAAACGCTCGACGGTGACGAAGCTGTCGCCGGCCTTTTCGCCTGCCTTCTCGGCGGTCTCGAACACCCGCGCCAAGGCCGGGTCGAGATAGACCTGGCCGGCGCCGCCGCCGGAGACTTTCGGGCGCTTGGCGAGCGCCGCGTCGACGGCTGCCAAGGCTTGGCGCGAATTGCCTCCGGAACGGTCGATGAGCCCTGCCGCCAACCCTTCCGGGTCGTCGAGCAGCACCTTAAGCAAGTGCTCGGGCGCAAATTGCTGATGTCCCTCGCGGGTCGCGAGTGACTGGGCAGATTGGATGAAACCGCGGCTGCGGTCGGTATACTTATCGAAATTCATAGCGGTACCCTCGGCCTATTCCGAACGCCCTTACGGCGCGAGCGGAACATCGTCATGGGGAAATTTGACTTTAACCCGGCGCCGCCGATCCGGAAAAGGCCGGCCAACCCTCGGGCGAGCGGACCCTGTAAGGCGTCCGCCTGTCCCAAATATGGGGGGCGAAAGCGCCCGCGGGAAGGGTGCCACCAATAGAGCGAATGCAAAATCTTCGATCCGGGAGGCCGGTAGTCCGGAAGTGTCCGCTAGGCCGGTAATCCGTGCGGTAAGGCGCCCTTAACGGTGATGACCGTAACTTTCGGAGCGCCCGGTACGGGCAGGGAGAGGACCATGGCCGAACGCCGCGTTGCCCCGAGGCAGAAGAGCTTTCTGCGGGGCTGCATCTATTTCAACAACCGGCGCAGCGTGCTCGATTGCCTGGTTCGGGATCTGACCGATGATGGGGCGCGGATCATTTTCTCGCACGCCGTGAACGTGCCGGACATTGTCGAACTTTACATTCCGCAGAAAGAGCAGACGCTGCGCGCCCATGTGAAATGGCGCCGGGGCGATGACGTCGGTCTTGATTTTACCAACCGCGAGGCGGCCGCTTCTCCCGAAGACGCCGAACTCGGCAAACGGGTCGCGCAACTTGAAGCCGAAGTCTCTGCGCTCAAGAAAATAGTGCGCCAGATCAAGCGCGAGCTTCCGAACGCAAACGACGCCGAGGTCGCTTAGAGCCGGCGGCGCGGTTCGGAGCCGCCAGCCGGCGCGGTGTGACAAGAAGGCTTCAGCCGAACATTCGCTCGCCCTGCAGATCAATCATCTGCCGCGCTTTGCCGAGCGTGAAGGTCACGGCGTCTTCGTAAGTCGCGAAGGCGTCGGCGCGAACGAAACGATGCTCTTTGAGCGCGCCGGCTATTTCCCGCTCGACGCTGCCGGCGGTCTGATATTGACCTTCGTGCTTGAACGGGGCGGCACGGATGATGAAACCCTTATATTCGACGGGCTCGGGCGGTTTTTCGCCAGCGCCGCCGCGGTGGCCGCCACCGAACAGAGCGCTTAGAAACGACATGGGTCGTCACTCCCTATAAATTCGCGGCCGCGCCATGACTATAGCATTCTTTCTGCTCGGTTCACCGCTATCACGCGGCCAGCGATGCGCACCGCATCGGCTATCCGGCGCGCTTCCGCCGTGATCTACTCGCCAACACATACAGCTCGACGGAGTGTGATGAATGCCGAAAGCCTTGTGGATAGTTTTCTATCACTCGATCTCCGATCCGAAAAAACTGGAGGCCTACGCGAAAGTCGCGCCCGCTGCGACCACTCCCTTCGGCTCGCGTTACCTTGCCCGCGGTAATGCGGCCGCGGTCTTTGAATCAGGGTTGAAGGATCGTGTCGTGGTCACCGAATTTCCAAGCGTCGAACAGGCCGTCGCCGCGTATAATTCCCCGGCCTATCAAGAAGCGCTGCGCGTTCTTGGTGACGGCGCGGTGCGCGACGTGCGCATTATCGAAACGCTGGAATAGAGGCTGCGGCCCGGCGCAAACCACGCCGAGCGCCGCAGCGCGGACTTAGAATTTACTTGTTTAGGACGCGTGCCGGTGGCGTCGCGCCGGACCCGCGGCATAGCCGAACTCTCCACGCCTGGTATCGGCGGACCACTGCGACGCGTCTTCGTCGGCGTATGCAAAGGAAGGCCCTCTCGCGGCCGGAGCCCAGCCCTGCTGCGACGCCCCCTGCACGCGCGGCGCGTTGTAACCGCGCGCATAGAGCGCGACCGCGCGGCCTTCGTTGCCGCCCGCGGCGCGATAAGCGCCGGCGAGGTAGCGCACGGCGTAGGTCATGTTGGTTTCGGCGTCGAGCAGTCCGGCCGCTGAACCGCCATAGCCCATGGCGCGCGCCGTCCCGAGCCTGATCTGCATCAGCCCGTAATTGCCGCTGCTGACGGCGTGCGGATTGTAGCCGCTCTCGCGCATGATGACGCGGTGAACGAGCGAGGCCGGCACACCGTTGGCGCTTGCCTGCTGCTCGACCAACCCTTCCAACTGCGATCGCCGCCCGGCCGTGCTGTCGAAATTGTTCGTGCGACTGCTTTGCCAAGCGAGTCTTTCGCTAGTGACGCCATTGTCCGCGCCGAACGGTGCAAAGCCGTTGGTATCTCGCCATCGCGGCTCGCGGGCAAAATAGCCGGGCGAAGCAGACGCAAAATGATGGCGATAAGTCAGCGCAGCGTGGTGGCGATGTGCGTGAGCCTGCGCCAAGACCGGTTGCACCAACAAAATGGCCGCACCGGCAGCAGCGGCAGTGACGAAATGGGAAATACGCAACATCAATGCTCCATAGGTTCGGTATGAAGCCCTTCACCGCGAGCATTTTCGCCGCTGAATCCGGCTTCGATTCGACGTCGGGATGCGCGCGAAAAGGCGATGTCGTGACGATGGAACAGATGAGCCGGAGCACCGGACAGCCGAGCGGCGGCTTATTCCTTGCCGTGATAACCGCTCGAATAGAGCGCGACGGCGCGATCTTCGTCGCCGTGCGCGGCGCGATAAGCGCCGGCGAGATAGCGAACCGCGTAGGCCATGTTGGTTTCTGAATCCAGCAAGCCCTCGGCCGTGCCGCCATAGCCCAATGCGCGCGCGGTCCCTAGCCTGATTTGCATCAAGCCGTAATTGCCGCTGTTGATGGCGCGTTCATTGTAGCCACTCTCGCGCACGATCACGCGATGAACGAGCGACGGTGGCACGCCGTTGGCGCGGGCCAGGAGCGCAACCATCAACCGGTATTTCTCAGCTTGTTCGCTCACTCGTGCCGACGAGTGTGCCGACAGAGCAGGGGCGGGACCGCGGCTGAAGTCAGCCGATGGTTGCGCGGATGGATGGGAAGGCGCGCGGCGGCCGATTTGGCCCAACAATTCCCCGAGCCCCGGCCGCAACTTTGCCACCGCTTCGCGAGGATGGCGTGAGCCTTGTTCAAACGGCCAATCCGCGCGCGCGGGTTGCGCCAGCGCCGATAGCGCGAACAAACAAACAGCTGCGACGCGCAGCATCAGCAGTGATTC